>R28__coassemble_529_pt1 | contig 15039 bp, 2 predicted proteins | sample R28__metabat2_low_PE_026 | metagenome-assembled genome bin R28
GCCCCGGCCGCGGACGTCCTCGCCCACCCCCCGGTCGAGCCCCGCCAGTCGCAGCCGGCCCAGTCTGACGACGCCCCGGACGACGAGTCCGAGGAGGAGGCCGCCGCGGAGGAGCCCGCTGAGGAGCCCGCCGCTGAGGAGCCTGCCGAGGAAGAGCCCGCCGAGGAGCAGCCCGCTGAGGAAGAGCCCCCTGAGGAGCCCGCCGAGGAAGAGCCCGCCGAGGAAGAGCCCGCCGAGGAAGAGCCCGCTGAGGAGGAGCTCACCGAGGACGAGGAGCCCGAGGAAGAGGAAGACCCCTACGCGGATATCTACCTGGGCGTGGACGTGAATGGCGATGCTTCCGCCATGGTGGCCGGTGATACCCTGAGCATGACCGCCGTCATCCGCGGTCTGGACGAGATCGAGTACATCATCTATTGGGAAAGCAACGAGTCTGGTATCTGGGAGAAGATCCCCGGAACGGAAGGCATGATGACCTTCAGCGTGGCGCTGACCGAGGAGAACCTGGGCAGCAGCTGGCGCTACACGGTCGAGGTGCCGGACGAGGAGATCGCTGAGTAAACAAAGGATCATCCACGATGACCGTTCCCCGGAACTGACAGGAAAGAGGAAATGATCATGAAGCATTTTGAGCGGCGTTTCCTGGCTCTGGTGATGAGCATCATGATGCTCTTCTTCACCATGATCCCCACGGATACCCTTGCGGCCACGCTGCGGACCTCTTCGGAGCCTGTGATGACGACGAAGGCCGGCGACGACAGCGATCCCTTCCTCGAGACGTTTGAGGAGACGAAGGACGACTATGTGAGCGCTGTCGTGAGCGTGTACAACGGCTCCGGCACCCAGACGCCCAACATCGCTGTCGGCCAGGTGTTCTCCTATGTGGTGAACATCGACATGAAGCAGGCCGGCTCGTATGAGAACAAGAACGGCACGCTGCGCCCGCTGTTCAGCACCTATGACGATGTGTCCGCCAAGGTGAAGGCTCCGGCCGGCGTGGCGCTGTGCGACGCCAGCGGCAACGAGCTGAGCCTGGACGCGGACGGCTACTACACCATCCTCACGAACCCCTCCATCAACGCGACGAAGGAGGACTATCACTCCGGTGATATCCGCGTGTACGCGAAGATGACGGGCAACGGCACCGTGGCGAACGGCACCGTGTATGACGCGCTGGATGTGAAGATCAGCGCCGACACCACCATCACCCAGTACGACCCCGACAGCACCGTGACGGATGACCGCAGCGGCAGCTTCGTGGCCAGCGTGAGCGGCACCACCCAGGCTGTGGGCGTGTCTTCCGGCGCGTGGACCCTGACCAAGACCGCCGTGGCCACCAAGGACATCGTGCGCACCGAGGGCGGCCAGGTGAAGATCACCTACACCATCCGCGTGGGCAAGCCCTCCACGAAGGGCGACGATGTGGCCACCGATACCGCCAGCTATGATTGCTATGGCACGGTGGACCTGAGCAGCCTGACCATCACCGATACCATCCCCGCGGTGACCGGCTACAACGACAAGACCGGCATCCTGCCCAACAGCGTGGTCGTGAGCGGCGGCAACGCGCCCACCGGCGTGACCGTGAGCGCCGATAACGCTACCATCACCATCGATCAGACGGCCCTGACCAAGGTCTCCACCGACAAGGTGGCCTCCGGCGAGGTCTACAATTATGGCCAGTTCACCGTGGAGTGCTATTATGACGCGGCGGACTTCACCTACAAGCTGACCGATGAGGATCCCACCAACTTCGACTTTACCAACAGCGCGACCCTGGATGCCACCATGAAGGACAACAGCACCAGCAATGTCACCAAGGACGCGGAGACGGGCTGGTACGCTGTGGCCGGCGGCGGCAACCTGACCATCGACCAGTGGCTGTTCCTGAAGAGCGACGCCACCCAGGCCAACATCTATAACACCACCTATTCCAAGACCATGGGCCTGGGCGACGTGACCTACAAGGTCTACCTGGCCGACAAAGTGACCGAGAACGCCGACGGCTCCATCACCACCAGCGGCGATCCCCTGCTGAGCTTCGACGTGTGGGACGGCCAGGGCGGCGTGGTGCAGACCAAGGACCTGATCAAGTCCGGCGATACCAAGTGGAACGACAAGATCCCTGTGGGCGATGTGTATGTGGTGGTCGACTATTCCGCGACCGATGACCGCACCATCGCCGTGAACGCGAGCAATACCACGCCCGCCACCCAGTGGGTGAAGCTGGCGATCACCGAGGGCGGCGACACCACCGGCAACTTCTATCTGCGCTATGTGAACGGCGGCTTTGTGGAGCTGCGCAAGCAGTTCGTGGACGCCAACGGCAACACGAGCGTGGCCACCGGCGTGACCTTCACCTTCACCGATAAGAGCACCGGCACGGTCTACACCTTCACCACCGATAACGAGGGCAAGATCGACCAGGCCCTGCCCGAAGGCACCTACACCGTGAAGGAGACCGCGACCCAGTCCGGTTATATCCTGGATGCCACCGAATACACGGTGACCATCCCCGAGGGCGCCTATGGTTATGTGAACGGCCAGGAGGGCACCTCCGCCAAGGCCATCGTGAACTATAAGAACGAAGGCAAGGTGACCCTGGGCTCCTACAAGACCGACGCCTGGTCTGATGTGGACACCACCAAGTCTACCCAGACCGCGACCACCGGCAAGAAGTACGTCATCTATCAGAACGGCGAGCCCTATGAGGGCGGCAAGGAATACGGCGAGACCACCGTCCTCCTGCCCCTGCAGGACGCTGACGGCGATCCTTACACCTACACCGTGGTGGCGCAGGATGAGACCACCTATGGCTCCATCAAGGACGGCGAGACCGCTCATGACGGCGCGCAGTCCCAGGAGTTCACGCTGACCACCGACAACAGCAGCGCTACGCTGGACTTCTACTATCCCCGCACTGTGACCATCACCGTGAGCAAGGTGCTGGCCGACAAGAGCGGCACGCTGTCCAAGGCCGGCTGGGAGATGGTGCTGAGCAAGGGCACCGAGGAGATCGCCAAGGCGACCACCGACGCTAACGGCACGGCCACCTTCGACGGCCTGGCCCTGACCGACGCCTCCGGCTACATCACCTACACCGTGACCGAGACCTACAACGGCGAGGTCTATCCCTATACCGTGTCCTACAAGGTGGACCAGACCACCTCGGACGACAAGGCCAGCGTCACCATCGTGAACGGCCAGTCCGATTATGCCGTGACGGTGACCAACACCACCAAATCGGCAAAGATCCGCATCCGCAAGTACGATGTGGATGATAATGATAATAATAAGAAAGAGCTTAAGGACAAGAACGCCAAGTTCATCGTCTACTATGTGGATGCTGACGATGTGAAGCACTACTATGTGGACGAGAAGACCTACAGCACGGACAGCGCAGAGGCCAAGCAGTTCAACGACAGCTCCAGCTACTATGCGATGCTGTTGGCTGACGATGCTGTGACCTACTATGCGCAGGAGATCGTGGCGCCTGACGGCTATCTGCTGGACGACACGCCTGTGTCCTTTGTACCCAGCAAGACCGATGATACCTATATCAGACTGTATGACGTGAAGAAGCCTGTCATCCAGGTGGAGAAGCTGCTGAAGACCTACAACGCCAACGGCCAGATCATTGACGAGACGGCCAAGGCCTCCGGCAGCGCGACCTTCGGTCTCTACACCAAGGACGATGCGGGCAACTATGTGGCGGTGACCGATGCTGACGGCAACGCGATCACCTTCACCCTGACTGTGGCCAACGAGTATACCAGCTGGCTGACGCTGGAAGAGCCCGGTGACTACTACATCAAGGAGACCAGCACCTGCGCCCAGTGGGTGTACAAGGCCGACTACAACACCACCGCCGATGCTGACGGCTACATCCCCGTGACCAATGTCAGCACCGTGAACCAGGCCAAGTATCAGGGCGCTGTCACCAACTTCCTGAACCAGGGCGTGGTGACCGTGACCAAGCTGGATGCCAAGACCAACGAGAAGGTCGTGACGACCACCGCGGCCGGCGAATATGACGCCGGCAAGGAGATGACCTTCGACCTGCTGGCCGAGGTGGACACCTCCGATACCGTGACCATCGCCGCGCTGGAAGCCCGTGGCTTCAAAGCCTTCTCCGGCAGCTACGATCTGCCCAGCGGTGTGCTGCCCAGCGACAAGACCTACTATGTCCTGTCCGGCCTGACGACGAAGAGCAGCGAGCTCTATATCGACCAGCTGCCCATCGAGGACGGCAACGGCGATCCCATGACCTACTACGCCGTGGAGACCGACGCGCCCAACGGCTACTGGAAGCGCCTGTATGTTTCCAATGGCAAGATGGTGGATGGCAACAACGGCACCCTTGGCACCATGAGCAATGGCAGGACGGCTCTGACCATCTCCGATGAGCCCAAGGCCTATGTCCAGGTGGACAAGTATGTGCAGGATGTTTGGGACATCGTGACCAACAACCAGAATGCCAACCGTGTCAGCCTGAACGGCGTGACCATGACCCTGTATCATGTGAACGCTTCCGGCGTGATCGACGCCAAGGTCGACACCGGTAAGACCGGGAAGGTGACTTACTCTGACGGCAGCACCGGTGAGGGCGTCTACTTTTCCGGCTCGGTGGCCGGCGCCCTGGGCCACTATGTGGTGGTCGAGACCAGCAGCACTAGCACTGAGACCGGTGAGACCTACGATACCTGGTATGACACCGCCAGCCATGCTTCCGGCCTGCAGATCCCGGAGATCACGCTGGGCGTGACCACCCTGGACGAGGTGAAGCAGACCAAGGGCAACATCGTCTATGAGATCGATGGCTTCAACAGGATCAGCGTGAACGGCAACTACTATGCCATCACCAGCATGGACAACTATGTGCCCTTCGTGCAGCTGACCTTCATGAAGAAGACCCAGACCTGGACCTATAATAAGGAGATCACCGAGTCTGGCGTCGTTCCCGAAGGTACCGAGGGCAAGTGGATCGATGGCTCCTTCTATGTGTTCAGCGCTGTGACCGACGGCCTGGACCACGCCAAGTTCAACCTGTACACCGTGACGAAGTCTGCCTATGACGCGGCGGGCCTGAGCACCTGGACCGCGGCCGATGTGAAGAAGTACGGCACCACGGACGGCTACGTCTATGAGACCGGCACCTTCTCCAGCGGCACCTTCGTGACCAACGACCTGGACTTCTCTCATGAGAACGTCTACTTCTTCATCGAGACTGAGGCCCCCGCTGGCTACACCATGAGCGCCAGCTATGTGGACGATATCGACGAGCCCACCACCGTGGTCGGCCCCATGACCTATGAGGAGTATGAGTCCAGCAAGAACCATACCTATGAGGATCCCGATGGCCTGACCAACGTGATCATCGTGGGCCCCGGCGACGGCGAGACGCTGTACCGCTACATGCAGTTCAAGCTGGAGAAGACCTTCGACAAGGACGAGGACGACAAGTTCACCACCGGCAGCGATGGTGTGCATGGCGATGAAAACCATCCTCCGCTGGCCAAGGTCACCTTCAGCGTGACGCTGACCAAGCTGGACGGCTCCGCCCTGACCGTGGACGGCGAGCCTCTGATGACCACCCAGTTCACCACCGGCGTGAACAAGGATCTGGCGCCTGACGAGGATGAGGGCTACGGCATCTCCGAGTCCCTGTACCTGTCCCGCCTGCTGTACAACTATATCGACGATGAAAACAGCCTGGGCGGCAGCAAACCCGACGAGATCTTCGAGTTCACCTACACCGACAAGGACGGCAACACCCATGAGGCGACCTTCGCCGACTTCGTGGCTGCTGCCGGCACCTCCGATGCCAACGAGGATCTGACTGACAACACCACCTGGCGCAGGAGCCGCTTCGACCTGACCGCCCGCTATGAGCTGGTGGAGGAGAGCTACCCCGACAACGCCACGCCCTGGCACAAGAGCTATGTGCTCAAGGTGTCCACGGCCGGCACCATGTATACCGTCAACGATGACTACTACTATGAAGGCAGCCACGGCCCCGTGCTGAACCTGTACGGCCGCTTCGTGTATGTGCGCGTCAGCAAGTATGTGGACGACAACAGCACGCTGTGGACGCCTGACGACAGCATCGAATGGGACCATGTGACCTTCAACTTCGTGGACAACGACCACAAGGGCAAGGAGGCTGACGGCTGGACCCAGACCGATGTCTCTGTGAAAATCGACGCCAGCAACTACAAGGCCGATCAGCTGCCCCTGGTGCTGCTGAACCCCGACAGCAACTATACGCTGACCGAGACCTGGGTCCCGAAGGGCTACGACAAGCCCGTGACGAACAAGGTCGATTTCAAGACCCGCAGCATCAACACCCGCACCTCCTCGGATGACAGCGAGCGCATCCAGGATGTGTCCATGACCGACCAGCCCTATGTGACCGTCAAGATCCGCAAGGTCGATTCCAACGGTGACCCTGTGAACGGCGCTGTGCTGCAGCTCTACTATCGCAACGATGTGAGCGGCTTTAGCAGCACCGAGATCCTGGACGCCAACGGCAAGGCTCTGGACGCGACCGTGTACACCAAGACCGTGGGCGTGGACGGCACCGACGAGGAGAAGGCCGCGGGCATCGTGACCTTCACCGTGCCTCGCTATGACTACCGCGTGGATGAGACGGATGGCGGCGCTTCCACGACCGCGAAGTACGGCCTGATGGAGTGCGGCAACGGCTACAGCGACTTCGTCCTGTACAACACGAAGAATACCATGACGCTGGCTGCGCCCAACGCGGCCCAGATGGACGGCCAGACCTACGATGTCATCAACCCCGAGACCACCGATGTGACCCTGACCAAGCTCGGCAAGGACGATGACACCGCCGCTCTGGCGGACGTGACCTTCGACCTGTATTACATCGCGCCTACCGCGGATGAGCTTTATGCCACCAAGGTGACCAGCAAGAGCGTCAGCGCCTTTACGGACGCCACCCTGGTCGGCAGCTACACCACCGACGCGAACGGCCAGATCAAGTTCGAAGGCCTGAAGTCCGGCTTCTACCGCCTGGTGGAGAACACCGTGCCTGAAGGCTACATGTTCGAGGGCAAGGTCATCCGCAAGCAGTTCGTGCTGATCACTCCCGGTGACGCCGTGCTGCTGACCCGCGTGAACGAGGACCTGGCCAAGAAGGCCTGGTGGTACAACGGCGGCAGCTACAAGTCCTTCGGTTCCACCGAGACGACTGTGGGCATCGCCGACAGCGCGACCGGCAACGAGGACACCGCGCTGAATACCCTCAATAATAACAAGGGCTACAACACCTGCACCTTCACGGATGGCAGCATCGCCGCCGGCACCATGCCCGCGATCGAAGTGACCAACACCGCGAAGGGCCACCTGCAGATCACCAAGACGGTGAAGGAGAGCGATCTCATTACCGTTCCCGAGACCGTGACCTACATCGTGGTGCCCGCCGGCACGACCAGCAATGTCACCCAGGTGACTGTGACCATGGACGGCAACACCGGCGCGTCCGATGTGATCAGCCTGGAACCCGGCGAGTATGATGTGTATGAGGTGCTGCCCGACAGTAACAAGGACGGCTATGTGGCCATCGAAACGGTGACCAACGAGTATCCCCAGGTGAACGCGGACGCGAGCGAGGACAACACCGCCGCCGACCGCGATCCCGTGGTGGATATCACGCCCGTGGAATCCACCTATAAGGTGGCGACCGTGAAGGTGGCCCGCGCCAACACGGCCGAGAGCCCTGTGGTGGTCAGCTACACCAACGTGACCAGCAAGCTGCAGGCCAAGATCCACAAGGTGACCAGCGAAGTGGGCGAGGATGGCAGCTACAAGCCCGTGCAGAGCGCCACCTTCGTGATGTACTACAAGGACGCTGACGGCGCCGCCCACTACTACAAGGGTGTGGACGAGGAGACCGGCCTGGGCGTGTACACCACCAGCCTGAGCGAGGCTCAGACGTTCACCGTGGACGCGGACGACAACGGCTACCTGACCATCGAGTACATGGCCGCCGATCCCGCCACCGCCACGGCCGATGACTGGAAGCAGACCTACTACCTGAAGGAGACCGCCGCCGTGCCCGCCTACCTGCAGATGATCGAAGATCATGAGATGCAGGACATGGTGGTCGGCGAGCTGACCGACGAATCCGATGAGGACCTGATCGACTACGCCGGCGTGGCCATCGACATCTGGAAGTATGGCCGCAAGGCGAACAAGTGCGACGAGGACACCAACTACTCCCCGCTCGTGCCCGGCGCGCAGTTCGAGCTGTACCTGGTGTAGGATGGCGCGGTCGTGGGCAAGGCCATCAGCGGCAGCGATGACCAGGCCACCACGGATGCCGACGGCGAGGCCTGGTTCCGTCACCTGAAGCCCCTGACCGAGAAGCAGAGCTATGTGCTGGTGGAGACCAAGGCCGCCGACGGCTACTGGGCTCCCGAGCACTACAGCGAGGCCCGCGCTGATACCCAGCATGGTATGCAGACCGCCGAGGTGGACAGGGTATATTCCGTCGACGGCATCAGCGATGACTACGTGAAGTACACCGTGCTGACCTACGAACAGCAGCAGGAGGCCATCGAGGCCAAGGACCCGCTGGAAGAGATCGGCGTGGAAGCGTACAACATGCCTCAGAGCCACGTGATCGTGCTGAAGTACGATAACGATCACCCTGAGCGCTACATCCCCGAGAACGCCAACTTCCAGCTGAAGGGCCACGATCCGGACACGCCCAGCGCTTTCATCGGCGAGGTCTATACGAACGACATCACCGTGAACACCAGCGCCAAGAGCAAGAGCTTCCTGGCCGACTGGGAGGACGGCCACACTGTGACCGCCGATGGCGTGACCTACACCTACCATATCCAGAACGGCAACTACTGGTTCTCTGATGGGGACGGCAACCTGTATAGCTTCGACGCCACCGAGGCGCCCCTGTGGCCCGATACCTACACCCTGACCGAGACCAAGGTGGCCCAGAACGCCTACGACACGACCACGAACGAGATCGACACCGAGCATCTCTACATGGATACCACCAAGGACACCGACACCAGCGCTGCCTGGTATTACCAGCAGAGCGTGAAGGTGGAAGACGACGGCGAGATCTATGTGCTGAAGCTCTCCAACGTGCCCGCGCCCAACGCGAACATCGTGTCCATCCTGAAGGAGGTCAAGACCGTCGAGGACCTGAGCGGCGACGGTGTGCTGGACCGCATGCAGGACGGCTGGCAGTATGTGACCTACAACATCAGCGAGTTCGCGCCCGGCAAGGACAAGGTCACCGGCGAGGTGCCTGCCTATGTCGAGTACGGCATGAGCAAGCTGTACCTGGACGACAACGGCCTGACCTTCTACTACATCAACAAGGGCGGCGCCGAGACGTTGGCCGAGACCGGCGAGCAGTATGTGACCACGGTCACCATCGGCAAGGCCAACTATGAGACGGCCAAGAGCAGCGTGCCCGTGGCGGTCTATGGCGCCAGCGGCAGCATGAGCAGCCCGACCTACACCTACCTGACCACGGTGGATGTGGCGAACGGCCCCGCGACTGTGGGTGACGACTACTTCACCGAGAACAAGTACTGGGGCTTCCAGCTGCGGTATGACTGCACCGAGAGCACCCAGAACCAGATGCCTGAGCACTTCAAGGCGGAGGCTGTGCAGGTCACCTATGCCATGAAGCAGCAGGACCAGAAGCAGGTGGCGGCTGCTGACCAGGAGGACCTGATCAGCAAGGTCGTGAACACCACCACCGTCACCATGGGCTACGCCGTGGGCACCGACTCGGTGTACAGCGTGAGCGACGTGGCGACCGTGCCTGCCGACAATGTGGAAGTCCTGCCCGTGGGCAAGCTGGTGAAGGGCGTCTACATCTACGACACCGACGACACCCTGGCCGCCGACGCTCCGATGCACACCGGCATGACCGATGTCACCGGCCTGCAGCCCGGCCAGATGGTGAAGTATGTGCTGACCTTCACCAACACCAAGGACGACAGCGAGCTGAGCATCCCCGATCCCTTCGTGGTGGACGTGATGCCCAGCGTGATGGACCTGTATGACACCGACGGCTCGCTGCTGGGCGTGAGCGCCAGCACCACCTCCTCCACCGTGAAGCTGGACGACTGCGAGATCGGCAGCAACGGTGTGGTGAGCGTGAAGGGCACCGGTGAACTGCAGCAGGGCGAGAGCGTGACGCTGACCATCATCGCCAAGCTGAAGGACACCGCCATGATGGCGACCGACGACATCATCAACAAGGCGTACGCCGGCTCCACCACCATCACCGAGAAGAACACCCAGAACCCGAATGGCACGCCCTTCCGCAGCGATGAGGAAGGCAACTGGCCCACGCACCAGGTCTCGGACTACACGCCCGACCAGACCAAGGACTACGAGGGCTCTGTGCTGCCCGCCTATGAAGACTACTACGTGCTGAAGGACGAGCTGCAGCACAGGATCGAGTACAGCAACGACATCACCATCGCCAAGGCCGTGTCCGCGGACATGACCGGCATGGATGAGCTGTAAAGCGGCTATAACGACTACGCGATGGCCTCGCTGGAAGGCAAGATCAAGTACACGATCACCGTGCACACCAAGAACGCCATGAACGCGGGCGAGCTGCGCATCATGGACAAGATCCCCTTCCGCGGTGACTCGTCCATCAACAAGACCTATGCCCGTACCAGCAGCACCGAGGGCTTCGATCCCATCTTCCAGGGCAACGTGACGGTGACCGTGAACGGCGCGAACGCCACGGCGTCCATCACCTACACCGACGCCGCGGAAGACAAGACCGCCAAGAACTACCTGACCGCCCTGCAGACCGGTGAAGGCTTCACCGACAGCTCCAGCGAGAGCACCAAGGCCTTCATGGTGCAGATCGACCAGGTGATCCCGGCCGACGCCACCATCCAGATCACCTTCGAGTGCGACGCGCCCGGCCTGGTGGAGCTGGAGAACGGCACCTATGTCTACAACCTGAACAAGGTGGCCGTGAACGACGCCACCCTGTGGAGCTCTCACATCGATCCCCAGTCCGGTGACAAGACGCAGACCCAGCGCTCCAACATCTGCGGCGTGACGATCGGCGGCAACTTCAAGGGCGCCATCGGCAACTACGTCTGGATCGACAAGGACGCGGACGGCATCCAGGACGAGGACGAGGAGCCTTACACCCTCGGCCTGCCCCTGACCCTGCGTATCTACAAGAACTCCAATACCACCTACACCACCGAGACCAAGAAGACCGACGAGAACGGCATCTACAAGTTCAGCGACCTGACGCTGGGCATCCTGAAGTACGGCACGCTGCCCGCCGAGGGCGCGACCGGCACCGAGGGCTACAGCAACGGCGACTCTGTGCTGACCAACCTGAACGGCCTGAACCGCTACCAGTACCGCGTGGTGGTGAACAAGACCGATATCCCCGAGGGCTATCTGGTCACCATCCCCTACGCCAAGAACAACGGCACGCCCACCCTGCTGGCCGTGGCGGAGAAGCACGACGAGACCGCCTCTGACGATTACGTCTACTACTACAACGAGACCGAGGGCGACGGCCACGACGAGGACAGCGACTTCAAGGCCAGCGGCAGGATCTATCAGACCAGCCGTATCTACCTGCCTCTGATGGAAGAGCTGGCGGGCGATGACGCTGAGGCCTACTATCCCTTCTACGACCTGGGCCTGATCCGCATCCGCGACCTGAGCCTGACCAAGAAGGGCGAGAACGGCAAGACCATCACCGACGCCGCCTTCAAGATCTACGGCCCCTTCACCAAGGACGAGATGGACGCGGGCGTGGACGTGACCGGCCTGGAGGGCTATGACCTGACCTACGTCAAGGCGGAGAAGGCCTACACCTTCCACAGCGACGACAGCGAGTACCTCAACTACTACATGTACTATGTGGTGGTGGAGACCAGCGCCGGCGCGAGCACGGCCTACACCAACGAGATCGTGGCCGTGAGCGGCGACAGCCTGACCAAGGACGGCTACACCGTGACCGGCACCGGCATCGAGGCCGACTATCAGAACTGGTTCGTGCTGGAGCCCCACACCGAGCAGGACGGCGAGACCGGCACTGCGATGGATGAGGGCGAAGTGACCGACGCCTATGTGGCCGAGGGCAAGGTGAAGGTGGACTTCACCAAGGCGCTGACCAACGCGCTGCACGGTGAGAAGATCACCGATGAGGCGTTCGTGGGCAAGTTCCACTTCACGCTGACCAACACCGCCGGCGACGACCCCGCCTTCAAGAATGAGGACGGCTCCGCCAAGACCATCGAGCTGGTCAACGACAAGGACGGCAAGATCTCCTACGAGTTCACCTACAAGGCGGAGACCATGCTGACCGAGGCCCTGACCTATACCTACACCCTGAAGGAGACCTCGACCGACATCACCGGCGGGTCCGTGGGCCTGGACGAGACCGAGTACACCATCACCGTGACCGTGGAGGACAAGGACGGCACAGGCGAGCTGACCGCCACCGCCGCGATCACGCCCGATGACAAGGCTCAGACCTTCTCCGATCCTCTGTACTACGGCGATCTGGACCTGTACAAGCGCATGGACGGCGACCTGATGGATGCCGAGAAGGGTGACACCTTCACCTTCACGGTGACCATGACGCCCGCCACCGGCGCCGAGGACCTGCTGAAGGGCGCGACCTTCGACGTGCTGGACAAGGACGGCAAGAAGACCGGCACCATCACGCTGGACGCGAACTACAGCGCGACCGTGACCATCACGCTGGGCCCGAGCAGCTACAGGTCTGACTTGGATTGCTACAGCGACCATATCTACATCAAGAACATCCCGCTGGGCACCAAGGTGAACGTGAGCGAGCAGCTGACCGACGCGCAGAAGGCCGCGGGCTACAGGTTCGTGAGCTTCAGCCGCAGCCTGCCTGTGACCATCAGTGAGTCCAACATCACCGGCAACAGCTTTGCCATCACCGCCATCAATGAGCGCTATGTGGGCTCCGCTGAGATCAGCAAGACCGTGGCCGGCAACGGCGGCGACAAGGATGCCTACTACCGCTTCAGCATCGAGCTCAGCAAGGATACCTCCTCTCTGAGCAAGGACCTGAAGACCTATGCCAACAGCCTGGCTGACACGGTCTACTTCAAGAGCTACACCGCCACCAAGACCACGGCTTCCGGCGCCACCTCCACTATGACGGTGGACCTGACCTCCGGCAGCGCGACCGTGAACCTGAAGGACGGCGAGAAGCTGGTCATCGATGAGCTGCCTCTGGGCGCCAAGCTGACCGTGACCGAGACCGAAAAGAGCGTCGCCCCGAAGGATCTGCTCGCGCTGGGCTACACCATCACCGTGAACGGCGAGGCCGGCATGACCGCGACCAAGACCTTGACGGCGGATGGCGACAAGCTGACCTACGCCTTCGTGAACACCCTGGACCTGGGCGCCATCAAGCTGACCAAGAAGGTCGAGGGCACCCCGAAGACCACGAGCGATACCTTCAAGTTCACCGTGAAGCTGACCAAGGGCTCTGACCTGGCCGACGGCTCGGTGTACCCGAAGACCTATCGTTTCGTGAAGCTCAATGAGGCCGGTGTCCAGACGGGCGACGGCGCCATCACCTTCGACGCGAACGGTGAGGCCACCGTGGAGCTGAAGGACGGCGAGACCATCGCGATCATTCAGATCCCGACCAGCGCCGACGCTGCCAAGCAGACGACCTACACCATCACCGAGACCGACTACAGCGAAGACGGCTATGCCACCAAGGTGGGCGAGACCGAGACGCTGGTGGCCGAGGGCAAGGTGACCACCGACAACTATCTGACCATCGCCGGCGTGACCTACACCAACGAGCGCCACGCGGCGGGCCTGAAGATCAGCAAGACGGTCGAGGGCAACTCCGATCCTCAGAAGACCTTCAAGTTCACCGTGACCCTGAGCCGCGATGACAGCAAGCCTGTGGATCTGACCTACAGCTGCGACGGCGCTGTGAGCAGCCTGACCTTCGTGAAGAACGAAGAGGGCGTGGCCGAGGCGACCTTCGAGCTGAAGGACGGCGAGTTCGTCCAGATCGGCAACATCCTGGACGGCACCAAGTGGACCGTGGCCGAGGAGGGCTACTCCGCTGACGGCTACACCACCACGATCGACAAGGCGAGCGGCACGCTGGACCTGGAGACCGAGGAGGTCACCGCGGTGAGCGTGACCAACACCCGCTGGGTCGGCGAGCTGGACGTGACCAAGCAGGAGACCGGCAACGGCAAGGGCGCGGTGAAGACCTTCCATTACACTGTGACCTTCACCTATCCCGAGCCTCTGGACGCGACCATCGCCATGGACCAGCCCACGCTGAGCGGCGACGCGAAGAACGTCACCACGAACGCGGCCAAGAGCACCTACACTGTGGAGTTCGACCTGGATGCGGGCAAGACCGAGAAGTTCAATGACCTGCTGAACGGCGTGAGCTACACCGTGGAGGAGACGGATTACACCGACTACGGCTACACCACCACGGTCGCTGTGAACGGCGGCACCGCGATGAGCGGCCGCAAGGCGGAGGGCACCATCACCTATGATGACGCCACCAAGACCGTGCCCACGCAGGCCCTGACCTACACCAACGACCGCCAGGTGGGCAGCCTGGAGCTGACCAAGAAGGTCGAAGCGGCCAAGGATCCTGTGAAGGACTTCCAGTTCACCGTGACCTTCACCGCGCCCGTCGACCTGGTCGACGCGGAGGGCAACGCCATCGATGTGCTGCTGCCCACGATGAGCGGCAGCTACACGCTGGTCGAGGCGGAGGAAGGCACCACGAACCCCGCCATCTCCGGCAAGACCTACACCGTGGTCCTGACCTTGAACGACAAGCAGACCGTGAAGTTCGGCGATCTGATGGTCGGCACGACCTACACCATCGAAGAGGCTGACTACAGCGAGCAGGGCTTCCTGACGCCTGTGGTGACCGGCACGGTGGAAGCTGAGGCTCTGAAGGTGGAGGGCAGCATCGACGAAGAGGCTGAGGCCGACACCGAGACCTAC
>R28__coassemble_534_pt1 | contig 14945 bp, 12 predicted proteins | sample R28__metabat2_low_PE_026 | metagenome-assembled genome bin R28
CCGGTGCGGGCCTGCCGGGCCACCAGGGTCTTGAAGATGGCGGGGGAGGTGGGGGTCGTGTTGGGGATGACGGCGGCGATCACGCCGATGGGCTCGGCGATCTTCATGGTGCCGTAGCTGTCATCCTTCTCGATGATCCCGCAGGTCTTGGTGTAGCGATAAGCGTTATAGATATATTCGGCGGCGAAGTGGTTCTTGATGACCTTGTCCTCCACCACGCCCATGCCCGTCTCGGCGACGGCGGCCTTGGCGAGCGGGATGCGCGCCTGGTCGGCGGCGGTGGCGGCAGCCAGGAAGATCTTGTCCACCTGCTCCTGCGTGTAGGTCGAAAATTCCTTCTGCGCGGCGCGGACCCGGGCCAGAGCGGCCTCGAAGCTCTCCACGCTGTCTACGATTGGATACTCGAACGGCATCGTTTCTTCTCTCCTTCGCATCATCGATGGCGACAGAACATTGCTCACAGGCCTTCCCTTCAGAAGGCCATGGCTATCTTATCACGGCCCGGATGCTTTGTCAACGATATTTCGTTAATTTTTTAACGATGTCGATCTTGGTCTGTTATGGCTTGATTTCGTACACAGATATGGTATCTTTTCCCTTGGAAAGAAAGACAGACCGGCTGCGTGCCGGAGAAACGAGGCATAAGATGAGAGCCATCCAGCTCGAGGACATGCTCGGGTATACTTATCTGTCCCAGCTCGCTTACGCGCCCGGCGGGGAGCGCGCCGCCTTCGTGGCCGCCCGGGCCGAGGAGGACCGGAAGGGCTACGGGCGCCGTCTGTGGCTGTGGGACGGCGCGTCGCTCCGCCAGCTGACCGACATCGGCAAGGAGAGCACCTTCGTGTGGGAGGACGCGACGCACCTGCTCTTCCCCGCCGCGCGCACGGCGCAGGAGAAGGAGCGCGCCGAGGCCCACGAGGGCGTCTCCTTCTGGTATCGGCTGGACGTGACCGGCGGTGAGGCCCTGCGCGCCTTCACGCTGCCCTTCCCCTGCCGGCGGCTCATCCCCCTCGGTGAGGGGCGCTACGCGGCGCTGGGCACCATCGACCGGCAGATCCCGGACTATCATCAGATGACGAAGGCAGCCCGGGCCCGGGTGGACGCCGACCGCAAGGCCGATGCCGACTATGAGGTCTTCGACGAGATCTCCTTCTGGTCGAACGGTGAGGGCGTGACGAACGGCAGCCGCACCGCGCTCTTCCTCTGTGAGCCGGAGCGCGAGCTCTTCACGCGCGTCACCGGCGCGGACGAGAGCGTCGTCTCCTGCTGCGTGCTCGGCGGGAAGCTCTGGTACAGCTCCTCCACCTGGCAGACCGTGCGGCCCCTGCTGGGCTGCCGCATCTCCGTGCTCGATCCGGCGACGGGCGAGGCCCATGAGGTCGCCTCAGACGAGCGCCTCGCCCCTCCGCAGCTGGAGGCCATGGGCGACCGGCTCGTGGCCTTCACCTCCCGCTGCGACCGCTATGGCGTGAACGAGGGCCGCTGGAGCTGGCTCGTCGATCCCGACACCGGCACGCTCTCGGTGCTGCGGGAGGAGGAGTTCGGGTATTACAGCAGCGTGGGCTCCGACTGCCGCCTCGGCGGAGGCCGTGCCCTGGCGGAGCGCGAAGGCAGCCTGTATCATATCACCACGCGCCGCTGCTCCAGCCATCTCTATCGCCTGGACGCGGACGGCTCCGACACGCCCGTGCTGGAGAAGGACGGCAGCATCGACATGATCGCCGCCGATGAGGGCACCGATACACTGCTGCTGGTGGCCATGTATGACATGCGCCTGCAGGAGCTCTATGCCCTGCGCCTCTCCGACGGCAGGCTGACGCGCCTCTCCCATTTCAACGACGCGGCGCTGAAGGGCCGCTATGTGGCAAAGCCCGAGCCGCTCTCCCTCGAGCGCGAGGGCCACACCGTCGACGGCTGGATCCTGCGCCCGAAGGACTACGATCCCGCGAAGCGCTATCCGGCCGTGCTGGACATCCACGGCGGCCCCAAGACCGTGTATGGCCCGGTCTTCATGCACGAGATGCAGCTGTGGGCCTCCATGGGCTATTTCGTGTTCTACTGCGACCCCAAGGGCAGCGACGGGCGCGGCAACGAGTTCATGGACATCCGCGGGCAGTACGGCACCGTCGACTACCGCGATCTGATGGCCTTCACCGACGCGGTGCTGGCCCGCTATCCGCAGATCGACGCGTCCCGCGTGTGCGAGACCGGCGGCAGCTATGGCGGCTTCATGACGAACTGGATCGTCGGCCACACCGACCGCTTCTGCTGCGCGGCGTCCCAGCGCTCCATCAGCAACTGGCTCAGCTTCTGGAGCGTCTCGGACATCGGCTGGTACTTCGCGCCGGACCAGAACGCGGCCGATCTCTTCACCTCCCCCGAGAAGCTGTGGGAGCGCTCCCCCCTGAGATATGTCTCCGGCGCGGTCACGCCCACGCTGTTCATCCATTCCGACGAAGACTACCGCTGCCCCGTGGAGCAGGGCCTGCAGATGTACACCGCGCTGGTGCAGCGTGGCGTGCCCGCGCGCCTCGTGCTCTTCCATGGCGAGACCCATGAGCTCTCCCGCTCCGGCCGGCCCGATCACCGTCTGCGCCGCCTGAGGGAGATCACCGACTGGTTCGAGGCCCACGCCCGGGGCTGATCCCGCCGGATCGCGTGCCTTAGCCGCCGTTTTCCCGCCGATCTGCTCCTTGCAATGAGGGCGGCTCCCGTGTATAATATATCCTGCATCATTATGGAAATGATGTGTAAGGAGTTTATGAGATGCTTGAATTCGTCAAAAAGCTGCTCGGCGGCGGAAACGATAATGCTCTGAAGAAGCTGAAAAAGACCGTGGACGCGGTGGAGGCCCTGCAGCCCGTCTATGAAAAGCTGACGGACGAGGCGCTGAAGGCCAAGACCCAGGAGTTCCGCGACCGCCTGGCCAAGGGCGAGACCGAGGACGACATCCTGCCCGAGGCCTTCGCGGCCATCCGTGAGGCGGACTGGCGCGCCCTGGGCATGCGGCCCTATCGCGTGCAGGTGACCGGCGGCCTGGTGCTGCACCGCGGCGACATCGCCGAGATGAAGACCGGCGAGGGCAAGACCCTGGTGGCCACCCTGCCCGCCTACCTCAACGCGCTCTCCGGCAAGGGCGTGCACATCGTGACCGTGAACGATTACCTGGCCAAGCGCGACAGCGAGTGGATGGGCAAGGCCTTCCGCTATATGGGCCTGTCCGTGGGCCTGATCGTGCACGACATGGAGCCCGATGAGCGCCGCGCCGCCTATGCCTGCGACATCACCTACGGCACCAACAACGAGCTGGGCTTCGACTACCTGCGCGACAACATGGTCATCAGCCGTGAGCGCCTGGTGCAGCGCGGCCATCACTACGCCATCGTGGACGAGGTGGACTCGATCCTGGTGGACGAGGCCCGTACGCCCCTGATCATCTCCGGCACCGGCGAGCGCTCCACCGAGCTGTACAGCAAGGTGGACCAGGTCGTGTGCGGCATGAAGCGCGACGAGCACTACACCATCGACGAGAAGAAGAAGGCCGTGGCCCTGACCGACGAGGGCGCCCAGAAGGTCGAGCACGCCTTCGGCATCGAGAACCTGAACGACGCCGAGAACGCCGAGCTGAACCACCATGTGAGCTGCGCGCTGCGCGCCCACGCCCTGATGAAGCGGGACGTGGACTATGTGGTGCAGCAGGGCAAGGTGGTCATCGTGGATGAGTTCACCGGCCGCCTGATGGTGGGCCGCCGCTACTCCGAGGGCCTGCACCAGGCCATCGAGGCGAAGGAGCACGTGAAGGTGGAACGCGAGAGCAAGACCCTCGCCACCATCACCTTCCAGAACTACTTCCGCATGTATGAGAAGCTGGCCGGCATGACGGGCACCGCCAAGACCGAGGAGGAGGAGTTCCAGCAGATCTACCGCCTCGACGTGGTGGAGGTGCCGACCAACCGTCCCAACATCCGCAAGGATCTGGACGACATGGTCTATAAGAACAAGCAGGCCAAGTTCAACGCCGTGCTCGCCTCCATCGAGGAGCATCATGCCAAGGGCCAGCCCGTGCTGGTGGGCACCGTGACCGTGGAGACCAGTGAATACCTCTCCTCCCTGCTGCAGCGCCGCGGCATCGAGCATGAGGTGCTGAACGCGAAGAACCATGCCAAGGAGGCCGAGATCGTGGCCCAGGCCGGCCACTGGGGCGCCGTGACCATCGCCACCAACATGGCAGGCCGCGGCACCGACATCCTGCTGGGCGGCAACCCGGACTTCCTGGCCCGCCGCTCCATGCGCCAGGAGCTCTCGACCAACAGCGCCTCCTGGCTGCCCGAGGGCGTGACCGCCGAGTCGCTGCCCATGGAGGCCGAGGAGCTGGTGGAGGCCGCGACCGGCTACGGCGAGACCGACGACGCCGTCATCCTGGCCGCCCGCGCCCGCTATCAGGAGCTGTATAAGAAGCACAAGGAGCAGACCGACGCCGAGCACGAGCGCGTGCTGAAGACCGGCGGCCTGCACATCATCGGCACCGAGCGCCACGAGAGCCGCCGCATCGACAACCAGCTGCGCGGCCGCGCCGGCCGCCAGGGCGACCCCGGCTCCACCCAGTTCTTCATCAGCCTGGAGGACGACCTGATGCGCCTCTTCGGCTCGGAGCGCATCGGCGCGATGGTTTAGAAGCTGGGTCTCAAGGACGACGAGCCCCTGCAGGCCGGCCTGCTCACCAAGCAGATCGAGACGGCGCAGAAGAAGATCGAGGGCCGCAACTTCGATATCCGCAAGCACGTGCTGGAGTATGACAACGTCATGAACCGCCAGCGCGAGGTCATCTATGGCCAGCGCCGCCGCGTGCTGATGGGCGAGAACGTGCGCGACAACATCCTCGGCATGGCCGACAAGCTCATCGATGCCGCCATCGCCCGCTATTGCGGCGCCGATGGCAACGAGGACTGGGACGTGGACCAGTTCAGCCTGTATCTCGAGAACCTGTGCGTGCATCACGGCTTCATCGCGGAGCACCGGTACCTCATCGACAACGAGGACAAGGAGAAGCTGGCCGAGGAGCTCAAGGCCGACGCCCACCTCTTCTATGAGGAGCGCGAGAAGGAGCTGACCGAGATCGGCGTGGACATGCGCGAGTTCGAGCGCGTGATGCTGCTGCAGTCGGTCGACCGCCGCTGGATGGACCACATCGACGCCATGGACCAGCTGCGCGACGGCATCGGCTACCGCGCCTATTCCGGCGCCAACCCCGTGACCGAGTATCAGATCGAAGCCGGCAAGATGTTCGAGGAGCTCAACTTCCTCATCCGCGAGGATACCGTGCGCCGCGTGGACCAGGCGCGCATCCAGCGCACCCCCGAGCGCCGCGAGGTGGCGAAGCCTGTGGCCCAGCCCATCGCCGAGGGACCGCGCCAGCCCCGCCGCGCCGCCGCGGGCACCAAGGTGGGGCGCAACGATCCCTGCCCCTGCGGCTCCGGCCTCAAGTATAAGAACTGCTGCGGGAAGGGCCAGGTCTGAGCCCGCTCTTCCCTCCTTCCCATCCCGACCCAAAGAAATGAGGAACGAATATGATCGATCTGGTGGCCCAGCATCAGCAGCTGGACACGATCCGCAAGGCGCTGACCGAAGCCGGTGAGGCGCTGCACATCGACCATCTGCGCGAGCAGATCGGCGAGCTGACCGAGGAGATGAACCAGCCCGAGTTCTGGAACGACCCGGAGCGCTCCACCCGCGTGAACCAGAAGCTGGGCACCCTCAAGACCCGCGTGGCGCATTATGAGAAGCTGCTCTCCACCGCAGACGACACCGACACGCTCATGGAGCTGTGCGAGGAGGAGGGCGACGAGAGCATGGTGGAGGAGGTCGTGGCCGAGCTCGCGCAGCTGCAGGAGCAGACCGACGCCCTCACCCTCGAGACCATGATGCGCGGCGACTATGACGACCGCCCCGCGGTCCTCTCGCTGCATGCCGGCGCCGGCGGCACCGAGGCCCAGGACTGGACCCAGATGCTCTACCGCATGTACACCCGCTATTGCGAGAAGATGGGCTTCACGGTCAAGGTCATCGACTTCCTGGAGGGCGACGAGGCCGGCGTGAAGTCGGTCACCTTCGAGGTGGAGGGCGACCATGCCTACGGCTACCTGCGCGGCGAGAAGGGCGTGCACCGTCTGGTGCGCATCAGCCCCTTCGACGCCAATGCCCGCCGCCACACCTCCTTCGCCTCGCTGGACGTGGCCCCCATGCTGGAGGACGACGACAACGAGATCGAGATCGACATGAAGTACGTGCGCGTCGACACCTACCATTCCTCCGGTGCCGGCGGCCAGAACGTGAACAAGACCTCCTCCGCCGTCCGCATGACCTATATCAAGGACGATGTGACCATCGTGGTCTCCTGCCAGACCGAGCGCGACCAGGTGCAGAACCGTGCCACCTGTATCAAGATGCTCAAGTCCCGCCTGCTGGAGCTGCGTGAGCGCGAGAAGGAACAGCAGATGGCCGACATCAAGGGCGAGATGAAGAAGATCGAGTGGGGCAGCCAGATCCGCTCCTACGTCTTCCAGCCCTACACCATGGTGAAGGACCATCGCACCGGCTATGAGGTGGGCGCCGTCGACGACGTGATGAACGGCGAGCTCGAGGGCTTCGTGACCGCCTACCTCAAGATGCAGTGATGGTCCGGCTCCAGCGGGCGCTCTCCGCGGCATTGGGCGTGCTGATGGCCTTCTCGGCCGCCGTGCTGGTGCTGGCCATGCTGCTGGAGGGCAGCGGTACCTCCTCCTCCCTGATGGCCCTGCGCTTCCGGGAGGACGCGCCGCCTGAGGACACCGGCCTGGCCGCCTCGGAGTATACCGGCGTGGCCGACATGATCACGGGCTACCTGGCCGGCAATGTGAGCACCTTCCAATACACGGTCACCGCGGAGGACGGCACATAGACGCAGCTCTTCAACGAACACGAGCAGGCCCATATGGCCGACTGCCTGCAGCTCTTCCGGCTCTGCCGCAGGGTGCTGCTGGTGAGCGGCATCTGCCTCACAGTGCTGGCCCTTTTGGCTGCCTGGCGGCATGACGCGCGGCGCGTGGCCCTGGGCTGCTTCGGCGGCAGCTGCGCGGTGCTGGCCCTGGTCGCGGCGCTGGGCGTCTGGGCGCTGATCGACTTCAACGGGCTGTTCATCCTGTTCCACCAGATCTCCTTCAGCAATGACCTGTGGTACATGGACCCCGCGACCGACCTCATCATCCGGCTGATGCCGCTCCGGTTCTTCATCCATTATGTCACGCTGATCGCCGTCACCTGGCTCCTCGCGGTCCTGCTCCTGGGAGGCGGTAGCCTGCTTCTGGCGACGCGGCTGAAAAGAAGGAAGCACCCATGACCTTTGAACAAGAGATGCAGGAGGAGCTGGGCCGCCTCCGCGAGGCAGGCCATGCCCGCGTCCTCTCGCTGGAGACCTCCTGCGACGAGACGGCGGCCGCCATCGTGGAGGACGGGCGCGTCATCCGCGCGGACATCGTGTTCAGCCAGATCGACCTGCACGCGCTCTATGGCGGCGTGGTGCCGTAGATCGCCAGCCGGGCCCATGTGGAAGCCTGCGACCGCGTGATCGACGAGGCGCTGCGCTCCGCCGGGATGCGCTTCGAGGACATCGACGCGCTGGCGGTCACCTACGGCCCCGGGCTCGTGGGCGCGCTGCTCACCGGCGTCAGCTGCATGAAGGGCCTGAGCTACGCCCTGCGCAAGCCGCTGATCCCCGTCAACCACATCGAGGGCCATGTATCCGCGAACTACCTGACCCATCCCGAGCTGCAGCCCCCGTTCCTCTGCCTTGTGGTGAGCGGCGGCCACAGCCATCTGGTGCAGGTGTCCGACTACGGCGAATATCATCTGCTGGGCCAGACCACCGATGACGCCGCCGGCGAGGCCTTCGACAAGGCCGCGCGCGTGCTGGGCCTCCCCTATCCCGGCGGACCCCGCATCGACGCCCTGGCCGAGGAGGGCGACCCCCATGCCCTCAAGCGGCCTGTCCCGCATACCGACGGGCGCTATGACTACAGCTTCTCCGGCATGAAGACGGCCTTCCTGAACGCCGCCAACAAGCTGGAGATGCAGCATCTGCCGCTGCCCAAGGCGGACATGGCCGCCAGCTTCCGCTATGCCGTGGTGTCGTCCTTGGTAGAGAAGGCCATCCTGGCCGCCCGCGAGACCCACGCGCCCGCCCTGGCCCTGGCCGGCGGCGTGAGCGCCAACCGTCTGCTGCGGCGCATGATGCAGGAGGCGGCCGACCGTGAGGGGCTCCCGCTGTATATGCCGCGGCTGGGCCTGTGCACCGATAACGGCGCGATGATCGGCTCGGCGGCGTTCTACCGACTGATGAAGGGTGAGCTCGCGCCGCTCACGCTCAACGCCCAGCCCGCCCTGAGGCTGGTATGAAGGAGGGATCGCCCATGGCCCTGTCCCGCGACCAGAAGCAGGCCATCAAGTTCACCCTGTTCTCCATCTCGGCCGGCGTCATCCAGATCGTGAGCTACACGGTGTTCCTGGAGCTGCTGCACCTGGACACCTGGCTCTCCTACCTCATCTCGCTGGTGATGAGCGTGGTCTGGAACTTCACCTTCAATCGCAAGTACACCTTCAAGGCCACGGAGCATCTGGCCCGCGCGATGGTGCTGGTGCTCTGCTACTATCTGGTCTTCACGCCGCTCTCCACCTGGTGGACCGCCGCCCTCACCGGCGCCGATCCCTTCGCGGGCCGCGAGGCGACCTGCGCCCAGTGGCTGAAGTATGTGGTGTAGATCGGCACCATGCTCACGAACTTCGTGACCGAGTTCCTCTACCAGAAGTTCGTGGTCTACCGCGATACCGGCGCGGCGAAGTGAGCTGATACGAAAAAAGACGATGGCCTGTCAGACAGGATCCATCGTCTTTTTCCATGTTCCTCACCAGCGAGCCTGGGGCGACACCAGCGGCGTGAAGAAGATGCTCACATAGCGGCGGGTGGCGGGCAGGGCCTCCTCCTCCAGCTCCTCCAGGCAGGGCAGCTCGCCGGAGGCATAGCGCAGCAGGGCGTCCTTCACATCGGCCATGCGGCCGCGCACCGCGCCGTAGCGCAGGGGCATCGTCTCCCAGCCCTGGCGCTTGTAGTGCTCTTCCCACATGGCGCGGTGCAGCCGCTCCAGCTCCCGATACTGCTCCTCCAGCCGGGGCAGCTCCTCCTCCGCCACGCGGCGCAGGGCCTCCCGGTCGCCCGCGGCATAAGCCTCGCGGATGGCCAGGATCGCGCGGGCCTTCCCCGCGGCGAGCCGGAAGAGCAGCTCGGCAAAGGCGCACTCCTCCCGCTCCCGCAGCGCGCCGACCGTCTCGGCCGCCCGCTCGGAGCGCTCCGCCGCGGCCCGCAGGTCCGGCTCGAAGGGCATCAGGTGATAGAGCAGGTCGCCATAGAGGATGCTCTTGCCGGTATAGTGGACCTGCGTCGACTCGAAGAACGCGCCGAACGCCTCATAGACCTCCCGCGGCAGGCCGGTCAGCTCCTCCGCCATCCGGTCGACGGCCTCCTTCGTCATCCCCTCGCCCAGGTAACAGGCCTCAGAGAAGATGGGCAGGCCGCTGAGCGCCAGGAAGTGGTCCGTCTCATTGCCGTCGTCGTTCCACATGGTGGCCAGCACGGTATCCACATGCTGCCGCACGCACACGCGCATGGCGGGATACATGGTGGCCTCGGTCTTCTTCACATGCGGTAGGAAGCCGCCCCAGGTCCAGTTGCCGCCGGCAAAGACGGTGCGGCGTCCCATGCGCGCATGCTCCGCGAACATGTGCTCATAGAAGGCCTCGTCGTCATGGTAATAATCCCAGTAGGTCATGTCGACCTCCGGCAGGCTGTCGATGACCCGCTGCGGCACATGGCACTCGGGATCGTAGTAATCGCCGTCCTTCGAGCCCAGGCGGAAGAACATGTCGCTCCACATCATCGGGTGGAAGCCATGCGCCTTGCACAGCTCCGTCACCCGGGTCAGATGGTCAGTGAGCAGCCGGAAGCGGTCCGTCGGGCCATGTTCCTGCAGATAGCGGCCCAGGCCCACGTCATGGGCCTCGTCCATGCCGATGTGCAGCCGATCTGTGCGCACACAGGCGCGCAGGGAGGCGATGGCCGCGTCCAGGAAGGCATAGACCTTCTCATCGCCGGCCATCAGGCAGCTGGAGGTATCGCTCAGCTCGCGGCTGGGCGTCCACTGCAGGAACTGCTGCAGGTGCGCCAGGGTCTGGATGCAGGGCAGGAGCTCCATGTCATAGCCGGCGCAGTAGGCATCCAGCTCGCGCAGCTCCTCCTGGGTATAGCGGCCGCGGTAGTGCCCGAAGTAGGGGTAGCCGGGCACGGTGTAGGTATCCTCGATATACAGCGCGAACACGTTCATGCCCAGCGCGGCCGTAAGGTCGATATACTTCTTCGCGGCCTCCACCGTCATCACGCCGCCGCGAGAGCAGTCGAGGAAGGCGCCGCAGCTGCGGAAGTGCCGCTCCTGCCGCACTGTCCCGCGCTCGCCGCGCCGAAGCATGCCGCGCAGCAGGAAGAGGCCGCGGGCCAGATACGCCCGGTCCTCCGCCAGCACCGCCAGCCGATCCTCCTCACAGATCACCGTGAGCGCGTCGCCCCAGCCGAGCTCCAGCGTGGCCGGGAAGGTAAAAGCGAAGGCTGCCTCGACGCGTTCCCGCACCGTGCGCAGCTCCTGTTCCGTCATGCTCATCCTATGTCCCTCCGTCTTCGGTCGTTCGTTCAATGCTCGTCGTCTTTGGGCAGCCGGGGCACCAGCAGCAGCGTCGCGGCCAGGCGGGCCGCCATGCCCAGCAGCAGGAGCGTCTTGTAGCGGTCCATCCCCAGGAAGCTGAAGGTACCGGCGCTCCAGGCCTCCAGCAGCGCGCCGCCGAACACCGTGCCCAGCGCCGTGCCGGCCAGTGAGGTGACGCAGGAGAAGATCGCGATATAGGAGGCCTTGCCCTCCTCCGGCGAGGAGGAGAGCTGCAGCGTGTTCGCCGCCAGGTTGCTGCCGGACCAGAACATGGCGCCGAACAGGTTGCCGATGAGCGGCGGGATCACGTTGCCCGGGGTCGAGAACAGATAGGCGCCCTGGGCCACCACCGTGCCCACACAGCCGAGGAGCATCACGCGGCAGCTGCCCATCGTGCCGATGGCGCGGCCCCACTGCCGGATCGACAGGATGGTGCCCACCGACGCGGCCATGGTCACGAAGATCATGATCTGCATGAAGTCCAGGCCCATCTCGTTCATCGAGTAGCGGGTCATATAAGGGCTGGCGATGTTGGAGGTGAAGCACCAGGCCAGCCACATCAGCGTGACGCGGCGGAAGGGCTCATGCTTCACGGCGTCCTTGAACACGCCCGCCACATGCAGCCTGGCCGGCGGCACGGTGTAGCGCTCCTCACAGAAGCCGAAGCACACCATGTCCGCCACGCCGAGAAGGCCGCCGAGCGCGAAGACCAGCGCGTAGCGGATGTCGACCGGCAGGGTCTGCAGCAGCCAGGCGGAGAACAGGCCGAAGAGCATGTTGGCCGCCGCCACCAGCATATCGCGCACGCTCATCCAGCGGGCCCGCATCGTGACCGGCGCCAGGTCCGAGAACCAGGGGAACCAGCACACGTTGATCGAAGCGGCGCAGCAGCTGGAGATGCCCAGCAGGGCGATCAGCGTCCACAGCTGCGCGGACTGCGGTGCCATGGGCATGACGATCGGGATCAAGCCGAACAGGGTCCACAGCACACGGGAGAACAGGCCGAAGGTGAGCAGGTACCGCTTGCGCTTCTGGGTCCTGGCCACCAGGATCGAGAAGGGGATCTGCATCAGCGCCGCCGCCTGGGGGATGCCGTTCAGCACGCCGAAGGCCAGGTCGCCCGCGCCGAGCACGTTCGCCAGGCCGATCATCGCGGAGGTGCCGCCGCCGCACACGATGCCGTGCATATTGCCGCACAGGTTGCCGCAGAGCATCAGATCCAGGCTCATGCGGACCCTGGCCGACAGCCGCTGCTCATCATAGAGCGGTGCCATCGGAGAACGGAGATGAGGGAGCTTCATGGGCAGGATGCCTTCCTTTCAGCCGCAGGCCTCAGGCGCTGCGCGACTACCATTATAAGGATGGACTTTCCTCCGTCAAGCGGTCTTTTTCGGCGGGACGGTGCCCGTTCCCTGCATGCTCAGGCCTTTTCCGCCCCTCTTGTGAGTTCCTGCCCGATGTGATATGATGCACCTATGGATGATCTCCCATCCGCGCCGGGCGACCTCCGGCGCCTCATCCATCCAAAGGAGCATGATCTTTTTGAAGAAGCTCTTCGTCTATATGAAGGGGCTGGAGCGTGACTGCGTCCTGGCCCCGCTGTTCAAGATGCTGGAGGCCGGCTTCGAGCTCATCGTACCGCTGATCGTGGCAGCGATGATCGACCGCGGCATCCCGAGCGGGGACAGCGGCTATCTCATCCGCATGTGCCTGTGCCTGGCAGGGCTGGCCGCGGTGGGGCTGGGCGCCTCGGTGGTGGCCCAATTCTTCAGCGCCCGCGCGGCCATCGGCTTCGCGACCCGGGTCCGCCACGCGCTGATGTCCCATATCCAGGGCCTTTCCTACACCGAGCTGGATGAGGTGGGCACCTCCACCCTGGTCACCCGCATGACCTCCGATATCGAGCAGGTGCAGACCGGCGTGAACATGGGCCTGCGCCTCCTGCTGCGCTCCCCCTTCGTGGTGTTCGGCGCCATGATCATGGCCTTCACCATCGATATACAGATCGCGCTCATCTTCGTGGGCGTCATCGCGGTGCTGTTCGCCATCGTGTTCGGCATCATGGGACTCACGATCCCGCGCTACCGCGTGGTGCAGAAGCAGCTGGACAGCGTGACCGCCGCCACCCGCGAGGACCTGAACGGCGTGCGCGTCATCCGCGCCTTCTGCCGGGAGGAGGAGCGCAAGACACGCTTCGACGCCCTCATCGATCGGCTGACCGCGCTGCAGCTGCAGGTGGGCCGCATCTCCGCCGCCATGGATCCGGTCACCTATGTGGCCATCAACATCGCCGTCATCCTGCTGCTGCGCACCGGCGCCGTGAAGGTCGACAGCGGCGCCCTCACTCAGGGCCAGGTGGTGGCGCTGTATAACTATATGAGCCAGATCCTGGTGGAGCTGGTCAAGCTGGCCGGCCTCATCGTGACCCTCACCAAGGCCATGGCCTGCGCCGACCGCGTGAGCCGTGTGCTGGACATCCGGCCCGACATGGCCGACGGCACCGAGACCCCGGCGGAGGACGCGCCCCGCGGTTCCGTCGTGTTCGACCATGTGAGCCTGCGCTACAAGGGCGCCGGCGCCGATTCGCTCACCGACATCAGCTTCACGGCCCGGCCCGGGCAGACGATCGGCATCATCGGCGGCACGGGCAGCGGCAAGTCCACGCTCGTCAGCCTGATCCCGCGCTTCTATGACGCGACGTCCGGCACGGTCACCGTGGATGGGCTGGACGTGCGCCGCATGCGCACGGAAGCGCTGCGCTCCCGCATCGGCATGGTGCCGCAGAAGGCCATGCTCTTCAAGGGCACCATCCGCTCGAACCTGCTCTGGGGCAGCCCGGACGCCGACGAGGCCCGGCTGACGGAGGTGCTCCGCACGGCCCAGGCCCTGGACGTGGTGGCCGGCAAGCCGAAGGGTCTCGATGAGCCCGTGGAGCAGGCCGGGCGCAACTTCTCCGGCGGCCAGCGGCAGAGACTGACCATCGCCCGCGCGCTCGTGCGCAGGCCTTCCATCCTCATCCTGGACGACAGCGCCTCCGCCCTGGACTACGCCACCGACGCGGCGCTGCGCCGCGCCATCCGCGCCCTGCCCGACGCGCCGACCACCTTCATCGTGAGCCAGCGCGCCTCCTCCATCCGCTTTGCCGACCAGATCCTGGTGCTGGACGAGGGCCGTCTCGTGGGCCTGGGCACGCACGATGAGCTGCTGGCCTCCTGCCCCGTCTATCGGTAGATCTGCGATTCGCAGCTGGAAAAGGAGGCGGAGAAGGATGCCTGACAAGAAGGAGCTCCAGCGCTCCACGCTCCGCCGCGTGGTCGCCTATATCCGCAGACAGCTGCCCATGCTGCTGCTCTCGCTGCTGCTGGCCCTGGTCTCGGTGGCGCTTACGCTGTATGTGCCCATCCTGGTGGGCCGCGCCGTGGACTGCATGACCGGCGCCGGCCAGGTACGCTCCGAGGCACTGGGCGGCATCCTCGTCACCATCGCGGCGTGCGTGGTGCTCACCGCCCTGGCCCGCTGGACGCAGAACATCATCAACAATCACATCACCTATCACACCGTGCGCGACATCCGCCACGATGCCTTCACCCACCTGCAGGAGCTGCCGCTGAGCTACCTCGACAGCCATCCCACCGGCGACACGGTGAGCCGCATGATCTCGGATGTGGACACCTTCGCCGACGGTCTGCTGATGGGCTTCACCCAGCTCTTCACCGGCGTGATGACGATCCTGGGCACCCTGGTCTTCATGCTCACGCTCTCGCCGCTCATCACGCTCGTGGTCGTCGTGCTCACGCCCATCTCATTGCTGGTGGCGAAGTTCATCGCCACCCGCACCTATGCCATGTTCCGCCTGCGCTCCGCCACCCGCGGCGAGCAGACCGCGCTCATCGACGAGGCCATCGGCGAACAGAAGCTGGTGCAGGCCTTCGGGCACGGAGCCCAGACCCTGGCAGAGTTCGATGAGGTGAACGAGCGTCTGCGCGACTGCTCCCTGCGCGCCACGTTCTATTCCTCCCTCACCAACCCCTGCACCCGCTTCGTGAACGCGCTGGTCTACGCGGCGGTGGGGCTGGCCGGCGCGCTGATGTGCATCTCCACGCCCGCCTTCACCGTGGGCGCGCTGAGCAGCTTCCTCTCCTATGCCAACCAGTATACCAAGCC
>R28__coassemble_560_pt1 | contig 14407 bp, 13 predicted proteins | sample R28__metabat2_low_PE_026 | metagenome-assembled genome bin R28
ATGCCATACAGCTCGCCGAAGGCCTCGGCGGCGTTGGCGATGCGGCTGGTGTTGCCATACACCACGAAGGTGCCTTCCTCGGCGGCGGCCAGGGCGGCCAGCTCCTCACGAGTCAGGTCGGCGGCAGCGGCCACGGTCTCGGCCACGTCGGCCAGCGCGGCCACAGAGGTCAGCGCCAGGCACAGGGCCAGCAGCAGAGCGAAAAGCTTCTTCATCTCAGTTCCTCCTGTCTTCCTCCGAAGGGCATCTCATCACGCCTTCGGAGCTTCTGTTCCCATCATACCACGCACAGCGCCTTTTTGCAAGCGCCGCGCGGCGTTCCGCGTCATTCCACGGTCACGCTCTTGGCCAGGTTGCGGGGCTTGTCCACGTCCAGGCCGCGGGCCACGCTCACATAGTAGCCCATCAGCTGCAGCGGCACCACAGCCAGGCTGGTGGTGAAATGGCTGTCCGTGCGCGGGATGTACACCGTGAAGTCGGCCGTGTCCTCGGTGCTGTAGCGGCCATAGCTGGTCAGGCCCATCAGATAGGCGCCGCGGCTCTTGCACTCCACCATGTTGCTGATGGTCTTCTCATACAGCTCGTTCTGCGTCAGCACACCGATGACCAGCGTCCCCTGCTCGATCAGGCTGATGGTGCCGTGCTTCAGCTCGCCGGCGGCGTAGGCCTCGGAGTGGATGTAGCTGATCTCCTTCATCTTCAGGCTGCCCTCCAGGCTGATGGCATAGTCCAGCCCGCGGCCGATGAAGAAGATGTCACGCGCGCTGGCGAACTTGGCGGCGAACCACTGGATGCGCTCCTTGTCCTCCAGCAGGCGGGCGATCTTGTCGGGCAGGGTGCACAGCTCGTCGCAGAGCTCCTTCTCCTTCTCCCGGTCGATGACGCCGCGGGCCGAGGCCAGGGCGATGGCCAGCAGGTCGCAGGCCACCAGCTGGGTGGAATAGGCCTTGGTGGTCGCCACGGCGATCTCGGGGCCGGCGAGCGTATAGAACACGCTGTCCGCCTCACGCGCGATGGAGGAGCCCACCACGTTCACGATGGCCAGGGTGCGGATGCCGCGGCCCTTCGCCTCGCGCAGCGCGGCCAGGCTGTCGGCCGTCTCGCCGCTCTGGCTGATGATGACCACCAGGTCCTTCTCCCGCAGCAGGGGCTTGCGGTAACGGAACTCTGAGGCCAGGTCCACGTCCACCGGCACCCGGGCCAGGTCCTCGATCACATAGCGCGCGGCCATGCCCACATGGTAGGCCGAGCCGCAGGCGACCATATGGATGCCCTCGACGCCGCGCAGCTCCTCCTCCGTGAGGCCGATGACCGACAGGTCCAGGCCGTCGTCCTTCACCACCGAATGGATGGTGTCGCGCACGGCCCGGGGCTGCTCGTGGATCTCCTTCATCATGAAGTGCTCGAAGCCGCCCTTCTCGGCGGACTCGGCGTCCCATTCGATGTCGACGGGCTCCAGCTGCAGCTCCTCATGGTCGATGTTATAGAAGGTGACCTCGCCCGCCGTCATCCGGCCGATCTGCATGTTGCCGATGTAATACACATGGCGGGTGTGCTTCAGGATGGCGGGCACATCGGAGGCCAGGTAGCTCTCGCCGTCCTCCACGCCCAGGATCATGGGGCTGTCCTTGCGCGCCACGAAGATGGCCTCCGGCGCGTCCTCGAAGAGGCAGGCCAGGGCATAGGAGCCGCGGATGCGCATCATGGCCCGGGCCAGCGCGCTCACGGGGTCCTTCTCGTACTTTTTATAATAGTAGTCCACCAGCTTGACCGCCACCTCGGTGTCGGTCTGGGTGTGGAAGCTATAGCCGTGGCGGGCCAGCTTGCTCTTCAGCTCCTGATAGTTCTCGATGATGCCGTTGTGCACGCCCACCACCGCGTGGTCGTCGCTGCAGTGCGGGTGCGCGTTCTCGGTCGAGGGCTCGCCATGGGTCGCCCAGCGCGTATGACCGATGCCGCAGCAGCCGGCCATCGCCTGCCCGCCGTTGGTCATCTCCGAGAGGACCTTCAGGCGACCGCGCGCCTTCACGACCTCCACCGGCTTCTCTCCGTCACGCACGGCCAGGCCGGCGGAGTCATAGCCGCGGTACTCCAGCTTGCTCAGCCCCTCCAGCAGGATGGGCGCCGCCTGGTGCCTTCCCACGAAGCCTACGATACCACACATCGCTCATGCCCTCCTGTCACACGGTCTGCTCATAGCCCTGCGCCCGGATCACGCTGACCACATGGTCCACCCAGGTGCGGCAGAGCTCCTTGTCCCCGGCCTCCACCATCACGCGGATGACCGGCTCGGTGCCGGACTCGCGCACCAGGATGCGGCCGCCGTCGCCCAGGGCCGCCGCCGCTTCCTCCACGGCCTGCTGCACCTTCGCGTCGCCGCGCGCCGCCGCCTTGTCGGTCACGCGCACATTTTGGAGCAGCTGCGGGTACTTCGTGAAGCCCTCGCTCAGCTGGCTCATCTTCTTCTTGGAGGCGATCATGACCTCCATCAGCTTCAGGCTGGTCAGGATGCCGTCGCCGGTGGTGGCGTACTTGGAGAAGATGATGTGGCCCGAGTCCTCGCCGCCCAGCTTGCAGCCGTTCTGCGTCATGTACTCATACACATACTTGTCACCCACGGCCGTCTTGGCATAGCCGATGCCCTTCTCGTCGAAGGCCTTGTAGAGCCCGAAGTTGCTCATCACCGTGGTGACCACCGTGTTGCCCGCGAGCATGCCGTGTTCCTTCATATAGCAGCCGCAGATATACAGGATGTGGTCGCCGGAGACCACGTCGCCGTGCTCATCCACGCACAGGCAGCGGTCGGCGTCGCCGTCATAGGCGAAGCCCACGTCCAGGCTGTTGTCCTTCACGAACTGCTGCAGCCGCTCGATGTGGGTGGAGCCCGCGTTCTCGTTGATGTTCAGGCCGTCGGGCGAGGCGTTGATCACATAGGTCTTGGCGCCCAGGGCGTCGAACACGCTCTTGGCGATGTTCCAGCTGGCGCCGTTCGCGCAGTCCAGGCCCACGCGCAGCCCCTTGAAGGAATACATGCCCAGCGAGATCAGGTAGCCGATATAGCGGTTGCGGCCGGACACATAGTCCACCGTCGCGCCGATCTGCCCGCGGTAGGCGAAGGGCACCTCGGTCAGCTCCTCGCCGAACACGGTCACTCGGCCATCCAGGTAGTCCTCCACCAGGGCCAGCGTGTCCTCCTCCATCTTCTCGCCGTTGCGGCCGATCAGCTTGATGCCGTTGTCATAGTAGGGGTTGTGACTGGCCGAGATCATGATGCCGCAGTCGAAGTCATCCATGTTGGTCACATAGGCCACCGAGGGCGTGGTGGTCACATGCAGCATGTAGGCATCCGCGCCGGAGGCCGTGAGGCCGGCCACCAGCGCGTACTCGAACATATAGCTCGAGCGGCGGGTGTCCTTGCCGATCACGATGCGCGCGGGATGCATCTGCCCGCTGCGGCGCTTCTGCTCGCTGTAATACCAGCCCAGGAAACGGCCGACCCGATAGGCGTGGTCCGCCGTCAGCTCCTTGTTCGCTTCCCCGCGGAAGCCGTCTGTACCGAAGTAACGACCCATATCGTGATATCTCCGATCGTCTTTTCTATTTCTTCGTGCCCTCCGGGCACGCGTCTATTATGCCACAGATCCATGGAAAATACAATAGGATACAAGTTGTGACGATCCATCTTGTGCACATAAGGCCGTTGATCCTTGACGATCGCGGGACCCTTGACATATACTACCCTTGCCGTTCCTTTGGGGCGGCGCAGGACGCTACGACCGATGATACGGAGGTGCCGACATGGCGCACGACAGCTATATCTCCCCCTTCTCCACCCGCTACGCGAGCCGTGAGATGCAGTATATCTTCTCTGAGGACAACAAGTTCCGCACCTGGCGCAGGCTGTGGATCGCGCTGGCGAAGGCCGAGAAGGAGCAGGGCCTGGCCATCACCGACGAGCAGATCGCCGAGCTGGAGGCCCATGCCGAGGACATCAACTATGAGGACGCCCAGCGCCGCGAGCGCGAGTGCCGCCACGATGTGATGAGTCACGTCTATGCCTACGGCCTGCAGTGCCCTAAGGCGGCCGGCATCATCCATCTGGGCGCCACCAGCTGCTATGTGGGCGACAACACCGATATCATCATCATGCGCGAGGGCCTGCAGGTCATCCGCCGCAAGCTGCTCAATGTGATGCAGCTGCTGGCCGACCATGCCGAGAAGTACAAGGCCATGCCCGCCCTCGCCTACACCCATCTGCAGCCCGCCCAGCTGACCACCGTGGGCAAGCGCGCCACCCTATGGCTGAACGAGCTGTATATGGACTATACCGAGCTGGAGCACCGCATCGACAGCCTGGCGCTGCTGGGCAGCAAGGGCACCACCGGCACCCAGGCCTCCTTCATGGAGCTCTTCGCCGGCGATACGGCACGCATCGACGCGGTGGAGCGGAGCATCGCGAAGGCGATGGGCTTCGAGCGCATCGTGCCCGTCTCCGGCCAGACCTACAGCCGCAAGGTGGACTACCAGGTGGTGAGCGTGCTCTCCGGCATCGCCCAGTCCGCCAGCAAGTTCGCCTATGACATGCGCCTGCTGGCCAACTTCAAGGAGATGGAGGAGCCCTTCGAGAAGAGCCAGATCGGGTCCTCCGCCATGCCCTACAAGCGCAACCCCATGCGCTGCGAGCGCATCAACGCCCTCAGCCGCTATGTGATGGTGGATACCCTCAACGAGGCCGTGACCGCCGGCACCCAGCTCTTCGAGCGCACGCTGGACGACAGCGCCAACAAGCGCATCGCCGTGGCCGAGGCCTTCCTGGGCGTGGACGCCATCCTGAACATCATGATGAACGTGTGCGACGGCCTGGTGGTCTATCCCCGCGTGGTGCGCCAGCGCGTGATGAACGAGCTGCCCTTCATGGCCACCGAGAACATCATGATGGACGCCGTCAAGAAGGGCGGCGACCGCCAGCAGCTGCACGAGAAGCTGCGCGTGCATTCCCAGGCAGCCGCCCGCCGCGTGAAGGAGGAGGGCTGCCCCAACGACCTGATCGACCGCATCTGCGCCGACGAGGCCTTCCAGATCACCCGTGAGGAGATCGAGGCCATCCTGGAGCCGGAGCACTTCACCGGCCGCAGCAGCCAGCAGGTGGATGCCTTCCTGAACGATATCATCCGTCCCCTGCTGCGGGAGAACGCCGCGCTGCTGGGCGAGAAGCAGGAGCTCTCGGTCTGATCCTTCCCTTCCGTCCTCAAGGCTGCTCCGCGCGTCGGCAGCAACCTTTTCCATGCCGTTCTCCCGATCGAGGTGCTTCATGAACAAGGACCGCTTCTCCGCCTATCGTCCCCTCATCCGCCTCACCCTGCCCATCGTGGTGCAGAACCTGCTCTCGGCACTGGTCAGCTCGGCGGACGTGGTCATGCTCTCCAGCGTGGGCCAGTCGGCCATCTCCGCCGTGTCGCTGGCCTCGCAGTACAGCTCCATCCTCTTCAGCGTGTTCTATGGGCTCAGCTCGGGCGTGAGCATCCTGGCCGCGCAGTACTGGGGCCGCAAGGACATCCGCGCCATCGAGCTGGTGGAGGGCATCGCGCTCCGCTTCTCGGTGGCCACGGCCGCGGTGTTCTTCCTCGCCTGCCAGCTGGCGCCCGGCACGCTGATGCTCCTCTTCACCAGCGATCCCGAGCTCATCGAGATCGGCATCGGCTACCTGCGCGCCGCCAGCTGGAGCTTCCTCTTCTGGAGCGTGACCGAGGTCTACCTGGCCGCGCTGCGCTCGGTGGGCCGCGTGACCATCTCCACCTTCCTGAACACGCTGGCCCTGGGGCTGAACATCGCGCTGAACGCGGTCTTCGTCTACGGGCTCTTCGGCGCGCCGAAGCTGGGCGTCTATGGCGTCGGCCTGGCCACCAGCATCGCCCGCGGCGTCGCGATGGCGGCCAGCCTGCTGGTCTCGCTCCGCAGCCGTGACGTGAAGCTGCGCCCGCGCGCCGTGTTCGAGCGGAACCAGGTGCTCCTGCGCGATTTCATCCGCATGGCCGTGCCCGCCCTGGGCAACGATGTCAGCTGGGGCGTGGCCTTCTCGCTGTATTCCGCCATCCTGGGCCATATGGGCAGCGACATCGTGAGCGCCAACGCCATCGTGACGGTGGTGCGCAACTTCGCCACGGTCATGTGCTATGCCTTGGGCAACTCGGCGCTCATCCGCATCGGGCCGCTCATCGGCGCCGACCGGCCGGAGGAGGCCCGCGCCGAGGCGAAGCGCTACATCCGCCTCACGGTGGCCGCCGGTGCCCTGGGCGGGCTGCTGGTGCTGGCCTGCCTGCCCTTCGCCGGGATCTATGCCTCCGACTACGCCCACCTGACCGAGACCGCCACCGGCTACCTGCGCGTGATGCTGCTCATCAACACCTATTATGTGATGGGCACCGCGGTGAACACGCTGCTCATCGTGGGCTTCTTCCGCGCCGGGGGCGACAGCCGCTTCGGCTTCATCTGCGACACGATCGACATGTGGTGCTATGCCCTGCCCCTGGGCGTGCTGGCGGCCTTCGTGCTCAAGCTGCCGCCGCTGTGGGTCTATTTCCTGCTCTGCACCGATGAGTTCGTGAAGTGGCCCTGGGTCATCGGGCACTACCGCAAGGGCCGATGGGTGCGCAACATCACAAAGAGCTACGAATGAAAAAAGAGAGCCCCGGATCCGGAGCTCTCTCTTCTCATGTCTGGATGTCAGGGCTGCTTGCCGATGTAGGCCAGGATGCCGCCGTCCACATACAGGATGTGGCCGTTCACGCCATTGGAGGCATCGGAGGCCAGGAACACGGCGGGGCCGCCCAGCTCATCGGGCTGCAGCCAGCGCTCGGCGGGGGTGCGGGCGCAGATGAACTGGTCGAAGGGATGACGGCTGCCGTCGGGCTGGCGCTCGCGCAGGGGCGCGGTCTGGGGGGTCTCGATGTAGCCCGGGCCGATGCCGTTGCACTGGATGTTGTAATGGCCATACTCGGCGCAGATGTTCCTGGTGAGCATCTTCAGGCCGCCCTTGGCCGCGGCATAGGCGGACACGGTCTCGCGGCCGAGCTCGCTCATCATGGAGCAGATGTTGATGATCTTGCCATGGCCCTTCTCGATCATGCCGGGGATGACGGCCTTGCTCACGATGAAGGGAGCGTTCAGGTCGACATCGATGACCTGACGGAACTGGGCGGCGGTCATCTCAGTCATGGGGATGCGCTTGATGATGCCGGCGTTGTTCACCAGGATGTCGATGACGCCGACGTCATCCTTGATCTTGGCGACCAGGGCGGTCACGGCATCCTCATCGGTCACGTCGCACACATAGCCATGGGCCTTGATGCCCTTCTCGGCATAGGCGGCCATGCCCTTGTCCACGAGCTCCTGCTTGATGTCGTTGAAGACGATGGTGGCGCCGGCGGCGCTCATGGCGCAGGCGATGCCGAAGCCGATGCCATAGCTGGCACCGGTGATCAGGGCGACCTTGCCCTCAAGAGAGAAGGGGTTATTGGCCATTGGGATCTCCTCCTTTATCATTTGTCCAGATCACAGCAGGTCCTTCGTGGCGATACCGTCCATATCGTCGAAGTCCTGGTTCTCGCCGCACATGCCCCAGATGAAGGTGTAGGCCTGGCTGCCCGCGCCGGAATGGATGCTCCAGCTGGGGCTGATCACGGCCTGCTCGTTGCGCATGATGATGTGGCGGGTCTCCTGGCCCTAGCCCATGAAATGCATCACGAAGGCATCCTCGGGCAGGTCGAAGTAGAGATAGACCTCCATGCGGCGGTCATGGGTATGGCAGGGCATGGTGTTCCACACGCTGCCGGGCTTCAGCTGGGTCATGCCCATCACCAGCTGGCAGCTCTCCACCTGACCGGGCAGGATGTACTTGCAGATGGTGCGGTGGTTGCTCTGCTCCAGGCTGCCCAGCTCCACGCGCACGCAGTCCTCGGGGCGGATGTACACCGTGGGATATTCCTTGTGCGCGGGGCAGGAGTTGAAGTAGAACTTGGCCGGCGCAGCCTTGTCGCAGCTCTCCAGCGTGATATCGCGGCTGCCGCGGCCGATATAGATGCCGTCGCGGTGGCGCAGCGTATACACCGTGCCGTCCACGGTCACCTTGCCCTCGCCGCCGATGTTGATGATGCCCATCTCACGGCGCTGCAGGAAATACTCGGCGCGCAGCTCATCGCCCGCGGCGATGGCGACCTTCTTCTCCACAGGCATGCAGCCGCCCGTGATGATGCGGTCGATGTGGCTGTACACCATCTTCACATCGTCCTGAGGGAAAAGATCTTGAATCAGGAATTCCTCCCTGAGCCGGGCGGTATCATAGGTCTTGACATCGCGCGGGGAGGAAGCAGTACGCAGCTCCATGGCGATCCTCCTTTGTCTTTTGACGAACGGGCTGCGGGGCAGTCCTTTCTGTCCTATATCTTACCATCATTTGCCTTTCTTGAAAAGAGGGAAAAACCGCCCATCGCCCGAACTTTTGACATGCCGCGCTTTTGGCCGGCCGGGACGGCTCCGCGCGTGTTCCGCGTCCGAAATTTGTGTGAAGATCGTTCCATCAGAACAGTTCCGCCCTTTCGCGACCTTGTTTTTTGCGCAAGGATGATCTATCATCCATGTTGGACAGGAGGGATGATGCATGGACCTGAAGGATATGGGCGAACGCGTACGCAATGTGAGAAGGAGCCAGGGGCTCACGCAGGAGGAGCTGGCGGAAAAGGCCGGGCTCTCCGCCTCGTTCCTGGGCCACATCGAGCGCGGATCGCGGGTCGCCAGCCTGGACACGCTGATCAGTCTGTGCAACACGCTGGAGGTATCGCCTGACTATCTCCTCAGCGCCAGCCTGCACACCTTCGACTCGAAGCTGCCCGGCGGGCTCAATGAAAAGGACAGGGCCAAACTGAGCGAGTTCCTCAAGCTGGCGCAGGAGACCGTGCGCGGCTGGAACGACTGAGGCGCGGCCGAAAAAGAACGCAAGCGGGTAGCGGCGATCCGGGAACGGACGCCGCTGTTTTTCGTCCTTCAAAAAGGAGGCCGGCGCGCGGACGTCGAATCATGTGCAGCGGAGGTGGAGTCCTTGCGCCAGACCAACGATACGGCCATCGTGCTGCGGTACGCCGATTACCGGGAGAACGACAGGATGCTCACGCTCTTCAGCCCCACGAAGGGCCGCCTGGAGGCCATGAGCCGCGGCTGCCGCAGGCCGAAGTCGCCGCTGGTGGCCGCCAGCGAGGTCTTCGCCCTGGGCGACTATGAGCTGTATGAGAAGGGCGGCCGCCTGACCGTGACCACCGCTTCCCTCATCGAGACGTTCTATCCGCTCCGCACCGACTACGACCGGCTCGCGGTGGGGGCCTATCTGCTGGCCCTGTGTGAGGCCGTCATCCAGCCAGGCGTGGAGGCCCAGGAGCTCTTCATGCTGCTGCTGCACACGCTCTCCCGTCTGGCCTTCACCGACCAGCCCTGGCGTCCGCTGCTCTCGGGCTTCCTGCTGCACTTCGCGGGCTGTGAGGGCCGCCGCCCCCAGCTGGAGGCCTGTGTCCGCTGTGGACAGACGATCGCCCCGGACGCCGCCGCCTGGCTCGATCCCGCCGAGGGCGGCCTGTGCTGTGCCGACTGCCGCGAAAAGGGCATGCGGCCCGTCTCGGCCGCGCAGATCGCGTGGATGCGCATGGCCATCGCCTCCGGGTCGGCCTCCTGGGTCGATACGCCCGAGCGGCACGCGCCCCTGGAGGCCCTGCGTGCCTTCGCCGAGTTCGGCCTCGATGTCCCGCTCCGCGCCGCGTCGATGCTGCCGAAGACCTGATGCCCTCAAAAAAGACCTGTGCCCTTCTGCCTGGGCGCAGGTCTTTTCATGTCCCTCAGTCCTGTCCTTCCTCGAAGGGCACGCTGGAGCGGTCGGCGTTCAGCAGGGCCTCGTCCATGTCAGGCTTGCGGCCCTCATGCGCGGCCTGATAGCGCGCCACCTTGTCGGCGAACTGGATGCGCTTGGTGCGCACATAGGCGCAGTTGCTCGGCGCGGCCTTGGCCACCGAGATGTCCAGCTGCTTGCGGTCGCCCTGCGTCACATGGAAGCGCAGCCGCACCATCAGCGGCCCGTGCTGGCGGCACTTGGCCAGGGAGATATACTTGTCGGGCGTCTGAGGGATGTAGCTGCCGTCCAGCTCCACCTCACGGCCGCACACGGGGCAGTGCGGCGCGCGCGCCTCCGCCGAGGAGAGCGCCTCCTCCACCGTAGCATAGGTCACACCGGAGGGCTTCTTGCCGGCAGTGTGCGCCGCGTGGATCAGCTTCTTGGCTTGCAGTGGATACTTCAGCACCGCGTCGGGCTCGGGGCAGGTGGCGAACACCAGCGCCGTATAGTAGGCATCGAACTCCGCGTTGTGGAAGGGCTTCTCCTCCTCGGGCTGCAGCTGCATCAGCTCCATCGCCAGCTTCAGGCCGGCGCGCTCCTTCAGGCGGTGCACGTCGCTGAAGAGCTTCTGCGCGTCGCACACCGGCGGCATCGGCGTCTTGTCGCCGAAGAAGTCCAGGTTCTGCTGCAGCACGCTGATGTCATCGCAGCCCCAGGTGAGCAGGGTATAGTCCTCGCCGCACCAGGCGCGGAACCGCTCCATCGCCTCGGCGAACTGGGGCGCCTCCGCCAGCTCCGCCTCGCCCAGGCCCGTCATCCGGCGGATCCTGGGATGGATGCGCTCATAGCACGTGGGCCGGATCGGGATGGAGACGGTGTCCACCACCTTCATCTGCTCATCCAGCTTCGCCGCGCCGATCTGGATCATCTCGAAGATGAGCCGGTCGCCATACTCGCGATAGACGCGGCTCTGGTAGCTCACGGGCTGGTTCCATTCCAGGTCGATGATGATGTATCGCATAGGGCCTCCGTCATATCGTTCGTTCAGCGCAGCTCCTGCCGGCCAGCGCCCCGGTCGACCAGGCGATCTGCAGATTGTAACCGCCGGTATGGGCGTCCACGTCGATCAGCTCCCCGGCGAAGTAGAGCCCCGGCACCAGCCGGCTCTCCATGGTCGCCGGCACGATCTCCTTCACCGTCACGCCGCCCCGCGTCACGATGGCCTCATCCAGCGGGCGCAGCGCCTTCAGCGTGAGAGGCAGCTCCTTGAGCATATGCCCCAGCTTCTCCCTCTGCTCGCGCGAGATCTGCGCGCACACCTGTGCGCCGTCAAGGCCGCACAGCGCGGGGAACAGCTCGGCCAGGCGCCCCGGCAGCAGCGCGGGCAGCACGCTCCGCAGCTGCTTTCTGGGCTGGGCGTCGAACTCGCGCTGCAGCCTTGCGTCCAGCTGCTCCGCGGTGAGCCCGGGCTTCAGGTCCAGCGTGACCCGCGCCGCGCTCAGGTCCTCGGGCAGATGGCAGCTCATCTCCAGCACCAGCGGCCCGGAGATACCGAAATGCGTGAAGAGCATCTCGCCCAGCTCGGTATAGAGGGTCTTCTTCCCCTGCCGCAGGGTGAGCGTCACGTTCTTCAGCGACAGGCCCTGGAGCTCACAGCACCAGGCCTCCCGCGTTTCCACCGCCGAGAGAGAGGCCCTGGGCGGCAGGACCGTGTGCCCCAGCGCCGCCGCCATCCGGAAGCCATCGCCGGTGGAGCCCGTGCCGGGATAGCTGCAGCCGCCGGTCGCCAGCACCACGCTGTCGGCGGGCAGCTCGGTGCCGTCCGTCAGGCATACGCCGCGGACCGCGCCGTCCTCGCCCCGCAGGATGCTCTCCACACGGGTGTCCAGCAGCACGCGCGCCCCGCGGGCCCGCAGCAGCCTTTCCAAAGTGCGCGTCACATCGCTGGCCTTCTATGAGGCGGGATAGGCCCGGCGTCCGCGCTGCACCACGGTGGGGCAGCCGCTGCTCTCCAGCAGCGCCAGCATGTCCTGCGGCGTGAAGCCGGAGAGCGCGCTGTAAAGGAAGCGTGGGTTGCGGGGCACCTCCCGCAGGAACTCGTCCTGGGTGCAGTCGTTGGTCACGTTGCAGCGGCCCTTGCCGGTGATGTACAGCTTGCGGCCCAGCTTCTCGTTGCGCTCGAGCAGCGTGACGTCCGCGCCGAGGCCCGCGGCGGTGAGCGCCGCCATCATGCCCGCGGCGCCGCCGCCGATGACCAGCACCTTACTCATGGCGGCGTCCTTCCTCCAGATAGACCTCATAGGTCTTCCACAGGTCCTCCAGCTGGTGGAAGTGGTCCTGCAGGGCCTCGCGCCGGTGCAGGCCCAGCGACACCAGCAGCGCGTTGATCACGCTCAGCGGCGCGGCCAGCGAATCCACGAAGGAGGCCATGTCAGTGTGCGCGCACAGCGTGGCGTCGGCCAGCTCGCTCAGGGGCGACATGGGGCCGTCGGTGATGGCCACCACCTGTGCGCCGCAGCGCTTGGCATAGCGCATGGCCTCCAGGGTACGCGTGGAATAGCGTGGGAAGCTGATGCCGATCAGCACGTCCTCTGGCGCGATCTTCGAGATCTCGTCGAACACGTCGGTCGTGCCGGACGACACGAGCTTGACCATGGGGAAGATATAGTTCAGGTAATAGCACATGAACTGCGCCATCGGCGCGGCCGAGCGCAGGCCCATCACATAGATGGTCTTCGCGTCCAGGATGCGGCGCACCACATCCTCGAACACGGCGTTGTCCAGGTGCTCCAGCGTGGAGCGCAGGTTCTGCATATCGCTCTTGAGCACGGTGGCGAGGACCTCGTTCTGGGGCATGTCCTCGCTCATCTCCACGCGCTGGTTGGGCGTCAGGCGGTGGCTCACCAGCTCCTGCAGCGCGCGCTGCAGCTGGGGGTAGCCCTCATAGCCCAGCGCCGCGGCGAAGCGCACCACGGTCGATTCGCTCACGCCCACGCTCTCGCCCAGCCGGCTCGCCGTCATGAACACGGCCTTGTCATAGTGCTGGGCGATATATTCCACGATCCGGCGCTGGCCCTTGCTCAGCCTTTTGCCGGAAAGGTTCAGCCGGTCGATGATATCCTGCATGTCCTGCATCTGCAGATCCACCTTTCATGGCTGCACGGTCCTGCATCCGCCTGCCGCGCGACCTTGCCTATTCTATCAAATGGCCGCAAAAAATGCAAGTCCAGATCGTGTTTCCTGCAAAAAGATGCAGAAAAGATGCGATCCTGTGGGTGGGGCCCATCAGACGATCGCTTCTTGCGCCATGCCGGGCATTTTGGTATAATGAGGGCAGCTGATCAGTCTGCGCGCGAGCGCGTAAGGAGGAGACATCTATGATCCTGCGTTCTGTCCACGACGCGGCCTTCCGCCCGTATGGCCGTGTCATCGAGGGGTATGATACCGCCGAGCTGCTGAAGGTGCTGACCGAGGTCACGCCCTGCCCCGAGGTCGGTGTGGCCTATGTGCCCGAGCAGCCCGAGCTGCAGTGCCTGCCCATCGCGAAGGCGTTCTCTGAGCATCTGTATGGCGGCATGCCCGTGGAGCTGGGCTGGTGCAACGGGCACAACACGAAGCTGAACTGCCTGGAGTATCATCGCTGCAGCGAGTACAATTTGGGCACGGAGGATTTCGTGCTGCTGCTGGCCAAGCAGGAGAAGATCGGCGATGACGGTCTGCTGGACACCGCCGATGTGGAGGCCTTCGTGGCCAAGGCCGGCGAGCTGGTGGAGGTCTATGCCACCTCCCTGCATTACGCGCCGTGCTCCTATGACAAGGCGAAGGGCTTCCGTGTGCTCATCCTGCTGCCGAAGGGCACCAACACCGAGAGGCCGGACTTCGTGCCGGTGACGCATGAGGACGAGCTGCTCACGGCCTGCAATAAGTGGCTGCTGGCGCATCCCGAGTCGGATGAGGCCAAGGGCGGCGCGGTCATCGGGCTCAAGGGCGTCAATATCGATATCGCCGGGGATGTGAAGTAAGAGTCCGGTGGGATCTTTAGGAAGCAGCTTTTGCTGCTCCCTTTTTTTCTGTGATGAGCTTGGGGACCGCTTCCCGCACCGCGATGGGAAGGCATGTGTGTCCCTTTGTAGGGGCGAGCTTGCGAGCCCGCCCGTCCTTTTTTTGGTGATGCTTCTGATACTATTCTCAAATATAAATGGCCTACAAAAGTGGGGATCCGAAGCAGTCCAGAGGGCGATCGAAAAGCCCTCTGGTCGACCGCCGCAGCGGTCGAAACCTCTATCGATCTTATTTGAGATAAGTATGAGCGAGATCCCCTTTCCGCAAGGATGTATGTGCGTCCCTTTGTAGGGGCGAGCTTGCGAGCCCGCTCGTCCCGCCCTGCCGGGGGGCGTACTTTTCGCGCGGCGAAAAGTACCAAAAGCCGCCGGCACCCACCTTTCGGCGGGTTCCGGACCTCCCCTGCTTCCAAGCACGTCGGTCGAGCGGCGGGCCTGCTTGACTTCCCCTCGACCTTGACTTGTCCCCGGGGCG
>R28__coassemble_583_pt1 | contig 13818 bp, 10 predicted proteins | sample R28__metabat2_low_PE_026 | metagenome-assembled genome bin R28
GATTATTGGGCGGTTACTGAGCAGAGGCCTTTTTCACTGTAAGGCACGCATCATTCGTAAATTGCAGCAGTGCATCGCAAAATATGCAAAAAGCAGGACATTATGCACTTTAGTTCGCACCATAATAAATAATGCGAAACAGCGATATGCATAATGCTCTGCTTTTTTAGCGGTGATCCCGACGGGATCCGGACCCATGGCCCGCCGCTTAGGAGAGCGGATCGAGGGTGCTCCGCGGTGTTCCCTCGTGTGCCCTGACAGGCCTCAAATGCCCGAAAATAAAGGGGTCCGATGCGCTCTGACTGTCCGTCGTTGTCCCTGGTGCGCCCTCGGTTTCCCACCAAAATGTTAGCAGGATGTTAGCAGTGCAAACATGGGCGAGCGCTGCCTTTCCCAGCCTGTCGTCCATGTTTGCAGCTTGAAGCTTCAGCTTTTAGATATCGAACAGATCGTCCAACGATATCAGCCGAATGCTCGGTTCCTGCGCTGCCCTGTCAATGACCCACTGCGAAAATCCGCTCTTGGAGAAAAGATAGTAATAGCGCTCCTCGATCCGGGTGAATATCCTTGAGGCCGACATCAGATCCTCAAATTCAGCCCGGTCAAAGAGGGCGTTGCGGAACTTGCATTCACAGAATATTGCGGATGTCTGTTCCCTGTCCAGCAGCAGGATGTCTATATCGTCCCGCATGCGTTTGACCGGATCGTTGCCCCACCATTTTCCGACGGTATGCGGGATGAACGGCAGCTTGCCGGCTTTTGCTTTTCTGAGCATATATTGCCGGCAGATCTTTTCAAATACGGACCCCATATAGCCGGAAATGCTGTCCGGCTCCATGATCTCCCGCGCCGCTCTTTCAGGGCCGATGATCTCGTAGTAGCTTTTTTCCCGGAAAATAAAGTGATACCAGAACTGAAAGTAATTGTCTGAAATTTGGTAGATCGTTTTTCTGCTGCTCTTCTCTTCCCCGGCGGGAGAGATCTTCTCCAACAGCTTGATGGAACGCAGGGTGGCAATATATTTGGAGCATTTCTGGGATCCTTCATGGATCTTCAGAGAAATATCGTTCATTCGGGACGCGCCGTTCGCAACGGCCTCGAATATGCTGTTATAAACGGCAGGCTCTCTCAGCTCCATGCGAAGCAGCACCTGCGGCTCCTCTTTCAGAAAGGCTCCTGTGCGAAGGACGCGCGACTGCAGGTTCGCGGTGATCGAGTTTCGATCTGAAAAATTTTCAAGATAACAGGGTATTCCTCCCAGGATCCCATAGGCCAGCAGCTTATCAAGATCTGAGTAATTTGGGAAGAAACGCGCGCTGTCCAGGTAGTCAAAGGGCAACACCTCCAGCTGCGCGGTGGAACGACCGTAAAGCGGACTCTTATAGCCCATCACTTCATTTTCCATGAAGCTGACAGATGAGCCGCAGAGGATCAGAAATATATTCTTATCCTTCCAGGAATGGTCGATCGTGTGCTGGAGGATGCTTTTGATCGATGCGTTGGCCTCGGCAATAAAGGGGAACTCATCGATGATCAGAAGGATCCTTTCCTGCCCGGCATGTCGGCCAATATATTCGAAGGCACTCTCCCATCCGTCAAAGGATCCGTAGAAATTCCCATCAAAACGGGTCTGGACCGCTTTTGAAAGATCAGCAAGGTTCAGCGGATCATTTTTCTCCTGGGCAGAGAAAAAGACAGCATGTTTATCCTTTGAGAACTCACTGAGCAAAGATGTTTTTCCGACCCGGCGCCTGCCGTAAACGACAAGAAATTCAAAGCCTGTCGAGTGATATAAGTCGTGCAAAAGCGCCAGTTCGTTTTCCCGGCCGATAAACATAGGCAGCCCTCCAGATCACTGGATCACGATTATTATACTCCAATTTCAGCTGATCGCCAATGGGAAGGCTGCAAATTTCATTCAGGAGGAAAATGGCCTTACCTCACAGTTCGCAGCGTTTTTGAAATGATCCCATGTATGCGCTCCTGTGATCAAAAGATGGCGACGGCCTTAGATCGTGAAGGCTGCCGCCATTTTTGTTGTTATCCTGTCGGTGATGATATCGTATAACTTATCTTCTCGATACAAGTTCAGAACGCACGATCAAAAGCCTGAGAATATATACAGAAAGCCATGCGACATACAAAAACTTTGTCCGCAGCTTCCCAAGGCAACTTCGAAGAGACCGGGAACATTTGTGAATGCATCATCCGCAATATACACAACACTGGCCGGGATCTTGATGCTGGTCATGCTTATGCAGCCCCAGAAGGTCATCCATTCGATCCGTGTGAGGCTCTCGGGGATCGTGATGCTCGTCAAAGTGCTGCAGCGCTGGAAAGCACCGCCTCCAAGGCTTATCAGGGTGCTGGGGAGCGTAATGCTTGTTAAACTGGTGCATTTATAGAATGCCATGGTCCCGATCGCCGTTACGCCCTCCGGGATCGTGATGTGCAGGAGGCTGTTGCATCCCTCGAATGCATTATTGCCGATCGTCTGCAAAGTTGTCGGAAAGTTGACATCCGACAACATGTCACATCCATAGAACGCATGATCCCTGATGACTTTAACGCCTTCCGGGATCGTGATCTTGAACAGGTTGCAGTCATAAAACATCTGACTTCCAATGACGCTCAGGCCTTCAGGCAAGGTAACGCTCGTCAGGCATGTGCATTCAAAGAACAGACGGTCCCCGATGCTCGTTATACTGTCCGGGATGTTGATGCCGATCAATCCGCTGCAGTATCCAAATGCCTGATCGCCAATGCTCTGAACACTGTCTGGGATCGTGACATACATCAGACAGCTGCAATATCCGAAAGCCCATCCTCCGATGCTCAGCGTTCCCTAAGGGATCGTATAATCATACCAGCCTGTGGATGAAGACGGGTACCAGATCAGCCGTTTATCCGGCTTTGAAAACAGTACGCCGTCGATCATTTCCAGATAGGGATGCGTTGATGAAACTGTCACCGTTACAAGATGATCACACGCATAAAACACGCCGTCACCGACAACAGTCACGCTATCCGGGATGGTAATACCGATCAGCCCACTGCATTGACTAAATGCAAGCATTCCAATATCAGTTACACTGTCCGGGATCGAAATATCCGACAGGCTAACGCAGTAATTGAAGGCACCTTCGCCGATCGCTGTCACAGTATCCGGAATAGTGACCTGCGTCATCTAAACACATGAATCGAAAGCATATTCACCGATCTCCGTAACTTTGATACCATCCACCGTCTCGGGGATCACGACTTCAGTATCCTGGCCCGAATACCTTGTGATCTGCGCCGATCCGTTCTCCAGCACCATGTACTCATAGCTGCCGCAGATCTTCGGATCTGTTCCTTCGGCCATCGCCGCTGCTGCGAAGGATATCACCAGCAGAGTCACTGACAGACAAAGCCACCTTTTCATTTCCTTGGCTCCTTTACTGCTTCTGTTCTTCTTGGATATCGCTCCTTTATTATATCATGGACTTTCCCGATCTCACGACCAGTTTTTCCACTTCGCAGCGTTTTTGAAATGATTCCATGTATAGGGAAGCGCTCATGCACATCCGCGATCTGGACAGAAAGAGCCTCGCAGAGATCGTCGAAAAGCTGCGCGGATTTGGGATCCCCAATTCATATCAAGCCTGAGATCCGCTGTGATCCGGGCCGTTTTTGTTTACAACGATCCCTGCCTGCCGATCCTCTCACGGATCCTGTCCACAAACTGCTTTGGCCCTGTGACCCTGACCGTTGGTCCGAAGCCCAAAATGCGGATCAGCACCTCGGTCTCATCCTTCACCGGATACCAGATCTTTGCCACGGCGGTCCCGGTCGCCGGATCGATGGTGCTTTCCTTTTTAAAGCAGGAAAACTCCAGCATAAAGCGGGCCAGAGCATTGCGCTCGTTGCCGATCTCGACGATCAGAGGCTCCACACACAGTGTGGAAAGATCCTCCGGCAATGCTTCAGCCGGGCCGTCCGGCTCTATCTGGCGGATGCCTGAAAGGTTCAGGGTCCGGTCCACGCCATCTGCATAGCCATGCAGACGAAAACGCCGGTCCTTGGCGGAATACTCCAGCTTTTCCGGCGTCAGGCGGAGAGCCATGCTCTTCCCCTTGCTGCCCACATACCGGACAGACAGCGCCTCCCCTTCGCGGAGAGCCCGCAGGATCGTGTGAAAGTGCTCCCGGTAGGCAGGATCGGCGAAAGCATCCCCGCCGCGGCTGCTGTCGAAGCGGTCGAACTCGTCTTTTTCAAACAGCGGCGGCACATCCCGGAGCGCGTCACGCAGGGCTGTCAGCTGCGCATCCGTCAGGAACAGCGGGGCCCGCTCGTCATCACAAAGGCTGCGCAGCCAGCGAAGCTCCAGCGCGGTCAGCGGCATGGCCCTCGGGACGGGGAGCGTGGGCTCATAGAGGCCGTCGGCGTTCCTTTGCAGCAGCGGCCAGGTACCGTCCGTCAGCTTTTGCTCCACCTCCATGGCGCCATCTACGGTCAGCGTCTGTCCCAGCAGGGCACGGAGCTGCCGCAGGGTGAGCGGGGCCTGCCGCAGTACCTGCTCCACAGCGGCATAGGCATCCCCGTAGACCGCGTCAAACAGCGCCATCGTCCGTCACCTCCACGCCGTACATCCGGCGCATCCGCTCCATGTCCTCCCGGAAGCGCGTATCCGCCAGGCCGCTGTCATCCTTCAATGCTACGATGCGCCCGGTGAAGGTGCGGAGCCAGCGCATCATCTCGCCCGTGTCCGCCACATCGATCTCATACCGGAACACATCCCAGTCGATGCGGGTCACGGTGCCGCCGCGCCCCTCCCGGATCAGCCTGTCCAGCACGAAGCTCTCCCTGGGCAGTTCGATGCGGATATCCATCTGCAGATGATGTGTTTCCAATGTATCCGGCAGAGAGATGCCCCAGCATTTCGACAGGTCATCGCGGACACGCGCAAGGCAGTCCTGCACATTTTCGGGAGGTCCGAGCTTCTCGACCGAACGGATCAGGTCCAGCCGCAGCGTGCGGGAGCTTTGCTTCTCCGTGTCATAGCCTATCAGGTAGCGCCGGCCGGTCTCCTCGCTGACGCGGACGCACACAGGCAGCAGCGTTGCCTGATACTGCTCATCGTCGGACTGCTGTCTGTCGCAGGTGAGCCTGACGGCCCTGCGGTCATGCATGGCCTCCAGCAGGATCAGCAGGATCTCGTCATCCAGCGTATGCATCAGAAAATGATGCTTGAAGCGGATGAAGCGGTTCTCATATCCCCGGCGCAGCATCATGTTATCCGCCACGCAGCCCAGCGGCAGGAATTCCCGATAGAAGGACAGGCACTCCTCCAGGCCCTCATCATCAGGGAACAGCCCTTCCAGGTCCGTGTCCGAAAGGGTGTAGAGCAGGCGTCTGCCATCCTTCTTCTCCCGGACGAGACCCAGCTGCGCATACTCCCGCAGCTTGCGGCGAACGGCCTGCACGTCCGGCAGAAGCTCCGTTTCGGCGCAGAGGACATCCGTCAGTTCATCCGCCGTCATGCCCTTTTCCGTGTCCAGCTCCGCCAGCAGGCCGCAGTGCAGCAGCAGGTCATTGTCCGTAAAGGTACACAGGCGGTAGATCTTATGCAGAGGATCTGCGTCCAGCGCGGCTGCCTCGGCGGAGATAAAATACTGCCTCCCGCTGTCAGACTGCCGCCACTGCAGCGTATCGCCCAGCAGACCTTCGATGCGGTGGCGCTCGTTATCATAAGTCCTGGCGCTGGACAGCTTTTGGTCGTTCCTTGTGCGGAAGCCGTAGATCAGGAAGTCCCGCATCAGCCGGCGGGTATTGTCCAGCTCCCGCAGCCGCTCATGATAACCGGGCATAGCCGAACACCTCCGCCATCCATTATTCTGAAAGGAGTATATCAAAACGGCGGCTCTCTTTCAAGCGTGGCACAGACCTTCTCCGAAAACAAAAGATCCGTCGCCGTCATCATCCCGGCCACGGAGGTCGATCCTGTTTCTGTTATACTTTTTCCGGTCAGCCATCACATGGGAAACAGGTGAACGATCCCAGGTGCGGCGCCTTGCGGTGTCGGCTTGCTTTCGGGCTTTCTTGCCCATCCTGGCACGGGGAATGGATCTTTCTTTCATGGCGATCATCTCCTTCCTAAGCCTGTCGATCAGGCTCGAATGCATTCATAACGCTTGCTGTTCAGCACCCGCAGCATGTGATCCATTGGTGTAAGGTTTCCATCAAACTTGTCGCGGATGGAATTGATGGAAATACCGCTGGTCAGGTATGTCCGCCGGGTATCTGCGGTGACTGGAGCCTGCATCTGCCAGCTGTTCACATTGTGGAAGACCACAGCGGGCATTTCATGACCGGCAGCGGCGTATTTTTTGCGAACGGTATCGTAGACCGTGTTTCCCAGGAGACCGTCCGAGCTCTGGTTGAATTCCATGTCGGAGAAGATGTACACCACAGGCGGCATTTCTGCCTTGGAAAGATGACGCTCGACCGCTGTTTTCAGGATCACATCGAATACGGCTTCCAGATCGGTACTGTAGCCGCGGGCAAGACGCTGGATCTTCCTCAGCTTGTCCGCCAGGCTGGTTCCAAGCACGGTGACCATTCGCGGCTCATAGTCAAAGGTCATGACCTTGTTGAGGAACGCTCCGGTACAATGCTCCGCACAATAGAGCGCCATTGCGGTGGCGCGGATCTGCGGGGGCATCTCGCCTTCCTTGTAGCAATACATCGAGCCGGAGATATCCACCACACTGAGGGCGTTATTGCCTGTCTGCAGCTTCTTATATTGGTATTTCCAGAGAAGTTCCAGTACTTTATTCTGCTCGGGTTCCTTGATAAAAAGGCCGTGGTGGATGAGCCACCAGAGATACCAGATGTTTTCCTTCCAGTTTCCGCCATTTTGCGAGAGCGCGAAGTCTATATCAGCTGAGGAAGGATGCCTTGTATAATAAGGGCGTATGATCTCGGCGGGGGACAGCGTGTCGGCGTGGATCTTCTTTTTCTTTGCCTTCACGTCCTGCAGGTAACTGTCAAACCGTTCGCCGTCATGGTGCTGAAATTGTTTACAGCACCTCAGCATGGTATGGGCCGGCACAGCCTCATAATCGATCTTTTCGCAGTGTCCTGTGGTCAGGTAACGCTCCGTCAGACCGATATGCTTCCGCAGCCGGGTCAGCATCCGCCGGTAATCCTTGTTGTGCATTCCAAGGGCCTGATACAGCTTCTTCGCCTGACTCCTTGTCCTTGCACTTGAGGCGTTATCGGATGGAAGCCATTTGGCCAGCAAAGAAATATGTGCTGTATCATCTCCGGCTTCTCGCTTTTCCGCCGCAGCAAGATCTTCATCCAGCTGCTTGCGAATGATCTGCACGGCAGTGGCGTGGGCAGGCGTCTTCAGCAGGCAGAGCAGGTCGTCCCAGCGTCCGTATTCCGCAACATATTCCGCGTTCTTCCGGGCAGACTCGGGCCATTCGTAAGCTACATGCCTCAGCAGGGTCCGGAAAGCCTTCCTTTCACCCATGCCTTCGCGGATATCACGCAGATGGAACAGCAGCTTCATAGCCATGTCCGGCGAATCCTGATAGGCCAGGTCAAACAGTCCGATCTGTTCGCTGGGCTTCCGGTAACGCATGCCGCCCGCTACAGAAAAAAAGTCCAGACAGGCTTCGCCGGTGGTAGCGTGGGTCAAAGCTCCGTTCTGGGTCAGTGTCATTGGCTGATCGTTCATTGTAAGATCCAGATACATTTCGTTTCCTCCTTTCCTTGCAGCTGACGGCATTTCAGTCGCCGCGGAAACCGTTGCCCCCTGTATCGGAAAGCTTTCTGCTATGGCTACGCAGATCGGGCCGTCGTCCGCTGCCCAGCGTGCATCGTCCTGCCGGGACGATCCGGGTCTGAGCCGGTTGCTCTGAAGCCGTGCCTCAGGGCGCTGCGCTGTTCAGCGGAGGAGTGCTTTTCGTGCATCCCCTGCCCGCTTTTCTCAAAGGAAAGCAGCGATCTCCCCCGTTTCGGGAGAGGTAACGCATGGCAGCGATCCGCTCCGGTACCATGCATCCCGGAGCGGGGACATACGGACTTCCGGCGATCGACCAAACCTCCCTGTACTCCGCCTCCCGCTGCCTTCGGCCTCCTTCCGCCATTCGCGCCGTTCTATCCGCGTCCGGACGGAGATCAACAGTCTCCGGTTTTGCTTGGTTTCATGCAGTTCCGCGGATCGACCCCTTCCATGCCCGGATCCACTGGGATCAGGGCCTTCACCGAAGAGTTGAGGGGCTGTGGACCAGACGCTTTAAGAAACATTTGCTCACGATCGCTAAGGCCAGTGCAGAAGTCGTCACCTCCTAACGGAACGGCTCTTTCTGGTCGGATGGGAAAACAGTGCCTGTGGATCCTCGATGACCTTTGTCCGCCGTCGGTTTCCCTTGCCCATCAGCTATGAAACCTCGGTTCCACCGTATGGCACCGTCTCTGGGTGACCCCACGCGATTATGTTCGCTGCTGGATGCGCCTGACCCCTATGAGACAGAGTGAAGCACCTGCGTGACCTGTCCTATGTCCTCGGTCACATACTATCAGCCGGGCTCGCTGTTCCCTGCTGACAGTTTGTATATTACCACAGGCCCCATAAAGAATCATTTCAAAAACGCTGCGAACTGATCGGGAACGCTCATCTGCTTTGCATAAAAAGGCCGTCCCGAGGATGCGCAGGCATTCCTTCACGACCTCGGCGTCTGCGTCCGTGAAACCGGTCTTTTCGGCCAGCTGCACATTGATCGAGCCTTTGATCTCATAAGGCGCGTCCCTCCTTCCCGGGTAACAGATCGGCAGGAACAGCGGCTGCGCCGTTCCTGCCGATCTTCGGTCACGAAAGCTCTTCCATCACTTGGCCAGATACGCGGTCTCGGGGGTCCAGATGATGGCGTCGATCTGATAGATGCCATGATCCTTCAGGTCGCCATGGGTGAAGATCGCGTCGCTGGAGGTGTACAGGGGCAGCAGCTCGCAATATTCATCGATGACGCACTTGGACAGCTCCTGGACCAGCTCCTTTGTCTCTTTTCCCTTGTGCCCCTTTGTTTCCGTTATTAAAAGATCCCGATCGCGCCTTCTGGCTCGACTGGGATCCGTTTGTTACATTGTTCTGTTCTTTAGTTTAATGGCATTGCCCCGGAGGGGGAGCTGTCGGCGCAGCCGACTGAGAGGGTCGTGGCCGCATGCCCCACCAAGCAGCATCGCGGCACCAAAAAAGCCTTCCCCTCATCGGGGAAGGCGCAGGCTGCTTCAGCGTCCGTCGCTCTGGCGCAGCCTCTTTTCCATGATCGAGACCAGCTTGGTCAGGCCCACGACCAGCACCAGATAGATCAGGGCCACGGCGATGAGGGGCATGAAGGCCGAGTAGGTCACGCCGCGGATGCGGTTGCCGGCGTAGGTCAGGTCATGCACGGCGGCATAGCCGGCCACGGAGGTCTCCTTCAGCAGCACGATGAACTCATTGGCCAGGGTGGGCAGCGAGCTCTTGAAGACCTGCGGCGCGATGACGTACCACATGGTCTGGGTATAGTTCATGCCCAGGGAGTAGCCGGCTTCCATCTGGCCCTTGTCCACCGCCATGATGCCGCCGCGGATGATCTCGCTCACATACGCGCCGCTGTTGATGCCGAAGGACAGCGCGGCCACCATCAGGCCGTTGCTGCTGGAGGCGAACACCACATAGTACAGGATCAGCAGCTGGATGACCATGGGCGTGCCGCGGATGACGGTGGTATACAGCTTGCAGACGCTGTTGAGCACACCCATCAGGCTGCGGCCGAAGCTCTTGGGCGACTCGGAGATCGAGGTGTCCCAGGTGGCGCGCACCGCCGCCACCAGCACACCGATCACGATGCCGATGCACAGCGCGATCGCGGTGATCTGCAGGGTGTTGCCCAGGCCGGTCACCAGGCTGCGCCAGCGGTCCTTCTGGATGAAGTTCAGGTCGAACTCCGCTACCACGCCGTTCCACCAGGTCTGGAGGGGAGAGAGTTGTTCGGTCACGGTCAGGTCCTCCTTGAGGCGGGTCGAAAAACGGAAAACAGGGAGCGGTGACCCTCACCGCTCCCTTGCAGCTCTCACAGATCAGTCAGCCTTGATGTACTTGGCCAGGATGGCATCGATGGTGCCGTCGGCCTTCAGCTCGGCCAGGGCGCCGTTGATGGCGGCCAGCAGCTCGGGCTTGTCCTTGCTCACCACGATGGCGTACTCCTCGGTGGTGTAGGCGCTCTCCAGGATGGTCAGGCCCTCGTTGGCGGCCACATAGTTCTGGGCGGGCTGGTCGTCGATGATGACGCAGTCGATCTTGCCGGCGGCCAGGGCTATGGCGGCCTCGTTGCCGGTCAGGTACTCCAGCACGGTGCCGGTCTTGCCGTCGAAGTCATCCAGGCAGTAGATGTCACCGGTGGTGCCGGCCTGCACACCGATCTGCCAGTTGTGGCCTTCCTCATACAGCTGGTCCAGAGAGGTGATGGTGCCGCCCTCGCGGACCATGACCACCTGGATGCCGGTGGAGTAGGAGTCGGTGAAGTCGATCAGCTGCTTGCGCTCTTCGGTCACGGTGATGGCGCCCAGAGCCACGTCATACTTGCCGCCCTGCACACCGGGGATGCAGGAAGAGAACTCGGTGTCCACCACAGCGGGCTCATAGCCCAGCTTGTCGCAGATGGCCTTGAAGATCTCGATGTCGATGCCGGCGAACTCGCCGATCACGCCGTCAGCGCCGGCGACATACTCATAGGGAGGGAAGGAAGCGTTGGTGCACATGGTCAGGGTATCAGCCAGCGCGGGGACGCAGGCCAGCAGCATCATGGCCGCCAGCAGCAGAGCGATGAGCTTCTTCATGGTAAGGTTCCTCCTTCATACACTACACGTGTCGGATATGGTACGCACGGGATGATAGCATCAGTCTGGCAGATCGTCAAGGGGTTTCCGCAAATTTTTTGCATAATATCCATACAAAGCTGCATTATTATGCACGTTTATGCACGAAGATCGTATATCTTGGGCCGCCGTGGCCGCCCGGGAGGCCCCTCACGCCCTGTGGTTCCGCACGGGGCCGCGCACCCAGTCGCCGCGGTCGGCGCCCTCGGGCAGGGGCATGCGGATGACCGCGCCGCCCACGCCGTAGGTCTCCAGCAGCTCGCCGGTGTCCTCCCGCGTGAAGGGCGCGGCCGTGAAGGGGACGACGCCCGCGGGGCTCAGCAGCTCCAGCGCGTCGCCGGCGAAGAAGCGGTTCTTGAGCACCAGGCGGCAGGTGCCGTCGGGCAGGCGCTCCAGCACCTGGGCCACGGCCTCGCGCTCCTGGTGGAAGCCCTCCGCCCCGGCGGGATGCTCCGGCATGCCGAGCATGAAGCCCGTGTCGCTCTCGCGGTGCGAGGCACAGCGCAGCTCCCGCTCCAGCTCGGGCAGCGCGGCGCGGAAGTGCTCCTCCCCCTGGGCCAGCAGGTCCAGCGCGCGGCGGTAGGCTCCGGTCACGGTCGCCACATAATAGGCCGTCTTCATGCGGCCCTCGATCTTGAGGCTGGCCACGCCCGCCCGCGCCAGGTCGGGCAAGAGCGGCAGCAGGCACAGGTCCCGGGCCGAGAAGATGTAGGTGCCGTGCTCGTCCTCGCAGACGGGCAGATACTCACCGGGGCGCTTCTCCTCCACCACATGGTATTGCCAGCGGCAGGGCTGGGCGCAGGCGCCCTGGTTGCCGCTGCGCCCGGCCAGCTCGGCCGAGAGCAGGCAGCGCCCGGACCACGCCACGCAGCTGGCCCCGTGCACGAAGCATTCCAGCTCCATGTCCTCCGGGATGGCCTGCCGCATGGCCGCGACGCGCTCCAGCGAGACCTCGCGGGCCAGGATCACGCGCCGGCAGCCCAGCGACGCGTAGTGCCGCACCGCCGCGCTGTTGCAGGCGGAGGCCTGGGTGCTCACATGCAGGGGCAGCCCCGGCACGCGCTCCCGCAGCGTGACGATGGCGCCCAGGTCGCTCACGATGGCCGCGTCCACGCCGATCTCATACGCCGCGCGCGCCGCGTCCGCCAGGCCCTCCAGCTGGTCGTCGAAGGGGAAGATGTTCAGCGTGAGATAGAACCGCCGCCCGGCCCGGTGGCACAGGGCCACGGCCTCGCGCAGCTGCGCCTCATCGAAATTGCCGGCAAAGGCGCGCAGGCCGTACCGCTTCATGCCGCCATACACCGCGTCGGCGCCGAAGCGCACCGCGGCCTCCAGGCTCTCCAGGCTCCCGGCGGGGGCGAGGAGCTCGGGCATCCTCATCATTCGATCCCTCTCTCCTCATCGTAGGCCTTCCACAGCGGCGCGTAGACCGCCACGGCGCGCTCATGCTCCTTCTGCGTGCGGCTGAAGCAGAGCTCGCCGCTCTCCGGCTCCTTGGCGCAGAAGTAGAGGTAGCCCTCGGCCACATAGGTCTCGTCGGGGTAGAGCGCCGCCTGGATGGCCGCCGCGCTGGGCGTGCAGATGGGGCCCACGGGCAGGCCGCTGTTCGTGTAGGTGTTGTAGGGGCTCTTCACGGCCAGGTCGCTGTCGGAGAGGTCCATCTTGCGCACACCGGTGATGTAATGGATGGTCACATCGCTCTGCAGCTTCATCTTCTTCTTGAGGCGATTGTGGAACACGGCGCTCACCTTGGCGAAGTCGTCCTCCTTGGCCTCCTTCTCGATCATGGAGGCCATGATGACGATCTCGTCCATGGTGTAGCCCAGCTCGGCGGCGCGGTCCTGGCTGTCGGCCGGGAAGACCTTCTCGGTCTGCGAGAGCAGCTTGCGGATGATGTCCTCGGCCGTGGCGCTGGTATACACCTCATAGGTGTTGGCGGCCAGGTAGCCCTCCAGCACATAGCGGCGCTGGGAATGGTCCTTGAGGGCCAGCACGTCGGCGATGTAATAATAGTCCTTGAAGGCCTCGCCGGTGCGGCACAGGGAGAGGAACTCGTCGCTGCTCTCCAGCACGCCGTCGGAGACGAGCTTGGCCGCGAAGTCCTCCAGCGTCCAGCCGGGGATCATGGTGATGTTGCGCACGATGGGCGTGCCGTCGCCGTGGGTCAGGGCCTCGGCGATGTCCTGGAATGCCATCGAGCGGGTGAAGGCATAGGTGCCCGTCTGCAGCTTCTGCCCCAGGCCGGCCAGGTCGCAGTAGTACTTGAACACCGTATGCGAGCGGATGAGCCCGGCCTCCTCCAGGTTGCGGGCCACGCGGGAGAGGCTCTGTCCGCTGGTCACGGTGAAGACGACCTGCTCCTCGTTCCCCGGCTCGGTGGGCGCGAGGTACTCGTCATACACCTTGCCCCACAGCGTGGCCAGGATGCCGATGACCAGCACCGCCGAGGCCAGCCCCACCAGCACCGGCCGCAGGACCTTCCACAGCCCGGAATACCAATAGAGCCCGTAGCGGCGCTCGTCGCGCATGCTGCGGTAGGTATAATTGCGGATCTTCTTGGGCATGAGGGTGGGACCTCCTTTCGAGAGAGAGAGCCTCATCCGGCCGCTGCGGCGGCCACCTTCCCCAAAGGGGAAGGCTTTTTGGACTGACGGCAGGCGGGGCTGACTGCGCAGGTGAGGATCGTGGGATCACGACCTGCTGCATGGGAACGCGCTCCCAAAGCCTTCCCCTCTGGGGAAGGTGGCGCGAAGCGCCGGATGAGGTCGACGGCGACGCATCTCCCACCAAGCAGCATCGGAGAGGGCCCAAAAGCATTCCCCTCTGGGGTAATGCTGTCAACTTAAGGGATCGCGGCAGATCCAGCCTCCGATGTGACTTGACCCGCGAAGCAACGCCGTCAACTCC
>R28__coassemble_596_pt1 | contig 13525 bp, 16 predicted proteins | sample R28__metabat2_low_PE_026 | metagenome-assembled genome bin R28
CAGCTCCCTCGGGGAGGGAGCCTTAGGGACCGGGGTCACCCATGAACTCCAGTTCGCAAGCCAAGTTGGGCAGCCGCCAGTCCTTGCCTCCCTCTGGGAGGGAGGTGGCCGCCGCAGCGGCCGGAAGGAGATCGCCGGGGAGGGCTACATCGGAGGTATCAGGTGGTCCGGCGGACTGCCGGGTGTGCCTCTTGCCTTAAGTTGACAGCCTTCCCCTTTGGGTAAGGTGGCGCGAAGCGCCGGAAGAGGTCGACGGCGCTGCTTCGCGAGTCGAGCCGCATCACAGGCTGGATCTGCCGGAGATCCAGTCTTCATCATCGCCTCTCCGTTTATGGAGGGGCGATATTTTTGCGCGATAAAAGGCCTGCCCCCGAAGGGACAGGCCGAAGGGCACTCGTTGGCTCACTTCGCCATGGCCTCAGCCGCGGCGGCAGCGCCGGCGCGATGGCCCATGGTGGAGTACAGGCCCAGAGAGGCCGCCAGGATGTAGTTCTCGTTGTAGTAGTAGCGGTTGCTCATCTCGCCGGCCGCGTACAGGCCCGCGATGACGGTGCCGTCCTGGGTGGTCACCTGGCCCTGATCGGTGGTGGTCACGCCGCCGGCCGAGCCGAAGGTGGTGGGATACCACTTCACCGCGTAGTAGGGCGCGGTGGCGATGGGCTGCAGGAAGGCCGCGGCCTTGCCATACTCGGCATCCTCACCGGCCTCCACGGCGGCGCTGTAGGTCTCATAGGTGGCCTTCAGCTGCGCGGTATACACATGCATGTTCAGGGCCAGCTCCTCGATGGTCTCGCCCTTCGCCACGATGCCGGCCTCCACGCCCGCCTCCAGCGCGGCCGCCACGGCCTCGTCAGAGGAATCGTAGATGTACCAGAAGGGCGCGTTGCCGTCCTGGATCATGTCGGAGGCAGTGTGATCATAGCTGTCCCAGCCCGCGCTGGCAGCCTCATCCGCGAAGCGGACGCCGTTGCTGTTCACGCCCAGCTGGGCATAGATGGTCAGGGCGGAGGTGTCAGTCAGGGCCGACAGCTGGGGATCCACGATCTGGGCGAACAGGGGCGTGGCGAACACGTCGAAGGTGCCCGCGCCCACCGCCAGGGCCATCAGGAAGCCGTCGCCGGTGTGGCTCACAGCGCTGGTGGGCACCAGGCCCGCGCGGTCCAGCTTGGGGCTGTACTTGGCCACCAGCTCCTCGTTCTGGGAGATACCGCCGGTCGCCAGCACCACGCTGCCGGCATGGAAGGTGATGATCTCGGTGTCGGTCTCGGCCTTCGCGCCCACCACCGCGCCGCTCTCATCGGTCACCAGCTCGGTGCCCTTGGTGTTCAGCAGCAGGGTGACGCCGTTCTTCTGGCACACATCCACCAGCATGTCGATCAGGCCCGCGCCGCCGCCGTTGGCCAGCGCCATGGGATACGCGGTCGAGGCCGCGTAGGGCTCGGAGCTGAACTCCACGCCGCTCTCCACCAGCCAGTCCACGGTCTTGCCGGTGTCAGCCAGCACGTTGGTCAGGCGGTCCCAGTCGGGGTAGCCGCTGTCCACGCCGCTCACGCTCTGGCGCTGCTGCCAGTAGGCCAGCATCTGGTCCAGGCTGTCGCTCTCCAGCCTGTTCTCGGCGAACAGCTCTGAATCGACGCACACCAGGATGCCGCCGGCGGTGTTGGTGGTGCCGCCCGCGTAGGGCATCTTGTCGATGATGGTGACCTCGGCGCCGCTCTGACGGGCGGACAGGGCAGAGGTCAGTCCGGCGATGCCGGCGCCGATGACCAGCACCTGGGTGGTGGCCTCGGTCTCGGTCTTCACCACGGCCTCAGCCTCGGCCGCGGTGCCCTTGTAGCTGTCGGGATCGAGGCCCGCGGAGGTCAGCGCGGCCTTCACGGCGTTCACGATGCCCTGGCTGGTCATGGTGGAGCCGGTCACCGCGTCGATCTCCAGGCTCTGCGCCTCCACGATCTTGCCGGGGATGGCCTCGGCGGCGGGGGTGCTCATGCCGGTGCCGTCGTCGGCGTCGGCGTTGCGGGTGATCTCCACGTTCAGGATGGTGCCGTCCGCGTCGATGGTCACGGCCACATCGATGGAGTTATCATACTTGCCGGAGGCGGTGCCGGTGTAGGTGCCGGCCTCCGCGGCGAACGCGGGCACGGCCAGCATGGTGGCCAGCATGCACACGCTCAGCAGAAGAGAGATGAGCTTCTTCATGTCGTTCCTTCCTTTCAAGTCAGTTAGGGTGGACTTACACAGCATAGCATGATCCGCGACCGTTGTCGAGGGCTTTTGTGATTTTTTTGACGAACGAAACGTGGTCGATCGGCGGCCTTGCCGACCGCGGAGTCTTATGGTATCATGAGGGGGCAGGAGCTTTGAGAGCGTCATCGATCACAGGGAGGCGTGAGCATGGACCGCGACAGCTGCCTTCAGATCCTGGGTTTTCTGGATCGTTTTCAGGGTGGGCAATACAAGCGCGAGGACAAATGCCGGGATGAGCAGGAGCGCGCGCTAATGGAGCAGGGCGCGGTCGAGGGCAAGGCCGCGAGGGCCACCTTCACCGCCATGGCGGACGCGGTCTGTGCCTGGACGGGCTTCGCGTATGACCGGATCACGCAGTGGCAGAACAGTGGCCATTTCGTCCGCTATCTGTGGTGCCAGATGAAGCAGGCTGAGCATCATGACAGCGGTATCAGCCTTTCCCTGTTCGCCGAGATGTATCAGGGCAAGTCCCGCTTCCGCCTCAGCATCGAGCTGGCGGTGGACGGCGCCGCCGAGGCGGACCGGGCTGCCTACAGGCGGATCCTCGAGCCCGAGCTCGCGCAGGGCCTCACCTATGTGAGCGGCGGGAACAACGAGGAGGAGTTCCGCACGCTGGAGGAGAAAGATCATGACGCTGTCCGCGCGATGGGGCTGAAGAAGGTGCAGGTCTCGTGCATCATCACGAAGCAGACGATCGGGGACAGTCAGGATATCGGCGCGATCTTTGAGCAAGGGGTGGATGCGCTCATGCCTTATTATCAGCAGGCCTTCAGTGAGGCCGTTCCTGCCCAGCCGCCCGTGGAGCCCGAAGTACCCAAGACGACCGAGGAGCCCACGAAGGTCTCCGTGCGGAAGCAGATCGAGCAGATTGAGAGCTACATCGCCTCAAAGGGCTTCACCTATGAGGACGGCATGATCGAGAACTTCTATCTCAGCCTGAAGTCCAAGCCCTTCGTCATTTTGGCAGGCACCAGTGGCACGGGCAAGACGCGGCTGGCCAAGCTGTTCGCCGAGGCCATCGGCGCGGCATGGAAGCTGGTGCCCGTGCGGCCGGACTGGTCCGACTCCACCGACCTGTTCGGGCATGTGGATCTGAACGGACATTTCGTGCCCGGCGCCGTGCTGGAGTTCCTGAAGGAGGCACAGGATCGGCCCAGCAAGCCTCACTTCCTTTGCCTCGATGAGATGAACCTGGCCCGGGTCGAGTATTACATGAGCGACTTCCTCTCGGTGATCGAGACGCGCGACAAGGTAGGCAATGCCATCGTCTCCGAGCCGCTGATCACGGCGGACAAGTACGGCCCCGATAAGGACGCGCGCGAACGTTACGGCGAGATCCGCTTCCCGGAGAATCTGTATATCATCGGCACCGTCAACATGGACGAAACGACCTTCCCGTTCAGCCGCAAGGTGCTGGACCGCGCCAACACCATCGAGTTCTCCTATGTCGATCTTCTGCGCAAGCCCGCGCATACGCCCGAAACGCTGGAAAAACAGACACTGGGCAACGCGTTCCTGCGCTCGAACTATCTGCTCCTCGCTGACTGCGATGCCGAGGAGGCCTTTGTGGATGAGGTATGTGAGAAGCTCCAGAAGATCAATAAGATCCTTGCCGGAGCCGAAGCCCATGTGGGCTACCGCGTGCGCGATGAGATCTGCTTCTATATGCTGAACAACAAGGCTGCCGGCCTTCTTGAACGTGACGCTGCCATGGACAACGAGATCATGCAGAAGATCCTGCCACGAATCCAGGGCAGCAGCGCCTCCGTGAAGGAGATGCTCTGTGATCTTTTCAAGCTGTGCGCCGCGGACTACGATGGCTACCAGACCGCCGGCAACGACCTTTGGCGCAAGATGAGCGCCGTGCCGGAGAAGCCCCGCCGTTATCCGCGCAGCGCCCAAAAGATCATCTTCATGGTGAGGAGATTTGAGGAAGATGGATCCACATCTTACTGGCTCTGATGAGCTGATCCTGGTCCAGACCGACCGGGTCAGCCTCGTCATCAAGGGGTCGGCTTCTCATCCGGACTTTCAGGGCGAGGTGATCCACGAGGACGCGTCCAGCCTGAAGCTCCGGTGTGCCGATCCCTGTGAGCTCTGTGTGATGGGCGAGCCTGTCCCGGCCGCGGCCGTCATCACGACCGTCCCTATCTTCTATGAGCAGCAGCGCTATGAGCTGGTCATTGAGTCGGACGAGGCGGTCGAGTTCTGGCACGACAGCTTCAATATCCGCAACAAGGTGACCCGGGTCGGCCGAAGGGGCAACACCCTCTCCGGCGTCATCTGCTTCGGCAACGATATCGGTCTCTCCGATCTCGTCATCCGGCTGGGCGGGCGGGACTATCTGCGGCTCACGATCGAGGTGTTCCCATCCAAGATCAGCTACCGGGAAGACTATCAGGCGATCATGGCCGATGTGACGGCCGAGGTCTACGGGCTGGCCTTCGATCTTTTGAAGAAGACCTATTCCGACTACGCGCTCGGCGCGGGCACCCATTCCTCCCCGGTCGAGTTCTTCGCCATCATCCGTCACATCTATGACAAGCTCATCAAAGCGGCGGATATCGTGATCGCCGATCCGCACCACCTCCTGCAGACCCGCCACGAGGTCATGGCCAGCCATAAGATCCGGCGCACCGACAGCCAGAGCCTCCGGTGGATCGAGGCCCATCCGGAGCATGCCGCCCGGACCGCCGGGGGCATCGCGGTGGACCGGGCCCTCGGCGTGTGCAAGCAGATCACCTATGACACCCGCGAGAACCGTCTCGCGAAATATATCCTCCAGTCCACGATGCTCCGTCTTCGCGAGTTCCGGCGCAGATATATGTGCCTGCTCCGCGAAAAGGACACGGCGATCCTGCAACGGATCGACACCATGATCGACGGCCTTTCCCGGCGCTGCACCGGGACCTTTCTCGCGCAGATCGACGCGACGCAGGGCTCCTCGGGCATGTCGCTGGTCTTCTCCATGGCCCCCGGCTACCGCGACCTATACAAGTATCATCTGATGCTCCAGCACGGTCTTTCGCTGACCGGAGACGTGTTCAACATCTCCGTGAAGGAATCTGGCTGTGCTGTATGAGTACTGGTGCTTCATCAAGCTGAACAGCCTGATGAAGGAGAGATATAAGCTCCTCTCACAGGACATCATCCGGGTCCAGGGGAGCGGCCTGTATGTCTCCCTCGTCAAAGGCACGGGCTCCACCGTCAAATACCTGGACCCCAGGAACGGGGATGTGATCACGCTCTCCTATAACCCCAAGGCAGTCGCGCTCCCCACCGTCACCCAGCGGCCGGACAATGTTCTGACGCTGGAAAAGAAAGGCGCAAAGAAAGACGCGAAGAAAGGCGAGCGTACCGACGATACTTACGACTACGCCTACGTCTTCGACGCCAAGTACCGCATCGACCCGGCGCTCCCTGGCACGGAATATTACGATACGATCTCGCACGATCCCGGCCCGAAGGTCGATGACATCAACACCATGCACCGCTACCGCGATGCCATCGTCTATGACAGCGACGCCGCGCCGATGCAGCGCACCATGTTCGGCGCCTATGTGCTCTTCCCCTATGGCAACGAGGAGCGTTACCGCAGCCACCGCTTCTATCAGAGCATCGAAAAGGTCAATATCGGCGGCCTGCCCTTCCTTCCCTCCGCCACCACGCTCGTCTCCGATATGCTGGACGCGCTGGTCGGGGATTCCTCCGAGTCCGCCTTCGAGCGGGCCACGCTCCCCAAAGGCATCGAGGAAAAACTGGCCCGGGTGGACTGGAGCCGCCGGGAGGTGCTGGTGGGCACCGTCCGTGACCACCACCAGCTGGAGGTGAACCTCGAGGGGCGCTTCTATCATACCGCTCGGCGCAATATCAGCCGGGACCGTCTGCCGATCCGCTATATCGCGCTCTATGAATCCGGCGTCGGCATCCGCCGCTATGGCGAGGTCATCTCCTTCTCTCTCGTGCCGCGCTCCCAGATCGCGGAGCTGCCCAGCGAGTCCGATGAGCCGTATTACCGCTTCGAGGTGTCCGACTGGAAGGAGTTCTCTGACCCCGTTCGTTCCAAAGTCAGCGGGCCCCGCGTGCTGTTCTATACCAACCTTTTCCTGCTGCTGCATGCGCGGGAGGTGCCGTAGCTTCATCTCCGCTCCGAGGCGGACTATCGCCTCTATGTGGAGCTCAAGCGCAGGCTGAACGATATCTCCATCAATGAGGACCGGGAGGGGCAGGGCTTCACGTTCGATGATATCCATGTGATGTTCGACCGCGGCAGGATCCTGTTCGTCCGCGACGGGCGGATCGTGTCGGAGTGCGGCGTCGCGGAGTTCCTCCGTTCCCCCAGCTCCTGCCTCCGCGCGCTGATGCAGAGCAGCCGGCCGCGGCAATAAGCGCCACGGTCGGCTGTCGGGATATCAGGCCTGAGCCCCGATCTTCTCGCGGAAGGCATCGAAGCGTTCCTGGCTGGGCAGGGTGGCCAGCAGCCCGCCGAACACCAGCAGGTTGCCCACGCTCAGGAAGGTGGTGCCCACGCCAGCGCCCAGAGCGGTGCCGCTGCCGAGCAGCGCCGAGACCAGCAGCACCGGGATGCCGCCCGTGAGCACGGCGAACCATTTGGCCCGGGCGGGATACGGCGTCAGGCCCTTGGCGAAGGCCTTGAACTGGATGATCATCATGGGCAGCCAGAAGCAGACCATCAGCACATACACCGGCAGGCTGAACCAGCAGAACAGCGGCGTGGCGGCCTGCTGCGCGATCTGCTCGTCCGCCAGCAGCAGATATTTATAGGCCATGTTCAGGATGCCCATGTTCAGGTGGCAGCCCACCGGCGCCAGCCAGATGTAGCCGAAGATGCAGGTGCGGAAGGCGTGGGCGTATTTCGGCGACGCGTCCGCCATCAGGCGGTACACCGCGAAGTAGGCCAGGCCCTCCAGAAAGATGCCGACCAGGCCCAGCAGCGACCCGGCGATCATCTGCGCGTCCGTCAGGTTCGGCGCGCTGGACATGACGCTCGTGGCCAGGCTCACGCCGGCCGTCTCATCGGCATAGCCCAGCAGGAAGTCGCCGATGCCGGTCATCACCGACGCGATCGCGCCGATGATCAGCAGCTTTTTGATGCGTTCCCTGTTCAGGTCGTCCTCGATCCCGATGGTGTTCATCGCTCCGTCCTCCCGTCCTGCCGTCAGGGCCGCTGCTCCATGCACGCATCGATGCACCGGAGCACGGTCTCCTTCCATTCCTTCTGGAACAGCCAGCCCTCGTGCTGCATCTCGAAGCGGTGGATGTCCGGGTCGCGGAAGTGCGTGAGGTAGCGCTTCTCATACTTCTTGCCCATCTTCAGCGCATAGATCACATGCACGGTCGTGCCCGGCACATGGATGTCCTTCGGCAGGCGCGTGGCGTAGTCGGAGTAGAACTCCTCCTTCACGGTGCCGGGCTCCAGCGCGCGGATGCTCTGGACGAAGCCGTCGATGAACTGGGAGGTCTCGCTGTCGCCCTCCGCCTCCATGCCGGCAAGGCTCAGCCTGCTCTTCAGCTTGGCGGCCTTTTTTCCGTCGCGGATGCTGTTCTCCAGCCAGCGGCCGACGATCGATGCCGCCAGCCGGGCCACCACCTCGCTGCCCTCGTCCAGGTCAGAGCCGCCGATGAAGCAGTGGTCCACATGCACCCGCCCGCGCGCCACCAGCTGCGCGGCCAGTGTGCCGCCCAGGGAGGAGCCGTAGGCGGCATCCACCCGGCCGCCGTGCTTTTCCAGGATGTAGTCCTCCACCTTGGATACGATGGTGAGGATATCGGTGAACGGCGTGCGCTGCGCCGGGTCCGTCTCAAAGCCGTCATAGTCCACGCAGATCAGGTGGAAGCGCGCAGCAAAGTCGTCGATCACCTTCATGAAGTTCAGCTCCCAGGTGCAGCCCGTGCCGGGGAGCAGCACCATGGTCCTGCCGTCCGGAAGGCCCATCTATGTAAATTGCATCGTTCCACTTCTTTTTTTATTTCGCTTTCCTGCCCACGGCGTGCAGGCGCAGCTTCTTACGCTGCTCACAGCACAGCACGGTGAAGCCGGCCTTCTCCATCCCGGCGCGCACGTCCTCCACGCGCAGCATGGTCACATCGCCGTGCCCGACCTTGTTGGCCAGGGGCATCTCGATGTGCGTCGCGAACCAGCGCAGCGCGGGCGCCTTCGCCGTCATGTCGCGCAGGATCAGCCGTCCGCCGGGCTTCAGCACCCGGAAGGCGTTGGCGTAGAAGCGGTCGATGTGCGGGTAATGATGGGCGCTCATGGAGCAGATGACCACATCGAAGGACGCGTCCGGGAAGGGCAGCGCTTCGCAGTCGCCCACCACGAACATGGTATTGGGCAGCCCCTTGCGCTTCGCCACCTCGATCATCTTCGGCGTCAGGTCGATGCCGGTGTAGTGCTTGTCGGGGTACTTCTGTGAGAGCAGGGTGAGCATGGGCGCGGGGCCGCAGCCGGCGTCCAGCAGGGTCTCGAAGGGCTCCTTCTCGATCTATGCCAGGATGTCGGGGTAGTCCTCCTTGCACAGCTCATACACGCCGGCGTGCTCGCCCTCATACTTTTCCGCCGCGCGGGTGAATTCCTTGATGGAAAGATCCTTATATTGACGGTCTGTCAGTGCCATCGCTCTGGCCTTCCTTTCTCTTTGGGTTAGCTATCGCTAACCTATAGACATCATATCACAATTAGTTGAAACTAACAAGACCTTTTATGCGCGGTCTCCCTTTCATCTCACGCTCTTTTGTGCGGTCCGCGGGTTGATTTCCGCCGCCGTTTGCGGTATGATCATCATGGAGCGATATGCATCGATCGAAATGATAAGGAGGGAGACCGTTTGGATATCCTGGTGATCGTCAGGCCGGAGCTGTTCTCGATCCTTATCATGCTGTTCCTGATCACCTATGACCGCTATGTCTCCCGGTTCAGGGACGAGCACAACAACTACTTCCTGTTCGCCCTGAACTGCCTGGCGCACTGCGTGATGGCGCTGGTCACATAGATCACGGTCAACCTGGACGGGATCGACCCGCTGGTCAACAACGTCTGCCACATCCTGTTCTTCTTCTTCTTCTCGCTGACCTATTCCCTGCTCTTCCTGGATTACGCGATGTCCTTCATCCTGCCGCGCGGCAGGGCCAGGAGGGCCATCATGGCCTCCGGCATCGCCATCAGCCTGGTCTGCGTGGTCGTGATGCTGCTCTCCCCCATCCATTATCTGCAGGGCCACAGCACACGCTACAGCGCGGGCCTGGGCCCGACACTGTGCTACGCGGTCGGCTTCCTCTTCTTCATCCTGGCCGATGTCACCATGCTCATCTGTCACCGGAACATCGAGCGGTCCGTCCTGTTCACGGTGCTGCCGCTGTCCTTCCTCACGCTGGGGCTCCTGCTGGTGCAGATCCTGGTGCCGGAGTTCCTCTTCACCGCCCAGTCGCTCACGATCACGGCCGTCGGCCTCTTCTTCGCCATCGAGGACCCCGTGAGCAAGTTCCAGAAGCAGGCCTTCCTGGACGCCTACCTGAACATCTGGAACCGCAACAGCTATGAGTATGACCTGAAGCACATCATCGCCGAGCGGATCCGCCGGAACGAGCCCCTGATCTATATGACCGGCGACGTGAACGGCCTGAAGGACATCAACGACACGCTGAGCCACCGCGACGGCGACCGCATGCTGGAATCGGTCGCGAAGGAGCTGCTCCGCTGCATGCCCTCGGCCTACAAGATCTATCGCGTGGGCGGCGATGAGTTCGCGGCGTTCTTCTTCAACGCGTCGGCCGACACCGCGCGCGCATAGATCGCGGCGGCCTCCGCGGCCTGCGCCGCCATCCGGATCAGCGACGAGATCCCGACCGGCATCGCCGTCGGCCATGCCGTGCTGGAAAAGGGCGACACCATGGAGGACGTGGTCCGCAGGGCCGACGCCATGATGTATGCCGACAAACGCAGCTTCTACGAAAAGAACAGCCACGACCGGAGGCGCCGCTGACGCGGGCGCCGCTGACGCGGGGGCCGGCATGGCTGTCTGGGAGGATCATGATATCATGAACGCGATGCTCATCCTTTTCCTGGTGGCGCTGCTCTGCAGTGCCGTGGGCTTCTATAAGTATGTGTATTTCATCTCCATCGGCTACGGCTTCTCCATCTCCGGGCAGGGCATCGCCATGCTGGTGCTGCTCCGGGACCGCCTGACGCCGGCGGTGGTCGTCACCTCGGTGGTGCTGATCCTCTATGGCCTGCGCCTGAGCGGCTATCTGCTCCTGCGTGAAACGAAGAGCAAGAGCTATCAGCGCCACATGCGGACCTAGATCAAGGACGGCACCGGCATGAAGCTGGGCGTCAAGGCGATGCTGTGGATCTTCTGCGCCCTGCTGTATGTGCTCATGATCTCGCCCGCCTGGTATCGCTTCGCCAACGGCGCCACCGGGATCACGGCCTCCTATGTCATCGGCACGCTGATCACCGTGGGCGGCATCGTGCTGGAAGCCGCGTCCGATCTTTCCAAGAGCCGCCAGAAGAAGCTGGACCCGAAGCGCTTCTGCGACAAGGGCCTGTTCAGCTTCGTGCGCTGCCCCAATTATCTGGGCGAGCTGCTCATCTGGACCGGCCTGCTGATCATGGGCCTGCCCTTCCTGCGTGGCGCCGGCCAGTGGATCGCCTCCATCCTGGGCTACATCGGCATCGTGTTCGTGATGTTCAGCGGCGCGCGTCGGCTGGAGGTGCGCCAGAACAAGAACTACGGCGCCGATCCGGAATATCAGCGCTATGTGAAGACCGTGCCCATCATGATCCCCTTCGTGCCGCTCTACAGCGTGGAGAAGTACAAGTTCCTGGTGCTGTGAGATGACGCTCCGTGCCTTCCCCTCAAAGGGGAAGGCTTTTTGGTGTGCGCTCCGAGGCTGCTTGGCGGGTATCCCACGATCTCCGGTCGCGTGACCGGCCTCGCTTGCCGCCAGTCCAAAAAAAAGCCTTCCCCTATGGGGAAGGTGGCCGCCGCAGCGGCCGGAAGAGGTCGGCTCCCCCTCAGATCACCGCCAGCAGCCTGAGCACATACAGCCACAGCGTGATCGACACCGACGACAGCAGCGTGGACAGCACCACGCAGTTGGAGGTGAGCACGCTGTCGGCGCGCATCTCCTTGGCCATGATGTAGGCCGAGACGGTGGTCGGCGCGCCGGCCATGATCAGGATGGCGATCAGCTCGCTCTGGCGGAAGCCCATGGCGATGGCGATGGGCAGCACGATCGCGGGCAGCAGGAACAGCTTGATGAAGGACGCGGCGGCGGCGGGCTTCCAGCGGGTCAGGGCCTCGCTTCCGGAGAAGCTGGCGCCGATGACCAGCAGGGCCACGGGCGACGCGGTGCCGCCCACCGTGCTCACCGCCGAGGAGAGCATGGTCGGCAGCTGGATATCCCACAGCGCGAAGGGCACGCCCAGCAGGATGCCGATGATGATGGGGTTCGTGACCACATTGAAGAGCGCCTTGCGGATGCGGGCCGCGCGGTCGATCGCGGGCTGCGGGGTGCCGTCCTCTGAGGGCACCTGCGGCGAGAACGACAGGATGATGACCGAGTAAGCGTTGAAGAACGGCACCGAGGCCAGCACCATCATGGGCACCATGCCGCTGTTGCCATAGATGTTCACGGCAAAGGCGACGCCCAGGATGGCCGCGCTGGAGCGCACCGAGGCCTGGGCGAACGCGCCGATCTGGGTGCGGTCCTTCATCACCAGCCAGCTGATGCCCCACGAGCCGAAGAACATCACCGTGGTCACGGTGAAGCAGAACAGCAGGAACACCGGCTGGGAGCTGTTGGTCAGGTCCAGCTATGAGATGGAACGGAACAGGCTCACGGGCAGCGCGCAGCGGAACACATAGCGGTCCGCCGCCTTGCAGAAGGCCGCGTCAAGGATCTTCAGCCGCCGCAGGCCATAGCCCAGCAGGATGACCAGGAACACCGGCATCGTGCTGTTGAGGGCAAAGATCAGGTCGCTCATCGGTCCATGGCTCCTTTGGAGATAAGATAAGGTCAGCCGCGCCGCAGGGCCAGCAGCCGCAGCATGCAGGCCTCCAGCGCGCCGTTCTGGTCCAGGGTGCCGCCCTTGACGCGGGCCTCGGTATCCACGCACAGCTCCACGGCCTGCTTCACCTGGCCGCCGGTCAGGCTGCGCGCCTGCCTGAGGCTCTTGTCCATCGCGAAGCCGCGCAGGCCGAGCGCCTCCTGGATCTGCTGCTGGGACTGCTTCTCATACAGCATGATCTTGATGTGCTGCAGGATGCGGTATTGCCGCAGCAGCAGCGCCAGGATGCCGATGCGCTCCTCGCCGGCGTCCAGCAGCTCCCGCAGGAGCTGGAAGGCCCGGGCGTCCTTGCCATCCACCACCGCGTCGATCAGCAGGAACACGGTGAAGCTGGGACAGCGGGTGGCCACGGCGCGCACGTCCTCATCGGTCACGCGGGAACGGTCGCCCGTGTAGGCGATCAGCTTCTCGATCTCGGCGGTCAGCTGGCGCGTGTCGCTGCCGGAGGTGAAGGAGAGCAGCGAGGCCGTGCTGCCGGAGCATTCCTTGCCTGCCTTGCCGAAGCGCTGGCGGATCCAGTCGTTCAGCTCGGCGTCGCTCAGGGGCTGGAAGGAGACGACGCCGCCCAGCTTCTCGATCGCCTTGTAGAGCTTCTTGCGCGCGTCCGCCTTCCCCTGCTGATAGAAGACCAGCACGGTGGTCTCGGGCACGCGTGAAAGGTAGTCCAGCAGCCGGTCGTCGGCCTCGCCGCGGCCGAGGGCGGGCAGCTCCCGCACCACCACCAGGCGGCGGTCGGCCATGAAGGGCAGGGTCTCTGTGGCCTGGATGAGCAGGGCGGTGTCCGGCGCCTCAAGGGTGGTCTCGTTCAGCTCCTCCATGCCCTCCGGCAGGAGCGCGCGGCGCAGCGCCTGGAGGGCGGAGGCCTTCACATGCTCCTCCACGCCCTCGAGCAGATAGACGGTGCCCAGCTTTTTGGCGGCGATCACCTTGAAGAACGCGTTGCGGTCCATGAGCGGACCTCCTTTCTGTGGATATCAGAAGGCTTGCTCCTTATTGGGTTGCGTCCTTTGTAGGGGCGAGCTTGCGAGCCCGCTTGCTGTCGGATGCATCGTGGTCCTGTCGGTGCGTCCTTTGTAGGGGCGAGCTTGCGAGCCCGCTCGTTTGCCTGGCAGGTGTCATCCCTGCCGGAAGGGCGTACTTTTCGCGCGGCGAAAAGTACCAAAAGCCGCCGGCACCCACCTTCCG
>R28__coassemble_612_pt1 | contig 13261 bp, 13 predicted proteins | sample R28__metabat2_low_PE_026 | metagenome-assembled genome bin R28
CGCAGCCCCTGCACCCCCTCCTCCTCCTCCCCCGGTGCCGGGGAAGGAGGTCGGGAGGATAGGGAGCCCTTTGCCGCAATGGAGGCCTGTCCCATCGGAGCGCATATGAGCCTTCCCCTATGGGGAAGGTGGCGCGAAGCGCCGGAAGAGGCTTTCGTGTCATGGTGACCGATCTGTAACAAGGGCCCATCTTTCCGCCAAAGCTCTTCTTGTATGCAGGGATCGACGATCTTTTGTCGAACTCTCCTCAAAAGACGGCAGCATCCCGCTGTCGACGTGATGAATGCAAGGAGGGTGTTCCCCATGGCGGATCGTATCGTGCTGAATCCCATCTCCTATCATGGCCGCGGAGCCATCGGCTCCATCGTGCCTGAGGTGCAGTCCCGCGGGCTGAAGAAGGCCTTCGTCTGCTCTGACCCCGACCTGGTCAAGTTCAACGTGACCAAGAAGGTGCTGGACGTGCTGGATGCCGCCGGCCTGGCCTATGAGCTGTATTCCAACATCAAGCCCAACCCCACCATCGAGAACGTGCAGACCGGCGTGGCGGCCTACAAGGCCTCCGGCGCGGACTACATGATCGCCATCGGCGGCGGCTCCTCCATGGATACCGCCAAGGCCATCGGCATCATCATCAACAACCCCGAGTTCGCTGATGTGCGCTCCCTGGAGGGCGTGGCTCCCACCAAGAACAAGACCGTGTTCACCATCGCCGTGCCCACCACCGCCGGCACCGCCGCTGAGGTGACCATCAACTACGTCATCACCGATGTCGAGAAGAAGCGCAAGTTCGTCTGCGTCGACGTGCACGACATCCCCGAGGTGGCCGTGGTCGATCCCGACATGATGTCCACCATGCCCAAGGGCCTGACCGCCGCCACCGGCATGGACGCCCTGACCCATGCCATCGAGGGCTTCATCACCAAGGCTGCCTGGGACATGACCGACATGTTCCACCTGAAGGCCATCGAGATCATCGCCAAGAGCCTGCGCGCCGCTGTGAACAGGGAGCCCGCTGGCTTCGACGGCATGGCCCTGGGCCAGTACATCGCGGGCATGGGCTTCTCCAATGTGGGCCTGGGCATCGTGCACAGCATGGCCCACTGCCTGGGCGCGGTGTATGACACGCCCCACGGCGTGGCCAACGCCATCCTGCTGCCCACCATCATGGAGTACAATGCTCCCGTGACCGGCGACAAGTATAAGTACATCGCCATCGCCATGGGCGTGGAGGGCGTCGAGAAGATGACCCAGGATGAGTACCGCAAGGCCGCCTGCGACGCCGTGCGCCAGCTGGGCCAGGACGTGGGCATCCCCGCCGACCTGAAGCAGATCGTGGATCCCAAGGACCTGGACTTCCTGGCCGAGAGCGCCTATGCCGACGCCTGCCGCCCCGGCAACCCCCGCGATACCTCCGTGGAGGAGATCAAGGAGCTCTACAAGAAGCTGCTGTGATCGAGGCATGAAAAAAGGGAGCCCTGCCCGGGAACGATGCCCGGACAGGGCTCCTCTTGTCATACCGCCTGGCTGACGGCCGCGCGATACTATTCAGGGACATGGGCGACCGTCATGGCCGTCTCCTTATCCACCTTGAACGCCGCGATGATCCCTCTGACAGACTCGGTGAAAGAGTTGATCTGGCCTTCAGCACGGCCTTCGGCACGACCCTCAGCACGGCCAGTGATAAGACCTTCGTTCAGAGCCTTTACTCTGATCCCTTCACTGATGTTACACATGCGATCCAACTCCTTTCCGATCGTTTCATCCATTGGGATGTCTGTATCCATCCTACCACAGGATCTGCGGTCTTTCAAGAGGCAGCCCACGGCCGGCAGAGGAACGCAAATTTTCTTTCCTTCCCATCTTGACAACAGGGCATATCCATGGTATCCTACCTGTGGTTAGCAAAGACTAACCACATGAGCGCCGCGGACTTCCTCTGCGGCGCAAAGCAAGGCCCTTTGGTTAGCTTAGACTAACGAAAGGAAGGAGCCGATATGTCCGAGGAGCTGGTCATCCGGTGCTGCGCGCCGACCCTGGCCTCCATCAAGACCGGGAGCATGTTCGTCTGTCCGTTCGCGGACAAGGCGGAGATGGGGCGCAGCCTGAGCGGCTGGAACCGGCGGCTGAAGGACAAGGGGCTCCGCGTGCTGCCGCTGCGGTACCGCGATGGGCGCGGGCTCATCTGGCTCTACCGTCCCTCGCAGCTGGCCCGCGACCTGGAAAAGGAAGCGGCCCGCGACATCCTGCGGGAATGCGGCTACAGCCTGGACGGGTCGGCGGGGCTCATCGCCCAGCTGCTCGGCAGGGTGAGGCGCTGCGACGGCTTCCCCCATGAGATCGGCCTGTTCCTCGGTTATCCGCCGGCGGACGTGGACGGCTTCATCCACCGCCATGACGAGTGCAGGCTCGTGGGCGCGTGGAAGGTCTACAGCGATGTGGACCGGGCTCGGCTCACCTTCGACCGCTTCAAGCGCTGCACCCGCATCTGCCTGGACCGCTGGCAGCGGGGCGTGCCGCTGGAGCGCTTCACGGTGGCCGCCTGATCTCCTTCTCTTCTTTCGGCAGATCCGGAGCCCCTTCCTGGCTCCGATCGCGTCCGCGCGCTCGCCCCTCCTGCGGCGCGCGGGATAGAGTCTGGACATCCCTCATTGCAGCAAAAACGACCGGAATGGCGCCGGTCGTTTTTGTATGCGCGCATGACCGCTCCATGTCTTATCTGACGAATTTTGCTCCGGTCCTTGACATCCGCCCCGGATCGTGGTATCGTTAAAGCATCGTGAAAAGGGATCCCCCTGTTTTAGGTCGGCTTCCTTTTCGTGTGACCGGCACCGGTCTTTGGTGCAGACAAGACCGCGAAAAGCGGAAATAAGGGAGGAACATTCTCTATGAAGAAGATCCTTGCTCTTGTGCTGGCTCTGTGCATGGTCCTGAGCCTGGCGTCCGTGGCGTCCGCTGAGACCACCACGATGACCTTCTGGACCTTCATCGCCCAGCATCAGACCTTCTGGGAGAACATGGCTGCTCTGTGGAACGAGCAGAACCCCGATGAGCAGATCGATCTGCAGTGCACCACCATCGGCTATGATGATATGCACAACAAGCTGAAGATCGCCCTGCAGGCCGACGAGGGCGCGCCCGACATCTGCGACGTCGAGCTGGGCCAGTTCCCGAACGTCCTGGCCTTCAGCGACAAGCTGACTGACCTGACCGCCTACATGGAGCCCTACATGAGCGACCTGGTGCAGGCCCGCTTCCAGATCTACTCCAAGAACGGCAAGTACTACGGCGCTCCCACCCACGTGGGTGCCATGGTCGCCTTCTATGACAAGGATCTGCTGGCTTCCGCTGGTATCGACTACACCACCATCAAGACCTGGGACGACTGGTACAACGCCGGTGTCGCTCTGAAGGCCGCTGTCCCGGATGCCTGGATGGGCACCGTGGAGACCAGCACCCAGTGGGTCGCCAGCCTGATGCTGGCCCAGCAGGGCTCTGACTGGCAGAACGCCGACGGCACTGAGGCCACCATCAACACCCCCGAGGTCGCCAAGATCATCGACACCCAGAAGACCTGGCTCGAGGCCGGTATCTGCGAGGTGTGCCCCGGTGGTCAGCCCGACACCGAGGAAGGCAAGGCCTACATCGCCAACAACAAGATCGCTTCCGTCATCATGCCCTTCTGGTACATGAGCCGCTTCACCGGCGAGATCGGTGAGGTCTGCGCGGACCGTTACGTCGTGGCTCCCTGCCCCGTGTTCGAAGAGGGCCAGATCCGCTCCATCGGTCAGGGCGGCACCGGCACTGTCGTGTATGCCAGCGGCGCCAACCCCGATCTGGCCGGCCGTTTCCTGGCCTTCGCCAAGATCTCTCCCACCGGCAACCAGTACATCTGGTCTGAGCTGGGCTTCGACCCGGTCAACAGCTCTGTCTGGTCTGACGACTCCATCATGAAGACCGATGACAACGCCTTCAACCAGTACTTCGTCGGCTACCCCGTCGACGCCCTGCTGGAAGTCCGCGATGAGATCGGCTATGTGCAGTCCACCTCCATCAGCCCCACCATCAACAGCTACCTGGATGCCACTCTGTGGAACGCTGTGTATGTGGATGGCCAGGACACCGCTTCCGCTCTGGAAGAGGCCCAGTCCGCGATCGAGAGCGACCTGTTCTGATCTTTCTGACCAGAGGCGCATGGGGACTTCGGTCTCCATGCGCCTTTCTTTAAGAGAGCACAGACAGCTTCCCAGACCGAAATGGAAAGGAGTGCTGTGATCATGGCTCACATGTCTCAGGCCCTGATCGACGCGCGTGCCGCCGTCCATAAGAAACGCATGGCGTCGCTGCCGCTGCTGATCGTGGCCATCGTGCTGATCCTGTTCTTCGTGGTCTCGCTGTTCTCGCTGAGCGGCAAGGCCCTCCGCTTCGACGCGGCCTACGCGTCCGGCGGTGACCTCAGCCCCTACTTCTTCTCCAAGCTGGAGGAGGGGCAGTCCTACAACTTCCTGCAGCAGCTGTGGCTGTGGGGTACCTATCGCCGTGTGTGGGTCGCTGTGGCCGGCATCCTGTGCTTCGTGGCCTATGTGATCATCAACCGCGACCTGCTCTACAACCAGAACATCGCGCCCTACGTGTTCGTATGTCCCTTCATCATCACCTTCCTGGTGTTCTTCCTGTACCCCCTCTGCTCCACCATCATCATGAGCTTTGAGGAGATCACGGGCGACGGCACCACATGGATCGGCCTGAAGAACTACGAGAACATGTTCGGCAACGCGGCCTTCTATACCGCCGTGGGCAACTCGCTGCGGTATATGTTCTGGACCTGCATCCTGCTGATCCCCTTCCCGCTGCTCTTTGCCTACATGCTCAACAGCAAGACCATGAAGTGGAGCAAGTTCTTCCAGACGCTCTACTATGTGCCTGTGCTGTGCTCCGTCGTGGTGGCCGGTATCATCTTCCGCATGATGTTCTCCGAGCTGCCCGGCTCCCTGATGAACAAGGTGCTCACCATGCTGGGCGGCGAGCCCATCGCCTGGATGAAGTACTCCGCCGGCACCACCATGTTCGCCATGGTGCTGCTGTGCTGCTGGCGCTGGACCGGCATGAACATCCTGTATTACATGGCCGGCATCAAGTCGATCCCCGCCGACCTGTATGAGGCCGCCGACATCGACGGCGCCAACGCGATCCAGAAGTTCCTGCATGTGGGCATGCCCCTGCTGAAGCCCACCGCCGTGTATGTGCTGACCATCTCCATCTACGCGGGTCTGTCGATGTTCACCGAGAGCATGATGATCTTCGGCACCAACAGCTCGCCCAAGAACTATGGTCTGACCATCGTGGGCTACCTGTATCGCTATGGCTTCGAGAAGGTCAACAAGTTCGGCTTCGCGTCGGCTGTGGGTCTGGTGCTGCTGGCGATCGCCATGATCATCACGGTGATCCAGCTCTGCGCGACCGGCACCATCGGCCGCAGGAAGGAGGGTTGATCATGGCTAAGACTCAGAGCTCCAAGCTGGGCTACAATCCCGTGGCCCGTGTCTTCATGGTCGCCTTCTTCATCGTGCTGGGCATCCTGATCCTGATCCCGCTGTACGCGCTGCTGCTGGGCACCTTCAAGGGCGGCAGCGAGCTGTTCATCAGCGGCCTGAACCTGGACCTGGACTTCAGCAAGCTGCACCTGAAGGCGTGGCGCTACCTGTTCACCGGTGTGATGAGCGACGGCACCATGAACCCGCACAGCTACTTCACCTGGTATAAGAACAGCCTGCTGCTGACCCTGGTGCAGGGCTCCCTGACCCTGGTCATCTCCTCCATGGTGGCCTATGGCTTCTCGAAGTACCGCTTCAAGGGCCGCGACGCCATGTTCCTCTGCGTGCTGCTGGTCATGATGATCCCCCTCGAGATCCTCATGCTGCCCATGTACACGCAGATCAACTCCATGGGCCTGCGCGACAACTATGCCGGCGTCATGCTCCCCTTCATCGTGAACATGAGCTCGGTGTTCTTCTTCCGCCAGTTCCTGGAGGGCGTGCCGAACGACCTGCTGGACGCCGGCCGCGTGGACGGCTGCACCGAGTACGGCATCTTCTTCAAGATCATCGTGCCCGTGATGAAGCCCGCCTACGCCTCCATGGCCGTGATGGTCTGCATGGGCGTTTGGAACAACCTGCTCTGGCCCCTGCTGGTCATCTCCAGCATGGACAAGTACACCCTGCCGCTGGGCCTGAACACCCTGTTCACGCCTTACGGCAACAACTACGATCTGATGATCACAGGCTCGTGCTTCGCGATCCTGCCCATCCTGGTGATCTATCTGCTGGGCCAGAAGTTCATCGTGGAAGGCATGACCGCCGGCGCCGTCAAGGGCTGATCCCGGATCCCTCGCGTCCCGGTGCTCCTCTGTGGGCACCGGGCGTTTTTGTGTGGGAACGAGCGGACCATTGCACAGCCTTGCTCCGCGCGGTATAATAGATGATGTATGCCCTTCCCGCGCCGCGGGCGGGGCAGAAGGAGGAAGTCCCGTGAAGAAGCTGCTCCTGTTCCTGCTCTGCCTGTGCCTGGCGGCCGCGTGCCTGCCGGCGCTGGGGGAGGAGACCGCCGACGCGCAGGCCCTGGCCTATCAGGAGGCGATGGCGCTCCTGGCCCAGGGCGAGTATGACGACGCCTACAACGAGTTCGCCCGGCTGGTGGGCTATAAGGACGCGGCCGAGAAGGCCTACGCCCTCTCGCTGCGCGCGTCCTATAAGCTGAGCCGCGTGTCGGACACCTCGGCGATGTATGGCTACGGCGGCGTGTATGGGCTGATCGACTTCGGCACGGACACGGTGGGCCCGCTGCAGTGGCAGGGCTGGCGCATGGTGGGCGACGATGTGCTGGCGGTCTATCGCGACGGCTGCTGGCAGCTGCTGCGCACCGACGGCACGGCGCTCTTCACCGGCCTGTGGGACGGGCTGCTCATGCTGGATGACGGCCTGCTGGTGGTGCACAGCGCCGATGGCTATGGCCTGATGCGGCTGGACGGCACCGTGCTCTCGGCGGAGCAGTGGCAGGCCATGGGCGACTATACGGACGGCACCCTGACGGGCGAATGGACCGCGCCGGCCTGCGGGCTCCTGCGTGTGCAGGACAAGGACGGCCTGTGGGGCTACATCGACCTGGAGGGCAATGTGGTCATCGCGCCGCGCTTCGCCTCGGCGGAGAGCTTCGGCGAGGATGGGCGGGCCGCCGTGACCCGCCGGGACGGCAGCTTCGACCTGATCGACACCCAGGGCTACGGCCTGTTCTACGCTGACGGCGAGGCCTGGGCCACGGCGCAGGAGGCCCGCTACCGGGCGGCGGAGCGCCTGCTGGCGGCGGACAGCGCCGAGGAGGCGGCCGAGGCCTTCGAGGCGCTGGGCAGCTACCGAGACGCGGCGGACCGGGCCGCGGCCATCCGCGCCGAGCTGACGCCCTCGGAGGAGGACGCGCAGGAGGACGCGGCCGTGGTCACGGAGGACGGGGAGGTCCTCATCGTGCGCTTCGGCGCCTATCAGCAGTCGGCGGACGAGAACGACGGACGGGACAGGATCGAATGGTATGTGCTGGCGCGCCAGGACGGCAAGGCGCTGCTGATGAGCCGCTATGTGCTGGACTGCAAGCCCTTCCACACCGACCTGAAGCGGACAGGCTGGGCCGACAGCTCGCTGCGCGAATGGCTGAACGGGACCTTCTATGAGCGGGCCTTCACCAAGGAGCAGCGCAAGGGCATCGTCACGCGCAGCCTGAGCAACAAGGCCTCCGAGGGCTATGAGGGCTATTCGGGCAGCAACGCCTCCAACACGAAGGACCGAGTGTTCCTGCTCAGCTGGGCCCAGGCCTATACACGGTATATCCGGAGCGACGCGATCCGTGAGACCACGCCCACGGCCTATGCCCTGCTGCGCGGCGCGCCGGAGGACGGCAGCTGGTGGCTGCGTTCCCCCGGCAAGCACGGCTATGAGGCGGCCGCGGTGGGCGAGAACGGCAAGGTGAAGAGCTTGGGCGTGAACACGCGGTGCGGCCTGCGGCCCTGCATCTGGGTCGATCTGGCGCAGTGCGCCGAGGTCGCGGACCAGCTGATGAGGGGGGAATGAGCATGAGGACCGGAAGGCTCGCGGCGCTGTGGATGGCGCTGATCCTGGCCTGCTCGGTGCTGCCGGCCCAGGCCGACGGAAACGCGGACGCGGAGGACTACGCCCGGGCGGACGCGTTGCTGCGGGAGGGCCGCTATGAGGAGGCTTGCTCGCTGTTCTCCCAGATCGCCGGGTATGAGGACGCGGCACAGAAAGCGTATGCTTTGAACGTGGTGCTTCGCCTGGACTGTGAGGCGCTGACCGACACGGCGCTGCTGTGCAGCTATGACGGGCTGTATGGCCTGGTGGAGCTGGGCTCCGGCACGGTGCTCTCGCCCAGGTGGAGCGAAGCGCGGCTGCTGGGCCCGGAGACCCTGGCCGCGCGCGGCGAGGACGGCTGGTCGGTGCTGACGCTGCGGGGCGAGGACCTGAGCGGGGAGCGCTGGGACGCGGTGACCGCGCTGGACGACGCGGTGCTGCTGGTGAGCCGCGATGGGCTGTATGGCCTGGCGGACATGACCGGCGCGGCGCTGCTGCGGCCCGTGTGGACCGGCGCGGCCGGCTGCACGGATGGCACCCTGCCGGAGACGCTGACGCTTGGGGAGGACGGTCTGATCCCGGTGCGGGACGCGGACGGCCTTTGGGGCTACGCGGACCGGAGCGGGGCGTATGTCATCGAGCCATGCTATGCCTGGGCGGGGAGCTTCGACGTGAACGGCCAGGCCGTGGTGCAGCGGGCGGACGGCAGCTATGCCGTGATCGACGCGCAGGCCAGCGCGATCCCCGCGGAGGGCGCCGAGGCCTGGAACGCCGCGCGGCAGGCCGATTATGACGAGGCCGCCGCGCTGCTGGACGAGGGACGGTATCCGGAGGCCATCGAGGGCTTCAGCGCGCTGGTGCCCTATGCCGACACCGAGGACCGCGTGAAGGAGAGCTATTATCGGCTGGGCCTGTGGCTGCGGGAGCAGGGGATGACCGAGGAGGCGCGTGACGCCTTCGACCTGGCGGCGGAATGGCCCGGCGCCGAGGACCAGATCACGGAGCTGGACTATGAGGAGGCGGAGGCGCTGGAGGCCGCGGGCGACCTTACCGAGGCACTGGACCTTTATCTGCGGCTGGGGGACTACCGCAACAGCGCGGCCCGGGCTGATGCGCTGGAGAAGCAGGTGGTCGGTCTGGAGACCGTGTTCTTCGGCCGCTATGAGCAGGACGGTGACACCGAGAACGGCAAGGAGCCCATCGAATGGTATGTGCTGCGCCGGGGCAAGACCGGCGTGACGCTGCTCTCCCGCTACTGCCTGGACCAGCAGGTCTACAAGGACCTCTACAAGGGCACCAGCTGGGAGAAGTGCGAGCTGCGCGAGTGGCTGAACGACACCTTCCTGCGCACCGCCTTCACCAAGGCGGAGCGCAAGGCCATCATGCTGCGCAAGGTGAAGAACGACGCCGACCAGGCCAACCCGATATGGGAGACAGAGGGCAGCGAGGACACCGAGGACCGGGTCTATCTGCTCAGCTACCATGAGGTGGACTCGGGCCTGACCGAGCGCGCGGCGCGCCGGGCCCGCCCCACCGCCTATGCCCTGAGCCGCGGTGTGGAGACCTTCGACGGCTGGTGCCGCTGGTGGACGCGTTCCCGCGGCAACCATGTCTACAACGTGAACGTGGTGGATGAGGAAGGCACCCTGGACACCTACGCCGAGACGATGGTCACCTTCATGGGCGTGCGCCCGGCCATCACCGTCGATCCCGACCTGCTGGCGAAATACGGCACCGCCGAGCCTCCGGCCGCGGCCGAAGAGCCGGAAGCGGTGGAGGAGGAGCCAGACGCCCCCGAGGAGGAGACGGAGGAGCCTGAGGAACAGCCCGAGGCTCCGGCGGAGGAGGATGACGAGGACGACGTCATCATCTTCCTGGATGAGGATGAAGAGTAAGAGGAGGCTTTCTTATGTCCAAGATCTATACCTCGGTCGACCAGCTGATCGGCCATACGCCGCTGATGGAGCTGCGCCGCATCGAAGAGAAGGAAGAGCTGCCGGCGCGCATCCTGGCGAAGCTGGAATATCTGGAGCCGGCCGGTTCGGCCAAGGACCGCGTGGCGAAGCGGATGCTGGATGACGCCGAGGCGCGCGGCCTGCTGCGGGAGGGCAGCGTGATCATCGAGCCCACGAGCGGCAACACGGGCATCGGCCTGGCCAGCGTGGGCGCGGCGCGGGGCTATCGCGTGATCATCGTGATGCCGGACTCCATGAGCCGTGAGCGCTGCCTGCTGATGAAGGCCTATGGCGCCGAGCTGGTGCTGACCCCCGGCGCGCAGGGCATGAAGGGCGCCATCGCCAAAGCGGAGGAGCTGGCGCGGGAGATCCCCGGCGCGTTCATCCCCGGGCAGTTCGACAACCCGTCGAACCCTGCGGCCCACGAGGCCACCACCGGACCCGAGATCTGGGAGGATACCGACGGCAAGGTGGATATCTTCGTGGCGGGCATCGGCACCGGCGGCACCATCACCGGCACGGGGCGTTACCTGAAGCGGATGGATCCCGCGGTGCGGTGCGTGGGCGTGGAGCCTGCCTCCTCGCCGCTGCTCACGAAGGGCGTGGCGGGCCCGCACGGCCTGCAGGGCATCGGCGCGAACTTCGTGCCCTCCATCCTCGACCGGGACGTGGTGGACGAGATCCTCACGGTGACCGAGGAGGAGGCCTATGCCGCCGGACGCATGCTGGGCCGGACCGAGGGCATCGTGGTGGGCATCACCGCCGGCGCGGCGCTGCACGCGGCCATGGTGCTGGCGCGCCGCGAGGAGGCCCGCGGCAAGACCATCGTGGTCCTGCTGCCCGACACCGGCGACCGGTACCTGAGCACGGCGATGTTCGCGGATGAATGAAGGATGGTATGATATCCATCCTTGGATAAGATCAACATACAAAAATGAGGATCCGAAGCATCCGAGGGCGACCGGAAGGCCCATGGCCGCGCCCGCAGGCGCGAGACGGCTGCCGGTCTTTTTTGAGATGAGCATGAGATCCGCGCAAGGCCAAAGGGAGGTCATCCATGGAAGAAAGGTTCGTGCTGAAGGCGCCGTACCAGGCGAGCGGCGATCAGCCGCAGGCGATCGAGGCATTGGCACGGGGCCTCCGGGAGGGGATGCAGAAGCAGGTGCTCCTGGGTGTGACGGGCTCGGGCAAGACCTTCACGATGGCCTCGGTCATCGAGAAGGTGCAGAAGCCCACGCTGGTCATCGCGCACAACAAGACGCTGGCGGCCCAGCTGTGCTCATAGCTGCGGGCCTTCTTCCCGGACAGCCGGGTGGAATACTTCGTGAGCTATTATGACTATTACCAGCCCGAGGCCTACATCGCCTCCTCTGATACCTACATCGAGAAGGACGCCTCGGTGAACGATGAGATCGACCGCATGCGGCACTCGGCCACGGCGGCCCTGCGCGAGCGCAAGGATGTGATCATCGTGGCGTCGGTCAGCTGCATCTATTCGATGGGCGACCCCAGCGAGTATGAGGGCCAGATGGTCTCGCTGCGGCCCGGCATGCAGGTGAGCCGCGACCACCTGCTGCGCCAGCTGATCGACATCCAGTATGAGCGCAACGACATCGAGTTCGACCGCGGCACCTTCCGCGTGCGCGGCGATGTGGTATAGATCATCCCCGCGGGCGAGCAGGAGCACGCGCTGCGCATCGAGTTCTTCGGCGACGAGATCGACCGCATCACCCAGATCGACGCTACCAGCGGCCATCCGCTGGCCACGCTGGAGCATGCCGCCATCTTCCCGGCCACGCACTACACGGCGGACCACAGCCACCTGGAGCGGGACCTGGCCGTGATCGAGCACGACCTGCGGGAGCGGGTGGACTATTTCAACAAGGCCGGCAAGCCCCTCGAGGCCGAGCGCATCGCCCAGCGCACCAATTATGATATCGAGATGATCCGGTAGATCGGCTACTGCCAGGGCATCGAGAACTATTCCCGCTATTTCGACGGACGCAAGCCCGGTGACGCGCCCTATTCGCTGCTGGACTATTTCTCCGGCGACTTTCTGTGCTTCATCGATGAGAGCCATGTGACCGTGCCGCAGATCCGCGCCATGTACAATGGCGACCGCGCGCGCAAGGACATGCTGGTGGAATACGGCTTCCGCCTGCCCTCGGCCTATGACAACCGGCCGCTGCTGTTCGATGAGTTCGAGCAGAGGATCCACCAGACGGTGTACATCTCGGCCACGCCGGGCCCCTATGAGCTGGGCCTGGCCGAGCAGGTGGTGGAGCAGATCATCCGCCCCACGGGCCTGCTGGACCCGAAGGTCATCGTGCGGCCCGCCCAGGGCCAGGTGGACGACCTGGTGGGCGAGCTGCGCCGCGTGATCGCGAACGGCGGCCGCGTCCTGGTGACCACGCTCACCAAGCGCATGGCCGAGCAGCTGACCGACTATCTGCGCGAGCTGGACATCCGTGTGAGGTATCTGCACTCCGATATCCTGGCCATCGACCGCATGAAGCTGCTGCGGGAGCTGCGCTTGGGCGAGTTCGATGTGCTGGTGGGCATCAACCTGCTGCGCGAGGGCCTGGACCTGCCCGAGGTGCAGCTGGTGGCCATCCTGGATGCCGACAAGGAGGGCTTCCTGCGCTCCGAGACCTCGCTGGTGCAGACGATCGGCCGCGCGGCCCGCAATGTGGACGGCCGCGTGATCATGTATGGCGACACGGTGACCGACAGCATGATGCGCGCCATCAGCGAGACCGAGCGCCGCCGCGCCTTGCAGCAGGCCTACAACGAGGCCCACGGCATCACGCCAGAGACCGTGCGCAACAGCATCCATGAGGTGCTGCGCATCACCGAGCAGGTGGAGGAGGCCTCCGCCACGCCGATGGACGAGGACGAGCGCGCGGCCCTCCTGCGCCAGATCGAGGAGCAGATGCTGGCCGCCGCCAAAGAGCTGGAGTTCGAGAAGGCCGCCAAGCTGCGCGACCAGCTGCTGGCCCTGCGCGGCGAGGCGCCCAAGAAGGAAGAGGTGCAGCAGCGCCGCTCCCGGGCGCCGAGGGTCAGGAAGTCGGAGCACTGAAGGGGAACGGTATCTTCTGGACGCCGAGGGGGGACCTTCCGCAGAGGACCCTCTCAGTCGGCTGCGCCGACAGCTCCCCCGGAGGGGGAGCCTTT
>R28__coassemble_614_pt1 | contig 13242 bp, 18 predicted proteins | sample R28__metabat2_low_PE_026 | metagenome-assembled genome bin R28
GGACTGTTGGCACCGCAGGCGCGAGACCCCTGTCGATCTTATTTGAGATGAGTATAAGAGCCGAAAGGGGGGGGCCACCCGATGGATATCGTTTCGATCATCACCAAGAAGAAGCTCGGTCAGGCGCTGAACGAGGAGGAGATCCGCTTCTTCGCCCAGGCCGCCGCGGACCGCGAGCGTTCGCCCGTCGCCGACTTCCAGCTCTCCGCGCTGCTGATGGCCATCCGCCTCAACGGCATGACGCCCGAGGAGACGACGGCCCTCACCCTGGCCATGCGCGATTCCGGCGACATCTGCGATCTTTCCGCCATCCCCGGCGTGAAGGTGGACAAGCATTCCACCGGCGGCGTGGGCGACACCACCACACTGGTGCTGGCCCCGCTGGTCGCGGCCTGCGGCGTCCCGGTCGCCAAGATGAGCGGCCGCGGCCTGGGCCACACCGGCGGCACGCTGGATAAGCTGGAGTCCATCCCCGGCCTCTCGGTGGAGCTGACCTCATAGCGCTTCATCGCCCAGGTGCGGGACATCGGCCTGGCCGTGATCGGGCAGACCGGCCGCCTGGCCCCCGCCGACAAGACGCTCTACGCCCTGCGCGACATCACCTCCACCGTGGATTCCCTGCCGCTCATCGCCTCCTCCATCATGAGCAAGAAGCTGGCCGCCGGCTCGGACGCCATCGTGCTGGACGTGAAGACCGGCTCCGGCGCCATCATGCAGACGCTGGAGGGCTCCATCGAGCTGGCCCGCGCCATGGTGCAGATCGGCAAGCTGTGCGGCCGTCCCGTGACCGCCGTGGTCACCGGCATGGAGCAGCCCCTGGGCACCCACATCGGCAACGCGCTGGAGGTCAAGGACGCCATCGATGTGCTCTCCGGCCGCACGAAGGGCGACCTGCTGGAGGTCAGCCTGCTGCTGGGCAGCCATATGCTGCTGCTGGCCGGCCGTGTATCCGAGCTGGAGGAGGGCCGCGCGCTGCTGCTGGACCGCCTTCAGAGCGGCGCCGGCCTGGAGAAGCTGGAGCAGATGATCCGGGCTCAGGGCGGCGATCCGCGCGTGTGCCGCGACCTGTCGCTGCTGCCCCAGGCACCCGTCCGCCGCGAATACCTGTGCGACACGTGCGGCTATGTGGCCGCGATGGACACCACCGCGCTGGGCCTGGCCGTGCAGCGGCTGGGCGCCGGACGCCTGCGCAAGAGCGATATCATCGACCCCAGCGTGGGCGCCGTGCTGCCCCTGCGCCTCGGCGACCGGGTGGAGAAGGGCACGCCCCTGTGCACCGTCCTGGCCCGGACCGAGGAGGACGCGGCCCGCTGCGAAAAGGACATCCGCGCCGCCATCACCTTCTCGGCCGAGCCTGTCCGCCGCCCGCCGCTGTGCTATGCGGTGATCGCCGCCGACCGAGAGGAACGTTATGACGACGCCTGAGCGCTGTGTCCTCTGCCCCCGGCAGTGCGGCGCCATCCGCGGGGAAGAGGCGGGCACCGGCTTCTGCCGCCTGCCCTCTGTGCTGAAGATCGCGCGCGTCGCGCCCCATATTTGGGAGGAGCCGCCCATCAGCGGCCGGCGCGGCACCGGCGCCGTGTTCTTCTCCGGCTGCACGCTGCGCTGTGTCTATTGCCAGAACGCGCCCATCAGCCACCGCAACGAGGGGCGTCCCTTCACGGTGCCCGAGCTGGCCGACAGCCTGCGCCGCCTGGTGGACATGGGCATGCAGACGATCTCGTTCATCACCGCCACGCCGTGGGTCTATCAGGTGCTGGAGGCGCTCGAGCTCTATCGGCCCCCGGTGCCCGTCGTGTGGAACACCTCCGGCTATGAGACCGTGGAGACGCTGCGCCTGCTCGAGGGCGCGGTGGACGTCTATCTTCCCGATCTGAAGCACCGCTCGGAGGCCATGGGCCGCCTGTGCGCCGCCGCCCCGGACTACTTCGAGGTCGCCACCCGGGCCATCGCCGAGATGGTGCGGCAGACCGGGACGCCTGTCTATCAGGAGGACGGCATCATGGCCCGCGGCACCCTGATCCGCCACCTGATCCTGCCCGGCCTCACCACCGAGAGCATCCAGCTGTTGGACTGGGTCCATGACGCGCTGCCCGAGGGCGTGCCCGTCAGCCTCATGCGGCAGTATACGCCCTGCAACGATATCCAGATCAAAGGCCTGGACCGCAAGATCACCGCGCGCGAATATCACCGCGTGAGAGACCATATGCTCCAGCTGGGCCTGCCCGGCTTCCTGCAGGAACCCACCTCGGCCTTCGAGGGCTTCATCCCGGTGTTCTGCCGGGACGAGAGCTTCGTTTGATCCTTATCCCGATCAAGATCGACAGAGCTTTCGGCCGCTGCGGCGGTCGACCAGAGGGCTCTCGGAACAGGCGGAGCCTGCGATCGCCCTCCGGACTGCTTCGGATCCCACTGATATATATATCGATCTCGATCGAGGATCGTTTGAGCCGTCCATCACCCGAGGAAAGGAAAAGACCGATGCATCATTTCTTCGCCTATATGGCGCGCATGAAGCTCATCCGGCGCTGGAGCCTGATGCGCAACACCCAGCCGGAGAACGACGCCGAGCATTCGCTGCAGGTGGCGATGCTGGCCCATGGCCTGGCCGTGCTCGGGCGTGAGCGCTACGGCCGCGCCGTGGACCCGGAGCACGTGGTGGCCCTCGCCGTCTATCACGACGCCAGCGAGGTGCTCACCGGCGACCTGCCCACGCCCGTCAAATACAGCTCGCCGGAGCTGAGCGGCGCCTTCCACCAGGTGGAGGCCCTGGCCGGGGAACGCCTGCTGGAGATGCTCCCGGAGGAGCTGCGCCCGTCCTTCGCGCCCTATCTGGAGCCGGGGCAGGATGAGGCCCACGTGCTGGTGAAGGCCGCGGACCGCATCTCGGCCTATGTGAAGTGCCTGGAGGAGCAGCGCGCCGGAAACCATGAGTTCGACGCCGCGGCCGAAAGGATCCTGGCCTCCATCCACGCTATGGCGCTGCCCGAGGCCGAGGACATGCTGCGCGAGTTCGTGCCCAGCTTCGCCATGACGCTGGACGAGCTGAACAGGAGGCCGCTATGAGGCTCGGCATGAGCAGCGCCGTGTGGTACGGCCGCTACGAGACCGAGGACGCCGCCGTCCATCTGCGGGACTTCTCCCTCGAGACCTGTGAGATCTTCCTGCAGTGCGGGTCGGAATACACAGCTTCCTTCGGGAACGAGGTCCGGGCCCGGCTCGGGGACCTGCCCTGCGCTTCGGTCCATCCCAAGGGCACCAATTTCGAGGGCGACCTGTTCTCCCTCTCGCCCCGGCAGACCGAGGATGCCTTCCGGATCTTCGAGAACGTGTGCGTGGCCGGGCAGGCGATCGGGGCGCGCTATTATGTGATGCATGGCCCCTCCGGCGCGAACACGCGCCGCACCCCGTCCCAGATCCACGACGCGGCCGCGCGGCTGGAGAGGCTGCGGACCGTGGCCGCGGCGCATGGCATCGAGGTCCTGTGGGAGAACGTGAGCTGGTGCGCCCTGCGCTCCCCCGAGGATGTGGCCGAGGCGCTCCGGCTCGCCCCATCGCTGGGCTTCGTGCTGGATGTGAAGCAGGCCCGCCGCGCAGGCACCGATGAGCTCACCATGGCCCGCGCGATGGGCCCGCACCTGAAGCATCTGCATGTGCTGGACACGCGGGAGGACGGGACCCTCTGCCTCCCGGGCGAGGGCATCGTGGACTTCCCCGCGCTGTTCCATACGGCCCGGGAGGAGGGCTTCGACGGCGCTGTCATCCTGGAGCCCTACGCGGCCCAGGCCCGTGACGAGGACGCGCTCCGCCGCAGCCTGTCTTTGTTACAGCAGCTGATTGCAATTTGATCCTCCCTGTGTTAGAATGAAACGCGAAGGATCGAAGGAGGATGACCTGATGGAACATTGCAAGCGCCTTCTCTGCCTCCTGCTCTCGCTGTGCATGCTCTGCGGTATCGCTTCCGCTGAGCTGGTCACGGACGAGGAGGACTGGAGCCTGGGCGACGTGGAGCTCCTCACGGAGGACGACGGCGAGGAGGCTGTGCTCATCGCCGAGGATGACGAGGACGACGATGACCTGAGCGGCTTCCGGATGGACGAAGAAACATCGGAGGAGCTGGACGAGCAGTGGGAGGTCGATGAGACGATCGACCCCGATGACCTGAGCCTGAACAAGAACCTGCCCGACAACGTGGTCAACATCCTGCTGATCGGCATCGACAGCCGCTCCAAGGACATGACCGAGGGCTACCAGCGCGGCGATGTGCAGATCATCCTCTCGCTGAACACCGATACCGGCTCCGTCAAGCTGACGAGCGTGATGCGCGACCTGTATGTCTCCATCCCCGGCTACAAGAACAAGGCCCGCATCAACGAGGCCTATGGCCGCGGCGGCGGGCAGCTGGCCATGAAGACGCTCAACAGCCTGTTCGAGCTGAACATCCAGTATTATGTGACGATCAACTTCTATGGTCTGGCCTCCATCATCGATGCCATCGGCGGCATCGATATCGAACTGACCAAGACCGAGGCCAGCGCCATCAACGCCTACCTCAAGAAGCACCCGCCGGCGTATGACAACAAGGCCAAGGGCGAGCGTGTGGCCCTGGAGAAGGTGAAGGGCGTCCAGCACCTGGACGGCGTCCAGGCCGTGATGTACGCCCGCCTGCGCGAGATCGACAACGACTTCAAGCGCACCGAGCGCCAGCGCAACCTGCTGGACCTGCTGCTGAAGAAGATCATGGCCAACATGGACATGAGCGTGATGCTGAACCTGATCAACACCACCCTCCCCTATGTCAAGACCAATGTGCCCGCCTCCACCATCGCCAGCCTGGCCACCAAGGTCATGGGCCCGCTGATGACCAAGCTCCAGGAGGGCAGCAGCTCCCTGATCGAGCAGATGCGCATCCCCATGGGCGACGGCAGCGAGGCCACCTGGAAGTATGACAAGTCCAGCTCCGGCGCCAGCGTCATCGTGTTCCGCACGGTGGCCCGCCGTGAGGAGAACGTGAAGGCCCTGCACGAGTTCATCTACGGGAGATACATTCCCGCGGAGTGATCATGATGGCAGGCTGTGTGAGATCCATACAGCCTGCCTTTCCTCTATCAGGAAGGAGGCCTGCGCTTGGAGCCGGTCATCGATGAGGCCCTGCGCTATCTGGGCGCGGCCCGGGCGGACGACGCGCTGCGGCAGAGGCTGCGCGGTCTGCTGGCGTAGCTGCGGGGGCAGGTCCATCCCCGGGCCACCTGGCGCGCCTGCGCTCTGGCCCGGCGCGACGGGATCCCCATCCTTTCCAGCCCCGAGATCCGGCTGGAAGGCGGCACCGCCGCGAGGATGCTGGCCACCTGCCGAAGCGCGGCGATCCTGGTCGCCACGCTGGGCATCCCCTTCGATACCCTCGTGCGGCATCGCCAGGCGCGGGACATGGCCGAGGCCGTGATGCTCGACGCCCTGGGCAGCGCCTGGATCGAGGCTGTATGCGATGAGCAGGAGCGGGCCATCGCGGCGGCGCATCCCGGTCTGTACCTCACCGACCGCTTCAGCCCCGGCTACGGCGACCTGCCGCTCAGCCTGCAGGGAGCGCTGCTCGGCGCCACCGAGGCCGGCAAGCGGCTGGGCATCACGCTCCTTCCCAGCGATCTGATGATCCCCTCCAAATCGGTCACCGCGGTCATCGGCCTCTCCGACCGGCCGCAGCAGGCCAGGATCCGCGGCTGCGCGTATTGCGCGCTGGCCCAGGACTGTATGATAAGAAAGCGAGGCGGCGCCTGTGGTGCTTGACCAGACCCAGCTCCTCATGCTGGACGGCGGCATGGGGACCATGTTCCAGCAGCGGGGCATGAAGCCCGGGACCCTTCCCGAGCTGCTGAACGTGCAGGACCCCGAGATGGTCCTCTCGATCCAGCGCGCCTATGTGGAGGCCGGCAGCCAGGTCATCTATGCCAACACCTTCGGCTGCAACGCGCACAAGCTGCGCGGCACCGGCCACCGGGTGAACGAGATCGTGGCCGCCGCCGTGCGGATCGCGCGATAGGCCGCGGACGGTCATGCCCTGGTGGGCCTGGATCTGGGGCCGCTGGGCGAGCTGCTGGAGCCCATGGGCACGCTCTCCTTCGAGGAGGCCTACGCGCTCTATGCCGAGGTCGTGCGTGCCGGACAGGCCGTCGGGGCCGACCTGATCGCCATCGAGACGATGACCGACCTCTATGAGCTGAAGGCCGCCGTCCTGGCCGCAAAGGAGCATGCCGACCTGCCCGTCTTCGTCACCATGACCTTCGATGAGACAGGCCGCACCTTCACCGGCTGCACGGTCGCCTCCTTCGCGCGCACCATGGAGGGCCTCGGCGTGGATGCGCTGGGCGTCAACTGCTCGCTGGGGCCGGATCAGCTGCTGCCCATCGTGCGGGAGCTGCGTCGGAACACGCGCCTGCCGCTCATCGCGAAGCCGAACGCCGGTCTGCCCGACCCCATCGATGGGCATTATGATGTGACGCCCGAGGCCTTTGCCCAAGCCGTCGCGCGGCTGGTGGAGGCCGGCGTCTCGATCGTGGGCGGCTGCTGCGGCACCACACCGGACTACATCCGTGCCCTGAAGGATGCCGTCCGCGGCATGCGGCCCGGGGCGCCCGCCTTCGAGCCCGTCAGCTTCGTGTGCACGCCCACCACGCCCCTGCCCCTCACCGGTGTGGAGGTCATCGGCGAGCGCATCAACCCCACCGGCAAGAAGCGCCTGCAGCAGGCCCTGCTGAACGGCGATCTGGACTATGTGACCAGCCTGGCCATCCAGCAGAAGGACGCCGGAGCGGCCATCCTGGACGTGAACGTGGGCTATCCCGGGGTGGATGAGGCCGCCATGCTCCCGCGCGTGGTGCGGCAGCTGCAGGCCACCGTCGATATCCCGCTGCAGCTGGATTCCGTGAAGCCGGAGGCCCTCGAGGCCGCGCTGCGCGTCTATAACGGCAAGCCCGCCGTGAATTCCGTCAACGCCGATCCCTCCTCGCAGGAGAAGATCCTGCCGCTGGTCAAGAAGTACGGCGCCTCCGTCGTGGGCCTCACGATGGACAAGGGCGGTCTGCCGAAGGACGCGGCGGAGCGCGTCGCCATGGCCGAGCGCATCCTGCGGGCCGCGCGGGAGCATGGCATCCCCCGCGAGGACGTGTGGATCGACTGCCTCACGATGACCGTCTCGGCCCAGCAGACCCAGGCCCGCGAGACGCTGCGCGCCGTGCGCGAGGTCCGCGAGAGGCTGGGCCTGCAGACCGTGCTTGGTGTGAGCAACATCTCCTTCGGCCTGCCCGCGCGTCCCGTCATGACCCAGACCTTCCTCATCGAGGCGCTGCAGGCCGGCCTCACGCTGCCCATCATCGACCCCAACAAGCGCGAGATGATGGACGCCGTGGCGGCGCACCGAGTCCTCTCCTGCCAGGACGCGGGCTGTGACGCCTGGGTCGGACGCATGGCGAGCTATGTGGCGGCCCAGCCCGCGGCCGCCGCGGCACCGTCCCAGGCCCGGCCCGCCGCGGCCGCCGCGCTGCCGTCCCTGACGATCGACGAAGCCATCTGCCGCGGCCTTCGCGGTGATGCCGCCCGCCTGGCCACCGAGCTGCTGCGGGAGAAGAGCGAGCTGCAGATCGTGGAGCAGCACCTGATCCCCGCGCTGGACCGGGTCGGCGTGGACTACGACAAGGGCGTCGTCTTCCTTCCCCAGCTGCTGAGCGCCGCCCAGGCAGCCCAGGCCGTGTTCGAGGTCCTGCGGGAGCGCATGGCCCGCACCGGACAGGTGCAGGAGCCCAAGGGCCGCGTCATCATGGCCACCGTCCATGGCGACATCCATGATATCGGCAAGAACATCGTGAAGACTGTGCTGGAGAATTATGGCTACCAGGTGCTGGACCTAGGCCGGGACGTGGCGCCCGAGACCATCGTCGAGGCTGTCACGCGCGAGAAGATCCGTCTGGTCGGCCTCTCGGCGCTGATGACCACCACGCTCCCCAGCATGGAGGAGACCATCCGCCAGCTGCGCCTCCTGCCCGAGCCGCCGATCACCTTCGTGGGCGGTGCCGTGGTCACCGAGGCCCACGCGAAGCGCATGGGCGCCGACTACTATACGAAGGACGCCCGGGCCTCGGTCGAGGTCGCGAGACGGATCTTCGGCTGAAGCATATGATATAGCAAAAACGCCCGCGGAGCCGTGTGCATGGCTCCGCGGGCGTTTTGTCATAGGATCAGCGTGTAGGATAGACCATCGTCTCAGGCGAGCAGCCTTCAAGGACGCGGACATACGCCGCGGCCTCACGCTTCGCGCCCGCCAGATCGTGCTCCAGATAGTTGCCGCACTCGACCTTCTTCGCGCCGGGGATCTCGCCCTCGAACGCCGCCGAGAAGGCGAAGGCCCCACGCACCAGGGCCAGCGCGTCCGCCTTCGACACGCTGTCACGCAGGATCAGGTAGAAGCCCGTGCGGCAGCCCATCGGCCCGAAATAGATCACCTCGTCCGACCGGTCGGAGGAGCGGACATAGGTCGCCACCAGGTGCTCCAGCGTGTGCAGCGCGCCCTGGGCCAGATAGTCCCCGGCGTTGGGCAGCTTGCAGCGCAGATCATAGGTGATGCAGTCACCATCGATGCGGCTGATATACATCCCCGGCACCAGCACATCATGATCGATGGAGAAGGACGCGATCTTCTTCAGCATAGGCGCCTCCGATCAGGTGAGCTCGTCGGTCTCGGACTCCGCCAGGTCCAGCAGATCCAGATCGTCGGCCTCGTCATCCTCGGGCATCTCACCGGCAGGCTCCTCGGCCACCACGGGCTGCACGTTGGAGAACAGCTCCTTGCGCAGCTCGGCCTCGATCTCCTCGGTCACCTCGGGATGCTCCTTCATATAAAGGCGGGTGTTCTCACGGCCCTGGGCCACACGCTGGTCCTTATAGGAGAACCAGGCGCCGCTCTTGTGGATGATGTCGCGCTCCACGGCCATGTCCAGCAGCGTGCCCTCGCGGCTGATGCCCTCGCCATACACGATGTCGAACTCCGCGGTGCGGAAGGGCGGGGCCACCTTGTTCTTCACGACCTTCACCTTGGTGTGGTTGCCCACCACATCGCTGCCGTTCTTCAGCTGCTCACCGCGGCGCACATCCAGGCGCACGGAGGAATAGAACTTCAGCGCGCGGCCGCCGGGCGTGGTCTCGGGGTTGCCATACATCACGCCGACCTTCTCGCGCAGCTGGTTGATGAAGATGGCCACGGTGTTGGTCTTGTTGATGGTGCCGGTCAGCTTGCGCAGGGCCTGGCTCATCAGGCGGGCCTGCAGGCCCACGAAGGAATCGCCCATCTCGCCCTCGATCTCGGCCTTGGGCACCAGCGCCGCCACCGAGTCGATGACGATGACATCCAGCGCGCCGGAGCGCACGAGCCCCTCCACGATCTACAGGGCCTGCTCGCCGGTGTCCGGCTGGCTCACATACAGCTCGTCGATGTTCACGCCCAGCTTCTTGGCATACACGGGATCCAGCGCGTGCTCCGCGTCCACGAAGGCCGCGATGCCGCCGCGCTTCTGCGCCTCAGCCACGATATGCAGGGCCACCGTCGTCTTACCGGAGGATTCCGGTCCATAGATCTCCACGATGCGGCCGCGCGGGATGCCGCCCACGCCCAGCGCCGCGTCCAGCGTGATGCAGCCGGTCGGGATCACATCCACCTGGGTATCGGCCGCGTCGCCGAGCTTCATCACGGCGCCCTTGCCGAACTGCTTATCAAGATCTGCCAGCGCATGCTCCAGCGCCTTCAGCTTGGCTTCCTGCTGACTGTCCTTCACAGGGGCTTCTTCCTTCGTCTTCTTGGTGGCCATGGGTCGCACTTCCTCTCAAGATGGTGAGCTTTCGTTCCTTGGATATTCTATCACATCGAACAGGTGTTTGCAAGGGTCAGTTCTCTTCTGATGGGAAAAGATCCTCCCGTTCACTGGTCCTCCAGCAGCCGGATCGCGCGGACGTCCTTCTCGTTCACCGTCATATAGAGCGTATGCTGGTCGGTATAGATGACCATGCCGGGAGCGGCGCCGCCGGGCTTCTTCACATGCCTGCGGAGCGTATAGTCGATCGGCACCATCGAGCTGTGCTGGCCCTTGGAATACCAGCAGGCCAGGGTCGCCGCCTGCATCAGCGTGGTATCGGGCACGGGGCCTTCGGTGCGGATGATGACATGGCTGCCGGGCATGTCCTTGGCATGCAGCCACATCTCATCCGCCCGGGCCGAGCCGGTCAGCCGATCGTTCTGCGCCGCGTTCTTCCCCACATGGATCTAAATGCCATCAGCGCTCAGGTATCGGTAGGGCTTGCTCTGGGGCAGGGCACGCTGCTTCTTCCTGTCGGTGGTGCGCTTCACATAGCCGGCGCGGGCCAGCTCCTCGCGGATCTATTCCAGCTCGCTCTCGCCCACGCACTTGCCCACATCGAGCAGCGTCCCCTCCAGGAAGGCCAGCTCGGTGAGCGTCTTCTCCTTCTGCTCCGCCGCCGTCTGCCTGGCCGAGCGCGCCTTTTGATACTTCTTGAAATACCGCTGCGCGTTCTGCTGAGGCGTCAGCTGCACATCCAGCGCGATGGTCCGCTTGCCGCCCTCCTCGCTGTAGAAGTCATCCACCTCGACCGCGGACATCCCCTTGTGCAGCTGCCAGACGTTCGCAAGGATGAGCTCGCCCGAGACGCGGTATTCCTCCATCCTCTCGGCCGATGCGAGCTCCTCCTCCTGGAGCGCCAGCTTCTTTTCGCAGCGCTCGATGTGGCCCTTCAGCAAGCGCACCATCGACGCGCTCTTCTGGTCGATGCGGTCCTTGGCGTCCCTTCCGCCGAAGTAGCTCTCCAGCGCCTCGCTCATGCTCCGGCAGGCCCTCTGATGGTCGACCGCCTGGCCGAGGTATGGGAAGGGCATCACGTCCTTCGGATCGCCCGCGTCATCCAGGAGCACCCGCGGATCGGCCATCCCGGGCAGCCGCTGCAGGAACTCGGCGAGCCTTGCGGCCGTGTCCTCGATATCGGATGTCCTGTCGGTGCCGGGGTCCAGCACCCGGAACGCCAGCTCGCGGCTCGCCTGCGGTGAAAGCCCCATCACGCTGTTCATCAGCGCCTTCTGCAGCGGCATATCGCCCTGCGCCGCCAGCCTCTGCCGCAGCGACTCCATCGTCACCTGCTCCGGCGGGAGCTTGTCCTGCGCGGGAGGCGCCTCATAGATCGCGCCGGGCTGGATCTGCCTTACGCGGCTCATCTCATGATCCACATGGCGCGCCGCTTCCAGGATGCGGCCGTTCCCATCGACCAGGATCAGATTCGAATGCCGCCCCATGATCTATAGGATCAGCCGGCGCAGCACATGGTCGCCCAGCTCATCCACCACATCGAAGTCGATATGCACGACGCGGTCCCCACCGATCTGGCGAACGCTCTGCACGCGTCCCCCGAGCAGCTGCTTGCGGAGCAGCATGCAAAGGCTGGGCGGCTCCAGAGGATTCGGGAAGGACCTGGCGGTCAGGTGGAGCCTGGCGTTGTTGGGCGAAGCACACAGGAGGAGCCTTCGGTTCTCGTTGCCCGCGCGGATCAGCAGGATCACCGTGTCCTTCTCCGGCTGATTGACCTTGTCCACACGTCCGCCGGCCAGCAGCGGCTCCAGCTCCCTGGCCACAAAGCCGATCGTCAGGCCGTCCATCGGCATCCTTCTCGCCTCTTTTCTCGTTCATTGCTCCTGTCTCGCTCTGCACAGCCGCGAGAGAGGGCAGGTATCGCACATCGGCCTCTGTGCCTTGCAGCAGCGCCGGCCATGCCAGATGAGCCAATGATGCGCGATGCTCCACTTTTCGATGGGGATCGCGGCCCTCAGCTGCTCTTCGGTCTTCAGTACATCGTCCGCGTCCGCCAGACCGATCCTGTTGCTCACGCGGAAGACATGCGTATCGACCGCGATCGCCGGGATCCCGAACGCGTTCGACATCACGACGTTCGCCGTCTTCCTGCCCACGCCGGGGAGGGACGTGAGATCATCCATCGTGGAGGGCACATCGCCTCCAAAGCGGTCGCGGATGATCTGACAGGCTCCGATGATGTGGTCGGCCTTCGTCTTGAAGCCGCAGCTCTTGACCATCGGGTAGAGCTCGTCCACAGAGGCGCTCGCCATGGCCGTGGCATCCGGCCAGCGCTCAAAGACCGCGGGCGTCACCTTGTTCACCTGCTTGTCTGTGCACTGGGCGGAGAGGATCGTGGCCACGAGCGTCTGATAGGGATCGTGGAAGATGAGCTCCGGGCCGGCCTCGGGGTAGGTCTCGGCCAGGATCTGTAGGACCTGGGCCACTTCTTCTTGCGTCATCGGTCTCTTACCTCCTTCTCCTCGTGAGATGGACCCTCCTCAGGACACGCACCACCGGCAGCGCAAGGATGCTCACGACCACAGCCGTCACCACGCCTGTCAGCAGCCGCACCAGGAACTGGCCGAACACATACACCCAGGTATAGTAGCCATAGATCGTGGCCTCAAACCAGATGACCAGCGTGTTGGCGACCGTGGTCAGCATCGCCGCCACGATCGTCACGGCAAAGAAGCTGACCATATGCTCTCTTTCCCTGCCCTTGCACAGCCAGCGACAGCCCAGACCCACCACCAGAGCGCGGAGCGTCGGCGGCAGGCACCAGAGCGGCGTGAGGAGCGTGAGGCCATAGCGTCCCAGCGCCTGGATGACGAACTCGCCAAGGAACGCCACAAGGCAGGCATGCCCCGGGCCCTGCAGCACAGCCAGCACCACGATGGGCAGAGAGGCGAGCGTGATATGCAGGTTGCCGATGGGGATCGTCAGCTTGGCAAGCACGAAATAGATCGCAATGAGCATGGCGTCATTGCACAGCTGCTGGGTCGAGAGCTTCTTCATGTTCAGGCTCCTTCTTTCCTCTGCAAGGAGCAGCCTTTGCATAGAAAAAGCCGCTTCCGCAGGTCTTATTTTCGACCCGCAGGAGGCAGCCGGTATACAGCAGCGGGATGCGCCGCAGGCACCGCGCCTCCTTGCGAAGGCTTCGTCTCATGGCAACTCCCCGTCCATGAACACTTGACGCGCCTGAAGCTACTCTGCCTGATGCCGAGTCGTTCATCCATATATTACCACGATCGACCAGTATGAAGCAAGTGTTTTGCCCAGGATATGGAAAAACGCTCCACATCATACGATATGGAGCGCTTATTGGGATCCGGCGGCGACCTACTCT
>R28__coassemble_637_pt1 | contig 12856 bp, 13 predicted proteins | sample R28__metabat2_low_PE_026 | metagenome-assembled genome bin R28
CCCCTACAATATGCGGTGATATGCGGCATGGCTGGATTCGTTTCCTTGTAGGGGCGAGCTTGCGAGCCCGCTCGTTTATGCTGCTCCTGCCTTGCTGTTGGCTTATGTTGACAGCATTGCCTGTAGGGGCGAGCTTGCGAGCCCGCCCGTTTACGTTGCTCCGAACATGCTTCTGGCTTCGATCGGCAGCAATGCCCCGGAGAAGGGAGGCCTTTTGAGCGCATCGCCGGAAGAGGTCGACGGCGCTGTCACCCTGCGATCTCGCCGATCAGGCGGTCGAAGGCCTCGGCCGGCTTCAGCTCGCAGCTGTCCAGCATGCTCTCCTGAAAGGCCCTGGAGGTATCGACACGGTCCGGCACATAGAAGCTGCCGCAGAGCAGGAGCGACAGCCGCCCATCCTTCACCGCGAGGGCGGCAGGCGCCTTGGCGGGCTCCAGCGCGGCCAGCCAAGAGGCGCAGGCCAGGAGCCGCTCCTCCCCTATCTCGCCCTTCGCGGCGCACACGATCCCCTCGGGCAGCGCGACAGGCACAGACTGATAGCCGCCCCCCGCGCGGTCGTCCTCCGCGCAGACGGCATCCATCGCGCCGCCGCGCTCGAGCAGCCAGGCCTCAGCGGAGGGCAGCGCGCCTTCCACAGAAATGAGCGTCCCGGCCACGCTGTTCCCGGGGCGGCCGTCCTTCATGCGGACGAAGGCCGTCTCCGCCATCATGAAGGGCAGCCCGCGCAGCGCTCCGCGGACCGTATGATGCAGCCGCAGCCCCGGCGCGAAGGGCACCCGCTCCGGCGCGAAGCCCAGCTTCCCGGGCACGCCGTCTTCCTTCTCCAGCGGCGCGTACACCGGCTGCCGCACCACGCGCCCGGCGCTGTGCTCCACGATCGCGCGGATGAAGCCCCGCTTGTACCTCCGCGCCAGCACGAGCCAGACGGCCAGCGCGCACAGGCACAGGATCCCGAGCACAGACTGCACCGCGCCCCATTGCGACACCTGCGCCACCATGGTCATGATGAAGAGCACCAGCGTGGCCGTGCGGGCCCAGCGCGCGGCGCTCTGCAGGGTACGGAGCCGGGCGGGAGACATCGTTTCCATCACCATCACCTCAACAAAAAGGAAGAGCCGCCTTCCATGCTGACATTATAGCATGGGAAGGCGGCCCGTTCAACAGGCTCACGGCGCGAAGGCCAGCCCGTCGTGGATGATATAGAACATGGCGCAGCCGTCGACCTCCACCGCGTCGTGCAGGGCGTCGAAACGCGTGAGGCCGATCGTATGCTCCACCCCGGTGAGCGTGCTGAAGGTATAGAGCGTGTGGACCTCCTCCGTCGGCTGCCAGCCCTCGGGCAGAGAGCCGGAGACGGTGGCCACGAGCAGCGCGTCATAGGCGGCCTTGAAGGCGTCATAGCTGACATCGCTGCCGTCCGAGACCCGCACGGTCACATCATACTGCGTGTTGCCGTCATCATCCAGGATCAGCTCGCCGGCGTCATCGGTCACCTCCACGCGGTCCAGCGTATAGGAGACCGAGCTCTCCCGCCCGGCGATGGTCAGCTCCCGCAGGTTGCTCAGCGACACGCGCACGGGATAGCGCGTGAGCGTATCCGCCGCCGCGAGGCTCATGAACACATCCAGGCTGTAATGGCTGGTGATATAGATGCGCCCGTCCACCAGCACATAGTCGGTCACATCGCTCTTTTCCCCGCCCACGGTGAAGGTGAGCTCGGAGGCCTCCCAGTCGGTGCTCTCCCACACGCCGTCCTCATCGGCCAGGCCGACAGAGCCGGCGGCCTGATGGATCGTGAGGACCATGCGCGGCTCATCGAAGCCGTACCGCACCAAGGTCTCCTCGTTGGCAGCACACACATAGGCGCCCAGGCGCAGGTTGGCCATGTTCTACCGCAGAGAGGCGATCGTCTCGCCCTCGGCGGGATAGCGCTGGGGCGAGACCAGCAGCCAGCGGTCCTCGGCGTCGGCGTCGGTGATCTGGCCGTCCAGCTGCCAGGCATAGGTCACGCCGTCCCGCTCGATCGAGAAGGCGTCCACGCGCACCTTGTGGATCGTGGGCTGCTCCACATCATAGAGGAGCTGGCGCTCCACACACAGGGCGTCGGCGGTCGAGATATCCAGCGCGTAGAGCGGGGCGTACCCATCCACGAGCATGTAATAGAAGGCGCTGTCCAAGTCGTCGCTGTGGCCGCCGATGCGCAGCGTGGCGGAGGTGCCGTCGGTATAGTCGATCTGCACCACGGCACGGGGATCGTCCAGGCCGAAGTCCGCCAGGCGGTCGCTCACCTCAGCGGCGTCATCCGTGAGGGTCTCGGAATAGCTGACCACACAGGAGGCGGCCAGCAGATCGTCCACCATGCCGCTGTCCAGCGGGAACGAGGGATCGTCCTCCAGCTGCATCGCGTCATCCACGCGGACCAGCGCCCAGGTCTCGCCGCCGCGCAGGGTCACCTGCAGGCGCCGGACCTCCGTCTGCTCCTTGCTGATCAGCTCACCGTAGGAGGGCTCGGTGTCGGGCACCTCCACCGGCGTCACCTTCGTCAGGTCGCGCCAGGCCAGGATGGAGAGCGCGAGCCCCGCGACCAGCGCAAGGGCGAGGAAGAGCCGCAGCCTGGGACGGCTCCTCCGGTGCTTCTTTTCGATCGGCTGCATCGTTCCTCCCTGTCAGTCCTCCAGCGCGAGCGGGATCAGCTCCTCGGGGCGGGTGCACAGATGCCGCGCGCCGTTCTCGAGCAGCTCTTTTTCGGTGCGGAAGCCCCACAGCGCGCCGACCGGCTCCATGCCCGCGGCCAACGCGGTCTGCATGTCCACATCGGTGTCGCCCAGATAGAGGCAGTCCTTCGGGGATACGCACAGCGCGTCGGCGATGGCCAGCGCGCCGGCCGGGTCGGGCTTCACGGGCACGCCGGGCAGCTGCCCGCGCACCACCGACCAGCCGATCTGCGGAAAGAAGTGCCGCACCACGTTCACGGTGTCGGCATGCGGCTTGTTGGAGAGCACGCACAGCCGCACCCCCGCGGCCGACAGCGCCTTCAGCGTGGCGGGCATGCCCGCGTAGGGCTTCGTGGTCACACAGTCATGCTCCTCATAATAGCTCTGATAATCGGCGAGCACCTCATGGGCCAGGTCCTGGCGGTCGCCCACGGCGCGCTCGGCCAGCTTCCGGGCGCCGTTGCCCACCATATAACGGTAGCGTTCCAGCGGATGACCGGGCAGGCCATGCAGCCGGAGCGCCCTTTCCATCGCGTCCGCGATGTCCTGCAGGGTGTTGGTCAGGGTGCCGTCCAGGTCGAAGATGATGGTCCCGTACAAGATGAAGATCTCCTTTCGCGCCGGCCTTTCCGCCGGAGCGTACCGCTATTGTACGATCTTGCGCCCCTCGCGTCAATGGACAGGATGGCCGCCCGATGGACATACGGTCGAAAGACCTGTAAAAAAACGGCCCCTCCCAAAGGAGCGGACCGCAGGCTCATAGGAAAAGGTCAGATGCCATCACCGCGCAGACGGCCCATGATGACCACGTCCCGGTAGGCCCCGTCGCGCCAGAGCTCCTCCCGCAGGAGGCCCTCCCGCACGAAGCCGTTCGCCTCATAGCAGCGGATGGCCGCCTCGTTGAAGGCGAACACGGTCACCTTCAGCCGGTGCAGGTTCATCTCGCGGAAGCACAGGTCGCAGAGCAGCGCCATGGCCTCCTTGCCGTAGCCGCGCCCGCGGAAGGGCTTGCCGATCATGATGGCGACCTCGGCCACGCTGTTCTTCCAGTCCAGCCGGGTCACGCCGCAGCGGCCGACCAGCTCGCCCTGGCGGTCGTCGATGGCGAACTGATACTCCCCGCGGGTGAAGCGGGACTGCTCCCCCAGCCACTGCCTCTCATCCTCATAGGAGGAGGGCAGCGGCAGGCCGGAGATCATGCCGCGCAGGGTCTCATAGTCGTTCATGAAGGCATGGTTCGCCTGGATGTCCTCCTGCTCAAAGGCGCGCAGGGTCACGAGCTCACCGTGGTACATGGCGAGGCCTCCTTTCATGTCATCAGGGATGGGCGGTCCGGACGGCCCTCGCGCAGGCCGCGGTCAGCCAGAGCTTGCCCAGCTGCAGCACGGCCAGCACGGGCGGGACCAGGCAGGTCACCGCGCCGAGGGAGGCCCAGGGCGCCGCCAGAGGATAGAACTCGGGGAGGTAGGCCTGCACCCACGAAAAGGCGTCCTTCAGCTGCTGCAGGTCCTCCAGGGAGCCGAGGCCGCCGATGACCATCATGGCGAAGGCCGGCAGCAGCAGCAGGCTGAGCAGGATGCTCACGCCGAAGAGATGCCCGCGCGGCGGCTGCCCGCCCAGGGCCGAAAGATCGCCGTGGATCGTCTTCAGCAGATGGCAGATGTCCTTGTGCCAGCAGGCCCGCACGACCAGCATGACGGCGGTGAGCGCCAGCAGGGCCCCGAGCGTGATGAGCGCGTAGCGGATATCCTGCTTCACGCTCAGCAGGGTCTGCACGGTGGGCCGCTGGGAGAACTGGTACAGCCGCACGCCCAGATAGGCGCACGCGCCGATCTCGCCCAGGCTGAGGAGCGCCAGGATCGCGTGGATCCCACGCAGCGGGCGGGTACCGTCCTTGCCCCGGGCCAGCCGGAGCATGCCGAACAGCTCGAGCAGCGCCAGCAGCACCGACGCGGCGATGACTGCCCCCGCCACAAGGAAGGCGACCGCGATCCTGCGGTCATAGGACAGGAAGAACATACGCAGCGTGGAGATCAGGTCCTGGGTCCGCACGGAGGCCGGCAGATGCTGGGTGAGGCCGCTCAGCCACACACCCATGGAGCTGCCGGTCGCATGGGCGGTCCGCCAGATGCCGACGCCCCACAGGAGCAGCATGACGCGGCAGACGACCGAGAACAGCGCGAGCACCGCGCGGTCGACCCTCAGCAGCACGGCGGAGGCCGCGCGGAGATAGCCCGGAGCTTTCATGCGAGCACGCTCCCTTCCTCAAAAAAGGCGGGTGGAATCGAGCAGGATGGTGACGGGGCCGTCATTGATGAGCGAGACCTGCATGTCCGCGCCGAAGATGCCGGCCTCCACATGGATGCCCTGCTGCCGCCAGCGCTCCATCAGCTCCTGATACATGGGCTCGGCCTTGTCGCGCCGTGCCGCGGTGATGAAGGCGGGGCGGTTGCCCCCGCGCGCGTCGCCGTAGAGCGTGAACTGGCTCACGCACAGGATCTCGCCGCCGATGTCCTTCAGCGAACGGTTCATCTTGCCCTCTTCGTCCTCAAAGATCCGCAGGGAGGGCACCTTGCGGGCCATATAGTCCAGGTCCTTCTCGGTATCGTCCACATGCACGCCCAGCAGCACCAGGAAGCCCTGGCCGCAGCGTCCCACCTGCTCATCGTTCACCGACACCGAGGCGCCCTTCACCCGTTGCACCACACAGCGCATCGTCTCTCTCCCTTCCCTTCAGGTCGTCAGCGGATCCGGATGCGGTCGGCATCGGGGCCCACGACCGCGTAGCAGGGGTCGGCGCTGAGCACCCGGCGGGCCATCTCCATCACGCTGTCCATGGTCATCGCGTCGATGCGGGCCAGCCGCTCCTCCTCGGTGAGGATGGAGCCGTTCAGCAGCAGCGAGCGGCCCATCAGCTGCATGCGGGTGCCGGGGCTCTCCTGGCCCATCAGCAGCGAGGCGCGCATCTGGGTGCGGCAATCGCGCAGCTCCTTCTCGGTGAAGCCGTCGCGCAGGATCAGCGCGATCTGGCTGCGGATCTCATCCAGCACACGCTCGGCGTTGCTGGGGTTCACGCCCGCGTAGATGCCAAGGGTGCCGCAGGGATCGTAGCTGTTCGTATAGCTGTAGATCGTATAGCAGGCGCCCATCTCCTCGCGGATGCGCTGGAAGAGGCGGCTCGTCATGGCGCCGCCCAGGATACCGCACACCGCGTTGAGCTCATACTGCCCCTTCGCGCCATAGCGCAGGCCGGGGAAGCCCATGCACAGATGGGTCTGCTCGGTGTCCTTCACGCGGATGCCGACCCGCCCGGCGAGCGGAGCCTGCGCGGCCAGCGGCGCCCTGTCCGGCGCGGGCTGCCAGGAGCCCAGATGCTTCAGGCACAGCGCGTAGACCTCATCGGGATCGTAATTGCCGGAGAGGGAGAGCACAGCCTCCTTCGGGCTGTAATGCTTCCCCTTATAGGCGGCCAGGTCGTCCCTCGTGTAGGCGGAGACGCGGGAGGCCGGCCCCAGGATGGGCATGCCCAGGCTCTGGTCGCCGAAGATCGTGGCGCTCATCAGGTCGGCGGCCAGGTCCTCGGGCGAGTCCTCATCCATGGCGATCTATTCCAGGATGACGCCGCGCTCCTTCTGCAGCTCGGCATCGTCCAGGGTGGCGTGGATGGAGAGGTCGGCCAGCAGGTCGATGGCCAGGGGCAGGTCCTCGTCGATCACCTTGGCATAGAAGCAGGTGCTGTCCTTGCCGGTGAAGGCGTTCATGCTGCCGCCCACCTCGTCCATCTCCTCGTTGATCTGGCGAGCGGTGCGCGTCTCGGTCCCCTTGAAGACCATGTGCTCGATAAAGTGGGAAAGGCCGTTCTCCTCCGGCGTCTCGAGCATGGAGCCGGTGTGATGCCAGAGCCCCACCGACACCGTGCGCAGATGAGGGAGCAGCTCCCCCACCACACGCAGGCCATTGGGCAGGGTCCACTGGTGGCGGATCGTATCGTTCATGGTGCGCCTTTCTTCGGTCAAGAGAAAGATCCGCAGGCAGCCCCGTCCAGGGTCGCCTGCGGACCGTTCATTTCATATATCGTGCCGATCAGTGGTTGCTGTCACGGCGCGGGGGACGGCTGCGGAAGCCGACGCCGTCCTCGGGGCGATGGGGCATGGCAGCGTTCTGGGTGTAGGTGATATCGTTGCGGATGAGGTTGATGCGGCCCTGGGCGTCGATCTCGTTGACCTTGACCTCCAGCTCATCGCCGATCTTCACCACATCCTCCACCTTCTCCACGCGGTGATCGGCCAGCTTGGAGATGTGGATCATGCCGTCCTTGCCGGGCGCCAGCTCGACGAAGGCACCGAAGTTCATGATGCGGACCACGCGGCCGGTATACACATCGCCGACCTGGATATCGCGGGCGATGCCCTCGATGATCTTGCGGGCCTTATCGGCAGCCGCCTGGTCGGGAGTGGAGATGAACACGCGGCCGTCATCCTCGATGTCGATCTTCACGCCGGTCTCGTCGATGATCTTGTTGATCATCTTGCCGCGCGGGCCGATGACCTCGCTGATCTTCTCGGGGTTGATGGTGAAGCTGACGATCTTGGGCGCGTAGGGGCTCAGCTGCTCACGGGGCTGGCCCAGGCAGTCGAGCATCTTGCCCAGGATGAACAGGCGGCCCTCCAGAGCCTGGGACAGGGCCTGGGACAGGATCGCGCGGTCGATGCCTGCGATCTTGATGTCCATCTGGATGGCGGTGATGCCGTTCATGGTGCCGGCGACCTTGAAGTCCATATCGCCCAGGAAGTCCTCCAGGCCCTGGATATCGGTCAGCACGGCCACCTTGTCGCTCTCGGTGTCCTTGATCAGGCCCATGGCCACGCCGGCCACGGGAGCATGGATCGGGACGCCGGCATCCATCAGGCTCAGGGTAGAGCCGCAGACGGAAGCCATGGAGGAGGAGCCGTTGGAGCTCAGGATCTCGCTCACCAGGCGGAGCGCATAGGGGAACTCCTCCTCGGTGGGGATCACGGGCAGCAGGGCACGCTCGGCCAGAGCGCCATGGCCGATCTCGCGGCGGCCGGGGCTCTTCAGACGGCCGGCCTCGCCGGTGGCATAGGGCGGCATATTGTAGTGGTGGATATAGCGCTTGAAGTCGTCGTTGCTCAGGCCGTCCAGCACCTGGCCCTCAGACACGGGCGCCAGGGTGGTCACGGTCAGGGCCTGGGTCTGGCCGCGGGTGAACACGGCGGAGCCATGCACACGGGGCAGCACGCCCACATCGCACCAGATGGGACGGATCTCCTTCACGGTGCGGCCGTCGGCACGGATGCCCTGGTCCAGGATGCGGCGACGCATGACTTCCTTATTGAGGTAGTACAGGGCGTCGGCGATCTCGGCCTCACGGCCTGGGAACTGCTCACTCAGGGCGGTCAGGGTCTCGGTCTTCACCTGGGCCTCACGCTCCTGGCGCTCGCTGCGCACAGGGGTCTCATAGACCCAGCGGCACTTCTCCAGCGCGAACTCACGCACGGCGTGCTTCACATCGTCGCCGGTGGTGTTCAGCGGGACCTGGACCTTCTCCTTGCCGATCTCAGCCACGATCTGCTTCTGGAAGCGGACCAGCTTCTTGATCTCCTCATGGCCGAAGAGGATGGCGTTGAGCATCACATCCTCGCTCAGCTCCTTGGCACCGGCCTCGACCATCATGATGGCCTCCTCGGTGCCGGCGACATACAGGCTCAGGTCGCTCGCCTTGCGCTGCTCCTCATTGGGGCAGATGACGAACTTGCCGTCCACGCGGCCGACCAGCACAGCGCCGGTGGGGCCGTTCCACGGGATGTCGGACACAGCCAGCGCGATCGAGGAGCCGATCATTGCGGGGATGTCCGGCGGCACGTCCTGCTCCACGGAGAGGACGGTCACCACGACCTGCACGTCGTTGCGCATGCCCTTGTTGAACAGGGGGCGCAGGGGGCGGTCGATCAGGCGGCAGGTCAGGGTCGCCTTCTCGGTGGGACGGCCCTCACGCTTGATGAAGCCGCCGGGGAACTTGCCCACGGAGTACTGCTTCTCCTCCACGTCCACGGCCAGAGGGAAGAAATCGACGCCCTCACGGGGAGTGGGAGCCATCGTAGCGTTCACCATCACGACGGTGTCGCCCATATGCACCCACACGCTGCCGTTGGCCTGCTCGCAGTAACGGCCGAATTCGAGGGTCAGCGGCTTGCCCGCCAGCTCCATGGTATACTTCTTGCTTTCCATCTCGTTCTCCTTGTCTCTCTTCACACACACTTCCGCGCACCGGGCCCTCCCGGCGCGCCTTCCCACCGGATGCTGTCAACTGAAGGCCCTCCGCGGTCTCCAGGGGACAGCATCCGCCGGGGCTGCCTGCAAAAGCCGCCGGGAGGAAGGATCCTCATCCGGCGGCCCCGCAAGGCCCGTGGCTGAGCTCACTTGCGCAGGTTCAGCTTGGCGATCAGCGCGCGATAGCGCTCGATGTCCGTCTTCTTCAGGTACTCCAGCATGCCGCGGCGACGGCCCACCATCAGCAGAAGGCCACGGTTGGAGTGGTGGTCGTTCTTGTTGGTGCGCAGATGCTCGTTCAGGTTGTTGATGCGATCGGTCAGCAGAGCGATCTGCACCTCAGGGGAGCCGGTGTCGCCCTCGTGCTGGGCATACGCCTTGATGATCTCGGACTTGGTCATGGTCTCTTCCTCCTAAATATACCCTGCTCTGTGGCAGGAGCTTCGTGCGATCGCCGCGGACGCAGTGCGCCGTCGGAGTCTTCGGCAGCCCGCGCGGGCGGTTCTTCCACACCGTTCCATATTGTAGCAGATCTGAGGGGGTTTGTAAAGGGGCGATCTTCGATCGGATGAAGGCTTCCGACGAGCTTTTCCGGGCCTCCGGTCCCGTGTCCGGAGCGTCCGTCGCATTTTGTTAGCACTCGCGCCTGTTGAGTGCTAATTTTCTCTTGATTTTCACTGCGGATCGTGCTATCATCTCCCCTGCCGACAAGGGTCGGCATACATCATATGGATCTTCACAGTCCAAGGAGGCGTTCTTTATGGCGATCGAGATGGAAAAGGGCAGCGTGTCGATCGACGCGCAAAATATCATGCCGGTCATCAAGCGCTGGCTCTATTCCGATAAGGATATCTTTCTGCGCGAGGTCGTGAGCAACGGCTGCGACGCCATCACGAAATACAAGGTGCTCGTGCCCGACACCGAGGAAACGATGCAGGTCACGGTCACCGTGGACAAGGAGAACAAGGAGCTGCGCATCAGCGACACCGGCATCGGCATGACGGCCGATGAGGTGCGCCGCTATATCAACCAGGTGGCCTTCTCCTCGGCGACCGAGTTCATGAAGCAGTTCGAGGGCAAGGAGGGCGAGAAGGCCGACATCATCGGTCATTTCGGCCTGGGCTTCTACTCCGTGTTCATGGTCAGCGAGCGTGTGGAGATCGAGACCCTCTCCTGGCAGGAGGGCGCCGAGCCCGTGCACTGGGCCTCCACCGACGGCATGGATTTCGAGCTGTCGGCCGGCACCCGCACCGAGCATGGCACCACGATCGTCCTGCACATCAGCGATGAAGAGAAGGAGTTCCTGGAGGCCTATCGCGCTCGGGAGGTCCTCAAGCGCTACTGCGGCTACATGTCCTTCCCCATCCTGCTGGAGGACCTGAGCGCCCAGCCCACCGAGAAGGAAGTGCCCGTGGAGGGCGAGAAGAACGAGGACGGCACCCAGAAGATGACCAAGGTCATCGAGGAGCCGAAGCCCGAGCAGATCAACGATGTGGCCCCGCTATGGCTGAAGAAGCCCTCCGACTGCACCGACGAGGAGTACAAGTCCTTCTATCACAGGATGTTCAGCGACTATAACGACCCGCTGTTCTGGATCCACCTCAACGTGGACTATCCCTTCCATCTGAAGGGCATCCTGTACTTCCCCAAGCTGAAGGAGGAGTTCGGCACCCGGGAGGGCCAGATCAAGCTGTTCGCCGGCCAGGTCTTCGTGGCGGACAACATCAAGGAGGTCATCCCCGAGTTCCTGATGCTGCTCAAGGGCGTGCTCGACTGCCCCGACCTGCCGCTGAACGTGAGCCGCTCCTTCCTGCAGAACGACGGCTATGTGAAGCGCATCTCGGCCCACATCACCAAGAAGGTGGCCGACAAGCTGACCAGCCTCTTCAACACCGACCGCGAGAGCTATCAGAAGTACTGGGACGACATCAGCCCCTTCGTGAAGTACGGCTGCATGACCGACCAGAAGTTCTATGACGGCGTGAAGAAGGTGCTGCTCTACAAGCTGACCTCCGGCGACTATGTGACGCTGGATGAGTACAAGGAGCGCAACGGCGAGAAGAGCGGCAAGAAGGTCTACTATTGCAGCGATCCCCGCCGCCAGGCCGGCTCGGTCGACCTGTTCACGCAGCGCGGCATCGATGTGGCCGTGCTGGACTTCAAGGAGATCGACTCCAGCTTCCTCAACTTCATGGAATACAGCGGCGGCCAGGATGAATGGAAGTTCACCCGCGTGGACGCCGACGTCTCCGGCCTGACCGAGGACAGCGACGAGGGCAAGGAGCTGGACCAGGACGCGCTGCAGACGCTCTTCCGCAAGGAGCTGGAGAACGAGCAGCTGCCCGTGGAGCTGGCGAGCATGGCCTCCCCCGACCTGATCGCCGTGGTCACCGAGGATGAGCAGAGCCGCCGCTTCAAGGAGCTCTACCGCATGAAGGACATGCCCGACATGTATACGCTGGTGCTCAACCGCCGCAACGCCACGGTGCAGGCGCTGGCCGCCCGCGACCCCGAGGACGAGCTGACGAAGATGCTCTGTCATCAGGTGTACGACCTGGCCCGCATGTCCGCCAAGCCCCTGGAGAACGACGAGATCACCGCGTTCCTGGCCCGCAGCCAGAAGCTGGTCGCCATGCTGGCCGCCAAGTGATCCTTCCCTTCCATAAAAGCAGCACTGCCGCGCGATCCTTACGGGTCACGCGGCAGTGTTTTTGTCATGAGATGGTCATCGGTCCCGGGAAAGGCTCACTCGACGCCGATGGTCAGGGGCTGGATATCCAGCACCGAGCAGGTGCCGCTCAGGTCCTGATACACATACACCAGCGCGTAATAGTGCGCGGGCTCCAGGGTCACGGTGGTGGCCATGGTCAGGTAGCAGTAGTTGGTCCCGGCCACGATCTGCTTGCCCATCAGGCCCAGCACCTCATAGGACACGCCCACGAAGCCCTCCATCGCCTGGGTGAAGGGCGCCATGTCCTCCTCGGCGATCGAGACCGCGGGGCACCAGGACCCCTCGACCTGCCAGCCGCCCGCCAGCTCCTCCGCGGAGCAGGCCGCGATCCCCAGCATCAGCGTCATCGCCAGCAGCAGCGCCACGATCTTCTTCATATCCATCGTCCTCCTTCGCGCGGCCGTCTCGCCGCTCTGTCTATAGGATAACACAGCACGCTGCCGTTCGCAAGCGTCCCAGTTGTAAAGATCCGCCGCGGTCTGTCATGAGATCTGTTCTGACAGAAGCGTGAAAGGACGCGCGGCCGCGCAGATCGTATACGATCTCGTGAAACGATCGGTCCGCTCGCGTGCGATCCGCGGAAGATCGTGTGAAATAAACACTTGCTTCTTTCTTCGGATCGTGTTAAAATATAGCCACCTTACATCATATAAGGTGCTCAGACGGTCCCCGGATCTCTTCACGCGTCCATTTCGTTCCTTTGGTCTGCTTTTCTTTTTATGTTCCCGGGTCCGTGAGCCACGCTTTGCGCGCGATCTTTTCATATATCAAATAGGAGGGATCCTATCTTGCCTGAGACCGAACTGAGTTCCATGACTGTCATCGAGCTCCGCAAGCTGGCCAAGCAGCTGCATGTGCCGCTGGGAGCCGGTGTGACGAAGGCGGATATCGTGGCCAAGCTGGCCGCGGCCACCAAAGACCAGCCGAAGGCCGAGCAGCAGGCCATCGAGCTCCCGGCTCCGGCGGCCCAGCCGGCAAAGGAGGAGCCGCAGGCTGACAAGGCCGCCGAGAGCGACGAGGCTGCCCCGGCCGCGCAGGAGGCGCCGGCCCCTGTGAGCGTGCCCGCGGCACCGGCCGCCCCCGTGCCCTCGGCGAAGCCCGCCCCCACCCCCCAGGTCCG
>R28__coassemble_638_pt1 | contig 12833 bp, 5 predicted proteins | sample R28__metabat2_low_PE_026 | metagenome-assembled genome bin R28
TCGCCCTCTGGACTGCTTCGGATCCCCGCTTTTGGAGGCCATTTTTATTTGAGGATAGTATCAAATAAGTTCGACAGAGGTTTCGCGCCTGCGGGCGCGACCAGAGGGCTTTCCGGTCGCCCTCTGGACTGCTTCGGATCCCCACTTTTGTAGGTCGTTTCTATTTGAGGATAGTATTATTTGAGGATAGTTTCATCAGTTCAATGTTTCCCGAACAGATTTTTGATCTTTTCGATAATGCTCTGATGGGTGGGCAGATCGGGTTCCGGATCCACATGCCCATCGTCTGGCTGCTCCGTCTCCTCTTCGATCCGATCATCGTCATCGTGGGGGAGCAGATCGGCCCAGCGGAAGATGTTCAGCACCGGGTGCAGCACGTTCAGGGAATGCTTGTAGTCGATGCCGCCGTTCTCGAAGACGGCCTCGTTGCCGGGGATCACGCGGGAGGCGATCGCCGTGTAGGCTGTGCGCAGATCGGCCTCGCGCATGCCCATGTCCTGGAGCATGGCCTCCATCAGCTCGCTGTGGTCGCTGCCGGCCACGTTGGAGCGCAGCTTCTCCCGGATCTGGCCGCTGATCATGTCCAGCGTCCTGTCCGAGATGCTGTTCCTGTGCTTGCTCTCGGTCGCCCGGGCAAAGAGCGCCGTCCTGCCCGCGTCCCTGTCGGCGTCGATCCAGAAGTCCAGCTTCGTCACGCAGATCTGCACGGTCTGCAGCTTCATGCCGCTCCCGTCGGCCGGCTTCATCGCGTCGCCGAGCTCATCGAAGTTCTCGAACAGCTCGTCCGCCTGCAGCGGGCAGAAATCGCCGAAGCGGTGGTCCTCCATCATCCGGGTGTCCATCAGGCTGTTGATATCGATCAGCGAGATCAGGTCGGTGGAATCGGGGATCGGGCTGTTGATCAGCTTGTCCTTGTTCTCCGGCTTCATATACTCGCCGGGGATATCACGGAAGATGACATAGAACGGCCGATAGCTCGTGTCCGCGGGGGTCACGTGCGCCACGATGGGAAAGACGGGCCGGTCCATCACCGTGTCCTCCTCGGGCGTGGAGATGGCGCCGGTCGCGCCGGTCTGGCTCTCATACAGGTCGTTCAGATACTTCTCGCTCTCATAGATGAAGTCGACCTTGCCCAGATCCATGCCGTTGTTCATCTTGCCCAGCATGTATTTCATATACTTGCAGGCGATGGTCATGTAGGTCGTCTTGCCGCAGCGCGTGCCGCCCACCAGGCCGATCGTGCGCACCTGCTCGGTCGCGAAGCCCTTGGGCAGGGTCAGGTGGCACCTGGGGCAGATGCGCGTGGCCAGCTTGATCTCGGTGGTGGGCTTCTCCTCTTCGGCCGCCTCCTGCTCGTCGTCGTCCAGCAGGCCCCGGCGCTTGTGGTAGGACTGCTCCTCCTCGATCTTCACGCGCACGCTCGTGGGGATCAGCATCCCGTCCGGGCCCTCCTCGGTGGTCTCCACGTCCTCCTCGGTCCAGGGATAGATCTTTCTTGTGGGGGGGCTCCACCGCGATGCTGCCCTGCACCAGCTTATATCTGTTCAGCGTCTTCTCGAAGAGCTCGTCCTTGTCGCCGGCCTTCGTGTCGATCGCGAACACGATGTCCCGCACCGGGAACGTCTTTCCGCAAAACAGGCACGCGCACTGCACGTCCATGCCGATGCGCCGGCTCTCCCGCGTCTCACTCATGCTCCGTTCTCTCCTCTGTCGTTATCGGTCCGCCACGTGATAGATATAGGCGCTGTCGGGCCGGTTGGCCGGGATCCAGCTGCCGCTCTACGGCAGATATTCGCTCACCTGGTCGCCGCCGTCCCGCTCCCACAGGATGTGCCTGCACAGGCAGCCGCTGTCCCGGTCCATCACGCCCAGCCTGTCGGTCATGTCCTGCGCGCCCGGCGCGATCAGGCGCAGCCGCCAGTAGGTCTTCTTCTTGAAGAGCTTGCCCACCGTCACGCTCTCCCAGGACCAAAGGATCTCCTTTTCCGCGGTGCCGAAGGCGATGGGCTCCAGCCGCCCGAGCACGCTCCCGCGCCGCATGAAGATCACATCGACCTCCATCTTCACGCCCGAGGGGAGCGTGGAGGGCAGGTCGACATAGAACCGGCCGCCGAAGCTCGCCTCGCTGCGGACCTTCTCCTCGATGACGCGCTCCTGCCCCGCCGGCCGGAAGCGGAACTTGACATCGGTGGCTTCGGGATACCGCCAGTAGAACCGGAAGGGGTCCTCCCGGGCCGTCTCCTCCTCCTCGCGGACAGGCGCCGGGGCCTCCCGCGGGCGCTCCTCCTCAGGGACGCTGCTCACGGGCTGCTTCCGGCCCACCGTGCCCCACACGCTGGCGCCCCTGAACAGCCAGTCCTCATACGGCCCCTCGGGGATGAGAGGATCGTCCAGCCGCAGCCCATACCTCGTGCTGCGCAGGATGTGGCCGCACGAGGTGCGCTCCACCGGCTTGTCCTGCAGGATGCCCTCCGACAGCTCGGCCTACGAGTCCACGGACCAGCGGGACGTCCCCTCCACCGCGGTGGTGCCCATCAGCCTGGCGCTGATCAGCGCGCACGGCGTCCTTTGGGAGATGATGCCCCGCACGATCGCGTCTGTGTTCTCGCGCCCCACCATCTCATCACGGCCTTCCCGCGGCCGGATCTTGGGGCCCAGCTTCTTGAGCAGCTCGGCGGCATAGCTCTCGATCAGGTCGCTCGGGCTCTGGTCCTCCACCGGCACCGGCACATCGGCCGCGATGGTGCTCAGGTCCTGCCGCAGCCGGTCGCACCAGCGGGGCATCATCTTCTCCGCCTGCTCCACCGGGCGCAGCGCCTCCCGCGCCGCCTCCACGGCCCGCTCCCTCTCCCGGATGATCCGGTCGAGCTCTTCATACATCGGCGTCAGCCGGTGCCAGAGGGCGCGCAGGCAGGCGCAGAAGATCGCCTCACTCAGCCCGTCGCCGACGCGCAGCACCTCGGAGCGCAGCGCGTCCGCCGCCTTGGGGCTGTAGCCCAGGTCGCCCCGGGCCTCCGACACGCACAGGCTGAGGGGATCGTCGGCGAACCGTTCCTCGGCAAAGCCGCCCCGGGGCGCGATGAGCTGCGCCCATTCGCTGTCGGTGCGGAACTGGTCCCGCAGGCTCCGCAGGCCGGTGTGGTTCCGCGCGTAGGCCAGCACGCTCCGCTGCCAGGCCTCCACCGCCATCCTGACCTTGGTCAGGGCAAGGAGCTCCTCCTCCGACTCGGCCCCGTCATAGAGCCGCGCGTCCCGGTCGGGCTGGTCCCGCAGCACCGCCTTCAGCAGCTCCCGCGTCGGCACATCGGCGGCGGGATCGTGCTTCTGGATCAGCAGGTCCTCGGGCAGCAGCCTCCACTGCCCTACCTGGGCCAGCAGGCTCTGCTTCAGGCTGTCGCGGTGTTCCTTCACGCTCGTGCCGCCCTTGCCCATCACGAGCACGTCCCACACGCGGTCCATCTCGCCCTCCAGCAGGCGCTCGCAGGCATAGCGGACCGCCTGCGCGTGGGGCACCTGCTCGATCAGGTCCGTCCGGAGCTCCTCCAGTTCCACCGCGTAGGTCACGCATTGATGGTCCGCCTGGTCGCGATGGGGGTCCTTGAGCAGGTAGGGCAGCAGCACCCTCCTGCGGTGGCGGATGTCCTCGCCGGAGATCCCGTTCCGGTCCTCATCACCCAGGATCGTGAGCCAGTTCCACGCCAGCCCGCTCGGCCCGTCCTTCTTCAGGACATCCTGCCGCAGCCTGGCGAAGAAGGCGGCCTGCTCGGCGCTGTGGCTGCCCCTGCTCTCATACAGGAAGATGACATGGATGCTGTAGTGGTCCCCCTGGACCCCACGCAGCTTCTCCAGGAGCCTCTCCGCCTCCGTCACCCTTTCCGCGTCCGCGAGGACGTCGACCACATAGCGGCCCTCACCGTCATAGATCAGGTCCCGCAGATGGTCGAGCGTGTCCCGCACGATCGCGGGCGTATCCAGGCCGATCTTCACGCACTGGCAGCTCCCCCCGGTCCCCTCATGCAGGAGCGTGGGCGGCTCATGCTCCCGACCGGGGCAGATCATGCCTGTCCTCTCCCGTTCTTCGGGAGACATGCAGGCCAGGAGCTCTTCCTCCGTCCATGCCGTGCTGAGGAAAGGGATGATGATGTGCTTCATAAAGAGGCTCCTTTTTAACGACTATATCCCCGGAGCCTGTGTCGGGCGCAGGCCCCGGGGAAAGGATCGGTCGATATCCGGATCAGAAGAGGGCGTCGTCCACGGCGTCCTGCACCTCCGGGGGCAGCTCCAGCGCGCTCACGAGCTCGGAATACTTCATCATGCTCTCGGCGCGGATCTGCTTCAGGCGCTGGATCAGGCCCTCGGCGTCCATCGTGTGCATCTTGATCATCTGGCGCTCGTTGAAGGGCGCCACCACCACCGCGGGCCTCCAGCCCTCCGCCGCCGCGGGGGCAGCGGGCGCGGCCGCAGGTGCCGCCACGGGCGCGGGCGCCGCGAACGCGGGCGCCGCGAACGCTGCCACAGGTGCGGGGGCAGCGGGCGCGGTGCTGAAGTCGTGCCAGTAGTCATAGGACTTCTTGATGGTCTCGATCGTGGCGATCAGCCTGCGATAGATCCCCTCGAAGGCCTCGCGGCGCAGGATGTCCATGGTCATGTCGCTCTGCAGCGCGGAGAGCTTGTCGCGCCAGGTCTCCATCATCGCGAGCATGCTGTGGCCGAACGGGTCGGGCTCCTTCGGCAGCAGGAGCTCCTTCGCCCTCAGCTGCTTGAAGTCGGCCGGATAGGCGCTCTGCGTCTCGGCGACCAGCCGCTTCAGGTTCTGGTTGAAGCCGCTCTCATGCTCCTCATACTGCATCAGGAACAGCGCTTCCCAGTAGTCCCGGTCCTGCTTGCCGAAGCGGTCCAGGTCGCAATCGAACAGTTCCTCCATCTTGCCATGGTTGGCGATCCGGAAGGTCCAGATGTCCATGTCGACCGCCTGGGCCACGAAGGGCAGGCAGAACCTCTCCGCCAGGTCGAGCATCCTCTTGTTGCGCTCCACCACCGCGTTCAGCGCCTGCTCCTTCTCATGCAGGTGCTTGAAGGCGTCCAGCGCGGTCTCCACCGTGTAGAGGTATTCCGGATACATGCTCAGCATCCAGGCGCAGAACTTCCTGCGGACCTCCACATAGCGCTTCGCGATCGCCTCGCGCTCGATGGGGCTCTCGTTGCCCTGCTGCATCACGGGCGTGAGGTGCAGCGCCGTGCCGTAGCCCTTGATGTAGTTGCCGTAATGCAGGGGCTTGAGCGTGCTGGACTTGTGCATGGCGTGCAGCAGCTCCAGGCGCTCCTCCTCCGACCTGCTCTCGTCCTCATAGATCTGGTCGATGGCCGCCTTGATGTCGAGGGCGTGCATGTTGCGGATGGCGTCGGGATCGCCGTTCACGGTCATGCCGCTCACGCGCATCACCTCGTTCGCCAGGCTGACCGCGCCCTTGTTGGTGAAGGGGTCGTAGGGCTCGGCGCCGCTCACGGTCTCGAAGACCACGATGCCGCTCTCCACGGCCTGGTCGAACAGGTCCTCCAGATAGGCCTCGGTCGCCTTCTCCGCGTCGCTCTTTTTCTCGATCTCGGTGGGCGGGATGGGCGAGGGCAGCTTGAGCCAGGTCCTGTCGAGCGACCACTCGCGGCCGTCCTTCAGGCCGTTGAAGCACTTGACCGTGTTCACCAGGTGGATGCCGCGGCAGGGGTCGCTCATGGGCCGCCCGAGCACCGCCTCATACTTCTCACGCAGCACATAGACATCTTCCATCAGGTACATGGCGATGCCGGCATGCATCTTCAGGTGCAGCATGCGGTCCGTCATCTGGGAGGCGGTGTAGTCGCCCCGGGACATGCTGCCGGAGGTGACGCCGTTGTTGTTGTACTGGGCCAGGCCCTGCTGGACCACGGGCGCGTCCACAGGCACGGAGGTGTGGCGGAAGCGATAGAGCTCCATGCTCTGGGCAGGCGCCTTCTTCAGCTTCAGCGTGGGGCTGGAGGCCGCCTCCATGCGCGGCGCGACCTTCGTGGCCATATAGTTCGCGGGGTCCTCCTCCTGCTGCTGGCTGGCCGCGTCCACGATCGTGTCCAGGCTGCCCAGCTTCAGCTTCGTGAAGGCCTCCTCCACGAAGGACTTCACCTTCTCCGCCATCTCCTGCAGGAGCTTGGCCTGCTCCAGGTTGGTCTGGCCGTCCTTCATGGGCATCTGGAAGCTGGTATCGGCCAGCAGCTCCAGCACGTTGTCGCGGGCCTGCGCGATCTTCTGGCTGCCGAGCGAGGCCTGCGCGCCGGCGGACATATGGCCGTCCAGATAGGCGCGCAGCTGCTCGAAGGTCAGGTCGCTGCCGGTCAGGTCGTCCTGGGGCTTGGTGCCGTTGGCCTCCTCCATGCTGTCCCGCAGCTCGGCGATGAGCAGCTTCAGGCCCTTCAGATAGCGGACGATCTTGTCATGATAGTCGCGCAGCGGCACCTGCTTGCCCTTCAGGCGGCAGTTGTTGCTGCAGGCATCCGCCAGATCGTGGCAGGCATCGGCATAGCGGTCGAGATAGTCCTTGAGCTTGGCCATGACCAGGGCCCTGTGCACCAGATCGCCGGTGGTGATGTCGCGGTAGGTCTGCTCGCAGGCCATGACGCGGTCGTTCACGATCGCGCTGTTCTCGTCCCGGTCCACCTCGCTGCATTCCTGCATAGCCGTCTCCAGGTCGGGGACATAGACCTTCTCCAGGAACTCGGCATAGCAGATGGGGCCGCACTGGATGTTGCGGATGTACTTCTTGCTCTGTTCCACGAAGTTGCGCCACAGCCTGCTGAAGTAGCTCACATAGTATTTCTGGGCGTCCGGTCGCACGTCGCGGAAATAGCCCACGATGCGGTCGGAATAGTCCCGGCCGGCCGCCTGCAGGCCCTCACGGCTGAAGTCCACGCCCTCCAGCAGCTCCTCCAGCTTGCCCTCCATATAGGCCTCGGGCGTGTTCGCGGAGGTGTCCGCCAGGGAGGTCTGCGCCTTCAGTGACCGGAAGAACTCCTCCTGGGCGTCCTCCCTGGTCAGGATGCCGCGGATGAGCTGGATGCCCTTCAGATCGGCCTCCTCGGTGCTCATCGACGCGCCGGTCTCGGGGTCGAGCATCGGCACGGCCAGCACGCTCTGCAGCGTCTTCTCGCGCTCATAGTCCGCGATGCCCATGGCCGTGGAGGAGTATTCGCTCATGCCCATGGACACCACCCGCGCCGACACGGGATACGGCGCCGTGCTCTCCAGCGTGGGGATGGTCTTGTCCATGTTGCTCATATTGGAATAGATGTTGTGGGCGATGTTGCCGCTCGCGTCCACCTGCGGCATCTCGGAGCTGAGCAGCAGCATCATCTCAGAGATCACGCGCAGCGCGTGATCGTAGGGGGAGCGGATCTCCTGGCCATCCTCCCAGGTATGGCCCAGGTAGCCCAGATAGTCGAAGGGGCGGCGGTCCCAGGTCGTCTTGAAGGAGGCGCTGTACTGCACAGGCAGCTTCTGGCCGTGGTCCTCCTGCCGCATCCAGTAGTCGATCTCCTTCATCGCGGCATAGGCGTTGCCCTGCATCTCTTCCTCACGGAAGGCGTTGTTCTTTTCGTAGCCCGACTTGTTGAAGATCACCTGCGGCATCACGAACATGCCATAGAGCTTCATGCTGTTCGTATAGGTGCTGTGGTTCCGGGCGATCACCTCGCGCACGATATAGGCCATATCGAGCGCCGTGCCCGAGCCCGTGCCGCCGCTCAGGCTGGCGCAGATGAGCACGTTGAAGCTGGTGGTGTCCTTGGGGGCGGTGGGCAGGGCGCCCAGGATCGGGCCGAGCTTCTCCTCCAGCCTTTGGACGATCCTGTCCACGTTGCGGATCAGCTGCATGCGGCCGATCTGGCGCACGCCGCCGGCGCCGTCCTTGGTGGCGGTGGGCGTCATCTCGCGGTCGATCCAGCCTGTCTCGTATTCCGAGAAGTTCTTGGTCATGAAGATATCGCACATGCCGGGCACGCTGATCCTCAGGTGGTCGGCCCGGGTGATGCCGGTCGGGTCGTCCGTCACGCCGGTCACGTCATCGTCCAGCACCAGGAACGCCGTTTCCGGCGGCATCAGCGTCTGCGGGTCCAGGCCCTCGAAGCGCTCCTGGAACGTCCGCTTGATCTGCAGAGCGACATCCTTGCCCGTGCCGCCCAGGCCGATCACAAGGAGCGGGACACCCGATCTTTTGACCTTCACTGCCATCGTTGACCACTTGTCCTTTCTTTTATGTCCGTGCGCTCACGGGCTCATGTCTGTGTTCAGGTATGGGAGGAACGCTCCGCCTTGGGCTGCGCGGCGGCGGGACGCGCGGCGGGCTTTGCCTTGGTGTCCGTGCCGCTCTTCGCCTTCTGGCTGGCCTCCAGGCGCAGGATGAGCGTCTTGTCCTTCAGGGTCACCTTCACGGTGCCGCCCGTCGTCAGCGAGCCCTTCTTGTCCGCGGTGCCGACCTTCACGGTCACGCCCGCGGTCTTGCCGGCATCCACCTTCACCGAGCCATAGGCGGGCTTCAGCACGATCTTCTTCAGCTGGGCCACGATCTCACCGCCGCAGGCGGACTGCGCCATGGAGGACACATAGTTGTTCAGCGGCACCGGCTTCTTGCACATGGAGCCCGCGGAGGGCAGATCCTGGCCGTTGCCATAGGGCATGCCGTCCACCGTGGCCACGAAGCGGGCCTTGGGATACTTCGGCTTGAGCATCTGGATGACGATCAGCAGCACGACGATCGCCGCGACCGCGATGATGATGATCTTGATGCCCTGCGACTTCAGCGACACGATCCGGAAGGTGACCTGCTCGCTCGTCACGGAGGCGTCCTCGTTGTCGGTCGCCGTCACCGTGAAGGACGCGCTCGCGGCCCCGCCGGATACCGCGTCGATCGTCAGGGTGCTGCCCTCCAGCCGGACCATGCCGTCACCGCCGGTCACCGCGTAGGTCAGCGGGTCGTCGTTCGGGTCGGAGAAGTACTTGTTCAGGTCGAGCGTGACCGTGCCGGTCGCGTCGGACCAGATGAGGAAGGGATCCACCTTGAACTCCGCCGGCACATCGGCGGTCAGCGCGGTGCCCTGCACGGGCGCGCTGTTCACGGTGCGGAGCGTCATGGCCTCGGGCACGATCGTCACCTCACTGCCGATCGGCAGCGAGGTCTCCACCAGATAGTCGCCGCTCACCTCGTTCACGGTCAGCTTGCCGGTCCACACGCCGTCCTCGCCGCGCGTGAGCGTGATGGTCTGCTCGTCCTCACCGCGGGTGACGCGGGCCTCCAGCTCATCGGGCATGTTGATGTCGTCCACATCTTTGATGCCGGCCGCGTCATAGACCGCCAGGCTCACGACCAGGTCGGAGCTCTTGTCGTTCCTGTCCACAGTCAGCCGCGCGGTATAGCCCTGGTAGGCCGTGCCGGCGTCCTTCACCTGGATGTGGAAGGTCAGCTCGGGGCCGGCTGTCCCGTCATTGTCCTCGCAGGAGACCGTGATGTCGCCCTCCGTGGGCGTGTTCTTCTTCGTCTCGACCACCAGGGTCCCGTCGCCCTCCACACGGGCGTCCACGTCCGCCGTCTTGCCGACGACGCGGAACGTCAGCGCGTCACCGTCGGGATCGCTCACGATGTCCGTCAGCTTCCATTCCCGCTTCTGCGCCTGATAGGAATCGGGCACCTGGGGATCGTTGATGGTCACAGGCCAGCTCTGCTGCTGCTTCTGGCCCTTGTTCAGCACAGGCGCCCTGTTCCCCGCCTCCACCGTCAGCGGCTCGGCGTCGATGGCCACCTGGCCCACCGGGATGTGCGCCGTGACCGTGTAGGTCATGGCGGAGGCGTCCGTCTCCAGCGTGCCGATCCACTTGCTGCCGCTGCGCTCCAGGCTCACTGTGTGCGCCGCGCCGGACCGGTCCCTGATCTCCGCGTGGATGGTCGCGGGCAGCCGGTCATCCGAGGTCACGATCTTGCCGTCCCCGTTCCTGACCACCAGCGTCAGCTCATACGACCCGTTCTTCAGCACGTCCTCCATGCTGTTGAAGGAGGCGGTGTAGGCCGTGTAGCGCTCCTCATAGCTCGTCACCGTGATGTGGAAGGTGAGCTCGGGGCCGGCCGCCCCGTCGTTGTCCTCGCAGCGCACGACCACATCGCCCTGGGTCGGCGTGTCCTTCCTGGTCTGCACATGGAGCGTGGTGCCGTCGATCCAGGCCTTCACATCGGCCGTGGCGGCCGCGATCGAGAACACGACCGCGTCGCCATTGGGATCCTCGACGATGGCGCTCAGGTCCCAGTCCTTCGTCTGCTCCTGGTAGGAAGCCGCGTCCGCGGGATCGTTGATGGTCACAGGCCAGTCGGCCTCATCCTTGGCGCCCGCGGCGATCACGGGGGCCCTGTTGCCGATCGTGATCTCCATGGTCTCCACCTGGATGCTCTTCTGGCCCACCGCGATCGTGCCCGTCAGCTGATAGCTGGTCTCGGTGTCACCGGTCGTCATGGTGCCGGTCCACCTGGCGCCGTTCCTGGTCAGGGCGATGGGCTCGCTGTTGCCGGTCGAAAGGTCGGTCAGGTCGATCTGGATGGTCTCGGGCAGCTGCTCGTCCCGGGTCACGGTATGGCCCTGCGCGTCATAGAGCGAGACCTCCACCGTGTAGCTCTCGTTCTTCTGCACTCCATCCAGCTTCGTGAAGCGGGCGGTGTAGGTGTCGTATCGAGCCTCGAAGTTCGTCACGTCCACATGGAACGTGAGCCGCGGGCCCTCCGCGCCGTCGCTGTCCACGGTGGAAACGGTCACATCGCCGACCGTCGCCTTGTCCTTGCGGGTATAGATCGTCAGCTTGCCGTCCTCGATGATGGGGTCGGCCTCCGCGGTGTTCGAGACGACCGCGAACGCGATCGCGTCGCCATTGGGATCCATGACGAAGCTGCTCAGGTCCCACGCCTGCGAGGCCTGCACCTCATAGGAGGATGCGTCGTTCGGGATATCGATGGTCACGGCATACTCGTCGCCCGAGGTCTTGACGTCGCTCAGCACAGGCGCGTCGTTCACCAGCTCGAAGGTGAGCGCCTCCTGCTTGCGGATGAGGCCGTCGCCCTCGAAGTCGATCGTGTAGGTATAGGTGCCCGCGCCATACTGCGCAAGATCGTCGAAGGTGATCGTATAGCCGCCGGACGCGTTGGTGGCCATCTTCTCCTGAGAGACGATGGTCTTGTCGCCCTTCTTCAGGGTGATCTTCGCGCCGATCTTATACAGCAGCATGTCCTTCGTCGTTTGACCGTCCTCAGTATAGACCGCCGTGACCGTCACCGGCTCGTGCTTGCTGTAGACCTGCTTTTCCGTCTCGGCGCTCACCTGCACGCTGTAGCTGAAGATATACTGCACCTGGAACTTGGTCGACTGGTCCTTCGGCTGGTAGCTCAGCACCCACTCGCCGGCCGCCGGCTCCACCAGCTTGATCGTGGCGAAATCATCGCCCTTGTATTGGTAGACCGAGGTCTTGCCGGGCCTGCTCAGGGAATAGTCGCCGTCGAGCTCAGAGATCGGCACGATGATGTTGACCTCGGACACCGACGCGTTGGGCACCTCGAAGCGGATCTCACCGCTGCCGTCATTTTTCTTTGTGCCCGTGGCCGTGATGGCATCGGAGCCCACCATGTCGGCATAGAACTCATTGAACACATGGGGCAGGTCGCTGGCCTTCCTGGCCTTCTGGTAATGGCCGTTGGTGGCCATCTTCTTCACGTTGCCGTCATCGGTGGCCTCGCCCACCACCACGGTATAGATCTCGATGCCTCTCTTCTCCGCCTTGGCCTTGGCCTCCGCGGCTTCGTCCTTCTGATCGTCGAAGTCCTTGTACTTCTTGTTCAGCTTGGCCGTCAGCATCACGATGACCTTTTTGTTGCCATTGTTGCTGCCGCTCAAAAGGCTCACAGCCGCGTTCAGCGCGCGGCCGAAGGCCTGGCCACTTGCATCATGCTTCGTATCGCGGATCTTCTTGCTCGTCAAGGTCCCGATCAGGTCCTTGCGCATGTTCTGATCGGTGGGGAGCTTGATATCGTACAGCGCCAGATCGCTCGCGCCGATGACCTTGAAGCCGTAGTTCGACGCCGTGGGGTCGTACAGGCGCAGATGATCGTCGAACATGAAATAGGTCGCGCGCGAATATTCCGCGTCGCACATGCTGATCAGCGCGGCCGCCGCGTCGAAGCGCAGACCGTCCTTGTCGGCCTTCATCATCTGTTCGCTGTTGTCGATGATCACGACCATGTCGATCGCCAAGGGGCTCTTGGCCGCGTCCGCCGCGAGCGCCGTCACGGCAGAAAAGACCATGAGGATGACGAGGACCGATACCAGCAGCTTCTTCATTGCTTCTTCTCCTCACTTACTCTGTGATATCTTGAAACACGGGCTGTTTTTTGTTCTGCGCATCGCGGCCATGGAAAAGGCTCATCCGGATGTGTGTGCCCTCTTCATGGCCGTCCCCTCCCTGATATGCGTATCGTGTATCTCCGGCCCGATGGTGCGCAAAGTAGACTTTACACACCGGTGTCCGGCAACGATGAACGGCGTTCCCGCATGTGATCCATGGTCAAAAGACCGACCATGGCATGATCGTTACATATTAAAACATGCACGGTGTGTAAAGTCTACCTTTCCTGCCATCCTCATGTGCAAATTTTTTACCATGCCGCCTTGTCATACTTATCTCAAATAAGATCGACAGAGATTTCGACCGCTGCGGCGGTCGACCAGAGGGCTCTTGGAACAGGCGGAGCCTGCGGTCGCCCTCTGGACTGCTTCGGATCCCC
>R28__coassemble_644_pt1 | contig 12692 bp, 15 predicted proteins | sample R28__metabat2_low_PE_026 | metagenome-assembled genome bin R28
AAAGGCTCCCCCTCCGGGGGAGCTGTCGGCGCAGCCGACTGAGAGGGTCCTCCGGCGCCGCTGTCTCCTCAGCCGACTGAGAGGGTCGTCCTCCCCATTCCCGACTTCGGTCTCTCGCCTCAGCATCACGTCCCATATAAATAGGAAGGAACTCATACCAAAAAGCAGGGCTAAGCTCGTCGCTCAGCCCTGTGGAAAGGCTCCGTTCTTCAGTTCATGCCCCGGTACAGCTCGCGCACGTGCTGGCTGGAGGCGTCCAGGATCTCCTTCGCGCTGCGGATGTTCGCCAGGTCGGAGGCGGTCAGCTTGTCGGGGCGCGCCTTGCCGATCAGCTTGCGCAGGGCGTCGCAGTCCTGCTTCACGCGCTTCTTTTCGTCCTTCTCCAGCTGCTTGCCCGCCACGCCCAGGGCGCGGTCGGCCTCGTTCAGCAGCTGGCCGGCCTCGCGGGTCAGCTCGATGGCCTCGCGGCGGGTCTCGTCCTCGGCGGCGTACTGCTCCGCCTCGCGGCGGGCCTGCTCCACCTCTGCGTCGCTCATGCGGTCATTGGCGGTGATGGTGATGGACTGCGCGCGGCCCGTGTCCAGGTCCTTGGCGCTCACGGTGAGGATGCCGTTCGTATCGATGTCGAACGTGACCTCGATCTGCGGCACGCCCGCCGGCGCGCGGCGGATGCCGTTCAGGCGGAACTTGCCGATGGTCCGGTTGTCGCGGGCCATGGGGCGCTCGCCCTGCAGCACGTGGATCTCCACATTGCTCTGGTAGGGCGCGGCGGTCGAGAACACCTGCGAATAATGCACAGGCAGGGTGGAATTGCGGTCCACCAGCCGCGTCGCCACGCCGCCCACGGTCTCGATGGAGAGCGACATGGGCGTCACGTCCAGCAGCAGGATGCCCATGCCGGGGCCCTTGAGCGCGGTGGACTTGCTCGCGAGGGTGTTCGCCTGGATGGCCGCGCCCTGCGCCACGCACTCATCGGGGTTGATGGAGCGGCTGGGCTCCTTGCCGGTCAGCGCGCGGACCTTCTCGGCCACGGCGGGGATGCGGGTGGAGCCGCCCACCAGCAGCACGCGGTCCAGCTCGGAGGCGGCCAGCCCCGCGTCGTGCAGCGCGCTCTGCACGGGGCCGGCGGTGCGCTCCACCAGGTCGCGTGTCAGCTCATTGAAGCGGGCGCGCGTCAGCGACAGCTCCAGGTGCAGCGGCTCGCTGCCGTTCATCATCAGGAAGGGCAGGCTGATGGTCGCGGTCTCCAGCGCCGAGAGCTCCTTCTTGGCCTGTTCGGCGGCCTCGCGCACACGCTGCATGGCGGCCGGGTCCCGACTGGGGTCGGCCCGATGCAGGCGCCTGCACTCGCCCAGGATCCATTCCACCACCCGCTGGTCGAAGTCATCGCCGCCCAGGTGGTTGTCGCCCGCGGTGGCCAGCACCTCGATCACATCCTCGCCGATCTCGATGATCGACACATCGAAGGTGCCGCCGCCCAGGTCATACACCATGATCTTCTGCGCGGTGCCGTTGTCCAGACCATAGGCCAGGGCGGCACTGGTGGGCTCATTGATGATGCGCAGCACCTCCAGCCCGGCGATGCGGCCGGCGTCCTTGGTGGCCTGGCGCTGGATATCATTGAAATAGGCCGGCACGGTGATCACGGCCTCGGTCACGGGCTCGCCCAGGTAGGCCTCGGCGTCAGTGCGCAGCTTGCGCAGGATCATCGCGCTGATGGTCTGCGGGTTATACTGCTCGCCGTCCACGCGGAAGCTCCAGTCCTCGCCCATGTGCCTCTTCACCGAGGCCACCGTGCGGGCGCTGTTCACCGCCGCCTGGCGCTTGGCGCGGCTGCCCACCAGCCTCTCGCCCTCCTTGGTGAAGGCCACCACGCTGGGGGTGGTGCGCTCTCCCTCGGGAGTGGGGATGATCACGGTGTGTCCGCCCTCCACCACCGATACACAGCTGTTGGTCGTGCCCAGATCGATGCCGATCGCCTTGCTCATCGTTCTTTTCTCCTCATCTTCATCAAAAAGACTTCGGTCTGTAAGATATTTGTAATATATTTAAGATCTCAGCAACAGAAGAAAGCCCGTCCGCCGCACATACTGCACAGCAGGTTCGCGGCGCACAGGGTCATGCACCACCGACTGACGTCGGTATTCATGCCCCAGGCCTGCCCCTGCTGCTGGTACTCCTGGCCCTCCTGCTGCAGCCGCTGCAGCACGCGGCGGTACTCCATGCTGTTGGGGTCCATGCGCACCGCGGTACGGATGCAGTCCAGCGCCTGCACCGCCTGGCCCAGGCCGTCATAGGTGAGGGCGCACAGGTAATACCACCGGGCCGTGCGCTGGGTGCTCACCACGCCGTTGAGGTGGATGCTCGCCTGCTGATACTGCCCCATGTTGATGGCGTCGATCGCGCGGCGGAAGGCATCCGGGTCACCGGGCTGGTGCTGGCGCCGCTGGCTCGTCTGCTGCCGCGCGCCGAAGCCGAACATGTCCTCAAAATCGAAGCCGCCCCAGCTGCCGTAGCTCTGCCCGCCGCCGTAGCCCTGCTGGCTGTAGCCCTGCTGGCCGCCGTAGCTCTGCTGGCCGTAGCTCTGCCCGCCATAATAGCCCTGGTACTGCTGCCGGGCCTGCTCGCGGGCCTGCTCCTGCTCACGCCGCTGCTGATATTTGGAAGGGTTCATCAGCATGTCGTAGGCTTCGTTGATCTCGTTCATCCGCTCGGTGGCATGGGGATCGTCCGGGTGCAGGTCGGGATGGTTCTCCTTCGCCTTGCGGCGATAGGCCTTCTTGATCTCGTCCTGGGTGGCTCCCTGGGCCACGCCGAGCACCTTATAGGGATCCTGGATCATCGCGCGTCTCCTCCGATCTCTCCAGCCGCCTGCCGGGGATCCTCATCCTTCTTCTTCATCGCGGCCTCATACTGCTGCCATACGCCGGCATACAGGATGCTCCGCAGCAGCTGCAGGTCCTTCTCCAGCGGCAGCTTCTCAAAGAGCGCCGTCGCCCGGCCGATAGGCACTGTCAGCACGTCCCTCGCCTCCGGTGGCGTGAGCCCCATAGTCTCCAGCGCGTTGTAGCTGCCGTGCTTCCGGTCATGGTCATAGTCCATCGCGGCGTCCATCAGGCAGATGAACTGCCCCAGATAATTGCCCATCGCCCGCAGCAGGGTGGACCACACGTCCTCCCGCCACACGAAGAGCTCGCCCATCAGCCGCCCGAAGCTGGCGCACAGCTCGCCGCCGGGGGCCTTCTCCTGCTCCAGAGCGTTGTAGACGCGCATCTCGTTCTCGATGGCGCCACACTGCCGCGGCCAGGCCTTTGCCACCCGGTCATAGTCCCTGCGCAGCACCGCCGCGTAGGCCCGGGCGTGCAGGGCCTTGTCGTCCTGCCAGTCGTCCATACATTTGTGCCAGGTGAGCGCGATGGTCATATCGGCGGCATAATCCGTCGCCGTGGACCGCTGCCAGGCGCGCTTCGCCACAGGATGCGGCAGGCAGGCCGCCTTGCCCTCGCGCCGGTCCGGCTCATAGAGCGATTCCAGCAGCACCGCAAGGAAGGTCATATCATAAGTGAGGCTGAAGCGGGCCAGCTGCCCATGGTGCTCGCCCAGGCTCCGGCAGAGGCCGCAGTAGGCCGCCTTATAGCGGGCCTCGTCCTCCTCGCTCAGGGCGCCCACCGGGGCCACCACATAGCCGAACATGGTCAGGCCTCCTGTCGTGTCAGGTCTTCACGGTCATCTTTGCCTTGCAGCGGGGGCAGGTGAACTCCTTGGTGCCCTGGCCGCGGCGGAAGCGCAGCGTGGTGCCGCACTTGCAGCGGCAGAACTTGTATTCCTTGCGCTCGGAGAACCGGAGCTTCTGCTGCTCGGCTGTGCGGCGGACGCCCTCGGTCTTGTCCATGAAGGCCCGGTCCTCCCGCTGCCGCTTGTCGATGTTCTTCGAGAACATGCGGAACAGGGCATAGAACATCGCGGCAAAGGCCAGGATGCTCACGATGCTGCCCACCGCGGTGGCGGACATGAACAGCGAGAGCACCAGCAGGATGAAGCCGAGCCAATAAGAAGCCCGGGCCAGTCCGTCCTGTCCGTTGCGTCCCTGCATGAAGCGCTCCATCTTCCAGGCCATCCGTTCAAAGAAACTGCGCATCGTTCATTTGCCTCCTTGGTGATGGGATAAAGACATCCATGGCGGCCGCCAATCCAAAAGCCTTCCCCTTTGGGGAAGGTGGCGCCTCAGCGCCGGATGAGGCTCTCCCTCCGCCGCATCCTCACCCTATCATCCGATGATGGACTTAAGATGGCGAAAATGTGTCCAAATTGTAAACGAGCTCACAGCGCGGGGATGTTCACCACGGTCCCGGTCCTCCTGGCCTGCTCCGCGCGGAACACGGCAAGGTGGCCGTTCATGGAATCGGCGATGCTGGTGCAGGAGATGGAGGGCTCCCGGCCCTGCAGCAGGTGCACGAAGTCCTCCACCAGGCGCTGGTCGCCGCCGCCGTGGCTGCCGGTCATGCCGCTCTTGTCGCCGCCGATCTGCAGGTCGTAGGTCTCCTCGGTCCAGCCGCTCTCGGTCAGCGGATCGATGTGCCGCACCGTGTAGACCGAATCATCGAACACGCCCTTGATCTATCCCTTCGTGCCGATGATGTGGATGTTGCGCTCCGGCTTGGCCGTGCCGCCGATCATGTTCAGCGTGGCGGTGGCCCCATTCTCGAAGCCCAGCAGCACGCTCTGGTGGTCCACCACCGTGTGGTCGCAGCGCCACACGCAGCGGCCATAGGGGTTGTCCCCCTTCAGCGAGGCGATCTTGTCCTCCACCGTCGGATGCTCCAGGTGCTCCAGGCAGGACCATACATAGAAGCTCCAGCGGTCCGGGTGGTCGATGTAATGCTTCTTCGCCGAATACAGGCAGTCCGCCTCGATGGGGCAGTCCACCAGGCAGCGGGTGCCCGCGCCCTCCGGCAGCTTCTCCGGCGGGAACTGGAAGTCGCTGCCGAAGGAGGCCACGCTCACCGGGCGGATGCCGGAGAGCATCCACATGATCAGGTCGATATCGTGGCAGCACTTGGCCAGCAGCATCGGCGCGCCGCAGGCCTCCTCGTTGCCCCACTTGCCCCGCACATACGAGACCGCCGTGTGGTGGTAGCTCACATGCTCGGTGCATTGGATGTTATACACCTGCCCGATCTCTCCCCGCAGCAGCCGCTCACGGATCTGGGCATAGAAGGGGGCGTAGCGCAGCACATGGCAGATGAGCACGGTGCGGCCGGTCTCCTTCACGCAGCGGGCCAGCTCCAGCATCTCCGCCTCGTTCACGGCGAAGGGCTTCTCCAGCAGCATGTCATAGCCCCGGCGCAGCAGCGGCAGCGAGGTGCGCACATGGTCGCTGTCCATCGTGCCGTTGATCACGGCGTCCGCCAGCTTCGGCCGCTCGGCCAGCGCGGCCGCGTCCTCGAAGCACATCTCCGGTCCGAAGCCGAACAGCTCCCGGGCGCGCTCCCGCCGCAGCGGATCCGGGTCCGCCACGCCCACGATCTTCAGCTCCTCCGGGTGCTCCTGCGCGTAGCGGCTATAGATCATGGCGCGGTGCCCCGCACCCACGATCACCGCGGTGATCTGTCTGCTCATCACGACCGGCCTCCTTCTCTGTCAAAAGGCATACCGAAATAGATTTCTGCGTGTCGCGCCCCGATTCCTTCCCGCGCGGCGTATAAGAAAAGCGCAGGCGATCGCTCGTCTGCGCTCTGGGGCTCCTGTCGATCACTCGGTCAGGGCGCCCACGTTCATCAGCACCATGGTGTAGCCGGTCGCCTCGTCATACACGCTCCAGATGTCCTCCTCGGCGTCGTAGTACAGGACGTTGGTGGAGCCATCCTCGAGGCTGACGTTCACGACCGTCAGGCCGTCCTCTTCACCCGTGATCTCATAGGTGCCGGACACGGTCTCTTCCTCGGTGCCGAAGACGCACTTGTTCGACGCGCCGTCGATGGCCAGAGCCAGCACGGGCAGCTCGGTGTCCGCCACAGTGAGGGTGTTGCCCTCAGCGTCGATCACGCCCACCATCAGGTAGCTGGCCACAGCGGACTCCTCGGCCACAGCCAGAGCCATGGTCACGAGCATGACCAGGGTCAGAGCAACAGCAACAAGCTTCTTCATCTTGAGATACCCCTTTCTCCTATTCGCCCCGGGGCTGTCTGTTTTGCCCCGGTGAGACATTATTGTATAACAAAACGTCCCGATCGTCAAGGCGCGGATCTTTGCCGACGCTCAGTCCCGGCAAGATCGGCTCCGACGCTTGCTTTTCCTGCGTCCCTCCTCTATAATGAGACCGATCATTTTTCATGGAGCGTGAGAGACATATGACCAGAGAACAGGCGATCCTGAACTTTCTGGAGGAGCTGGCGCCCCTCCGGATGCACGGCTTCATCCTGACGCTGGGCGACCGGACCCTGGCGGAGGGCTCCTGGGCCCCCTTCTCGAACGATACGCCGCACCGCCTGTATTCCGTCAGCAAGTCCGTGACCGCGCTGGGCATCGGTCTCCTGCTGAAGGACGGCCGCCTGTCACTGGACGACGCCGTGGCGGACTATTTCCCCGATCTGGTCGATGAGCGGACCCATCCGTTCATCCGTCAGTGCACCATCCGTCATCTGCTGACCATGCGCACCTGCTTCGACCGTTCCATGTATAAGCCGCTGGCCGACAGCGATTGGACGGCACCCTTCTTCCATGGCACGCCGGCCCACGCCCCGGGCACGCTCTTCAGCTATGATACGTCCGCCTCCCAGGTCCTCTGCGCCCTGATCCAAAGGCTGAGCGGAAAGGACGCCCTCACCTTCATGCAGGAGCGGCTGTTCTCCCCTCTCGGCATGCTGGGCGAGAAGCGCTGGCTGAAGGATGCCGCCGGCGTCTGCCAGGGCGGCACCGGTCTCATCATGTCCCTGCGCGATCTCTCCATCCTCGCCCGCTTCTGCGCGAGCGACGGGCTCGGACTCATCGATCCCGCCTATCTCCGCGATGCCACCTCCCGCCTGGTCGAGACCTCATAGCGCCCCGGCCTGGAGGAGCGCTATGGCTACGGATACTATTTCTGGCAGACGCGCCACGGCTGGTCCATGTACGGCATGGGCGGCCAGATGGCGATCTGCGTGCCATAGAAGCGGCTGATCCTGTGCACGACCGGCGATCTGATCCTGGATAAGTCCGGTGTGCAGCCGGTCTATGACGCCTTCTTCCGCCATCTTTCCCAGATCGACACGCTGCCCTCCGCCCCGGAGGACGCGGAGAGGCTGCGGCAGGCGCTGGCCGAGCTGCGGCTTTCGCCCCTCTCCGCCGGAGCTGAGAGCCGTTCGGTCCTCCTGCCCGAGCTGCGGGGGAGCACCCGCTTCAGCAGCCTGCGGATCGGCGCGGACAGCGTCGAGCTGACGATCGACGGCGTCCCTCATCGTCTCCCCTACCTGACCGACGGCTGGGCCCCCGCCCGCTTCCCCGGCTCCGAGGAGGCCTGCCTGGTCTCCGGCGCCTGGACGCGGCCGGACCGCTTCGAGCTGTGCTGTGAGCTCTGCGGTGACTTCAGCTGCACGCTGAAGCTGTTCGTCCAGCTGGACGGCGCCGTCGCCTCCGTGCGCACCGTGGCCTCCCTCGGCGAGTTCCAGGCGGGCTGGAACGGCGACGCGTGGGGCCATGTGGCAAACTGATCGAAGCTGCGAAGAAAGGACACGCACCATGGCATACACCGTCAGCATCCGGGGCCGCCGCCCCGCGCCGCTCCGTCCCCTGGGAGCGGACTTCACCGGCACCTCCTGCCGGGGAGAGGTCATCTCCTTCAATAACTATTATATGGAAAAGGATGGCGCGCCCTTCTTCGCGGTGTCCGGCGAGTTCCATTACAGCCGCATGGACCCCCAGCGCTGGGAGGACGAGCTCATCAAGCTGCGCATGGCCGGCCTGAACATCGTCTCCACCTATCTCTTCTGGAACCACATCGAGGAGGAGGAGGGCGTGTTCGACTTTACCGGGCGCAGAGATCTGCGCAGGTTCGTCGAGCTCTGCGCGAAGCACGGCATGGCCGTGATCCTGCGCGTGGGCCCCTTCGCTCACGGTGAGGTCCGCAACGGCGGCCTGCCGGACTGGCTCTACGGCAAGCCCTTCGAGGTCCGCCACACCAACGAGGGCTTCATGCGGTGTGTCCGCCGGCTGTATGGCAAGATCGCCGAGCAGGTCAAGGGCCTGTTCTTCAAGGACGGCGGCCCGATCGTCGCGGTCCAGCTGGACAACGAATACATGCACTCCTCCGCCGCTTGGTAGATGACCACCGGCGTCTCCAACGAGTGGATCTTCAGCGGCAACGAGGGGGAACGGTATCTGCTCGCCCTGCGCGAGGCCGCGCTGGAGGCCGGGCTGGTCCCCGCCTTCTTCACCGCCACGGCCTGGGGCGGCGCGGCCTATTCTCCCCGGATCCTGCCCCTGTGGGGCGGCTATGCCTACTGGCCCTGGATCTTCTACAGCCACACCGGCGAGCATCCGGCCACCCCGGGCTATCTCTATGAGGACTACCACCACGACGGGAAAAGCTGCGCCGACGATTTCGCGCCGGCCTACCTGCCCTCCGAGCGCCCCTATGCCTGCTGTGAGATGGGCGGCGGCATGTCCAACTGCTACTATTACCGCTTCCGCCTGGACTATAAGAGCGTGGACGCCATGGCCAACATCAAGCTGGGCAGCGGCTGCAACTTCCTCGGCTACTATATGTTCCAGGGCGGCACGGATCCCCTCGGGCACCACGGCGCCTATCTGAACGAGAGTCAGGTGCCGAAGCGCTCCTATGACTACCAGGCCGCGCTGGGCGAGTTCGGCCAGCTCCGGGAGTCCTACCGCCGCGTCAAGGCGATCCACTATCTCACGCGCTCCTTCGGTGACCGTCTGGCCCCCATGGAGACCGTGCTGCCGGACGGCGCCTCCAAGATCTCGCCGGAGGACCTCGACACGCTCCGCTTCGCCGTGCGCACGGACGGGGGCAGCGGCTTCCTGTTCATCAACAACTTTCAGGACCACCGGACCATGCCGGCCAAGGCCCATGAGCAGGTCCGGATCGAGACCGATGACGGGGATCTGCTCTTCGATCTCGGCCTTGCGTCGGAGGAGAACGCGGTCCTGCCCTTCCGCTTCGATATGGATGGCGTGCTGCTCCTGCAGGCCTGCGCCCAGCCGGTGCTGCGCACGGTCATCCGCGGCCGGATCGTCTATGTCTTCATGGTCCCCGAGGGCATGAAGGCCTCCTTCCGCTTCGAGGAGGGCGTCCGCGTGTCCGGCGAGCCGTCCTTCTTCACCGCGGAGAAGGATGGACATTCCGTGGATGTGCTGGTCCTGACCCGTGAGGAGACCGGCCGCCTGTTCCTGCTGCGCGACGGCAGCCTGGTGCTGACCGACGCCGCGCTGCTGGAGGACGCGGAGGGCGCGCTCCGCCTGGAGACCACCGCCGCGCGGAACACGCTCCGCTGCTATCCCGCCGATCGGCTGGAGAGATCCCCGGCCGCGGCGCGGGGCACGGACGGCGTCTGGGGCGTATATCAGGCCGACGCACGGCCGCGCGACGTCCCCGTGTAGGTACAGAGCGCCGCGCCGCACCGCTGGACGCTCTCCGTGCCGGAGGATGCCCTGGACGGCCTGAAGGACGCGCGCCTGCAGATCCGCTATAAGGGCGACATCGGCATGCTCTGGCTCCATGGTGAGCTGATCTCTGACAACTTCTGCAACGGCGACGTCTGGGAAGTCGGCCTGCTGGAGCAGAAGGGCAGGCTGTCCGACCCCATGGTGCTGAACATCGCGCCCCTCCGCGAGGGGGCCCGGGTGAACGTGGAGTCCGCCATGGCCGCCCGCAGCGAGGAGGTCCGGGCCCTGGTCGCCGAGCTGGAGAGCGTCCGCGTCCAGCCGGTCTACGAGATCGCGCTGTGAACCCGCCATCCGCTCCCACAACGCAAAAAGATCCCGGCCGTCTTTCGGTCGGGATCTTTTCGGTCGGGAACGATATCAAATAGCAGCTGAAGGTCGATATAGGTCCTCGCCTTCATAATAGATCGGGCCTTCTTCTCTCTCGGCGAAGCCGTTGATCGAGATGAATCCGACCCGGTCGACCTTCAGATCCCCGATCTCGCGGATCTGTCCAAGCTCGCGGTGGATCTCGTCAAGCCCCATCGGCTCGGCAAGGTATTTCACTTCATAGAGGTCATACCCATGGGCCGTCTCCAGAGCGACATCGAACTCACCGTTCTTTCTCGCCTTGGGATCGTCATAATAATAGGTGCCGATATTGCGGATGCCCTTCAGTGCGCCGCTCCGGACCTGAAGAGCAAAGAAGCTGCGGCACTGCTCCTCAAAGCGACGGGACAGATGACCGGTCAGTGTCGGCCCGATGTAAGCGTCATAGAAGGCCTCCGCTCCCAGCATCTGGAGCGCGCTGCCGTTCCTGTACACATAGGTATAAAAGAAACGCAGCAGACCGTCATCGATCTCGTAGGTGCACTTCTTGTTGTCCTCCAGCCTGTTGATCGGTGTGTTGCGGCGGATGATCTACAGATCCATCAGTTCCTTCAGCTGTTTTGAGAGGTTGCCGGTCTTTTTGGCATCCAGACGTTCTTCGATCTCCGAATATCTTTTCCTCCCGTTCCCAAGGACCGCAAAGATCCGTTCCGCATTCATCCTGATGGAATAGTCGGAAAGAAGCAGCTGACTTGCATACAGATAAACGGGGCTGGATGTATCGAGGACCGTGCGGATGATGTTCTCCCTGAGGCTCAGCGTAGGATCCAGTGCCCGGTCGATGAAGGGCGACCCGCCGAATACACCATAGAAGCCGGCTTTTTCATAGGGCGTCTTATCAGCATAGAACTGCGCGGCCTCCTGATAGTTCAGCTCTGACAGGTGAAGGACCGTATCAAAACGCCCATAGAGCGCGTTCCCTTCCTTCAGCAGGTCCTTCATCATGCCGATATGCGATCCCGAAAGGATGAGCCGGATATTGGACAAATGTTCATCGATGATGCTTTGGAATATCGAATCCACCAGCTCCGCCCCAGCCATGTTTTTCAGATAGGGATATTCATCGATCACCACAGTCAGGCTGCCGGGTACCCTGTTCAGATAGGCAAAAACATCCTGAAAGGAGGAAAAGCCAAGGGCGACCGGGAGGATCCCTTTGCGCAGGAGCTCCCGAACGAATCCTTCCAGGTTGTCCTTCATGCTTCCTTTGATGCATTCGTAGTAGACAGCGGGCCCGGCAGCATGCTCGAGCGCCATGCGGATCAGCGTCGTCTTGCCAACGCGCCGCTTGCCATACAGCATGACCGCTGTATGCTCCTTCTCCAGCTCGCGCTGCAGGACCGAAAGCTCCTTTTCGCGACCGATGAACATGACAGCCTCCATAATGTTGAAATCCATTTCATTGAGATCCGATCCAACATGATTATAGCTCATCGTCCGGTCGATCACAAGAGCACGGAAAACTTTTATCCAGATCGCATATCGGTGCGGCACTTTGGATCGCATACCTATATGTGATCGTATCACCCCTGCCCCAGCGCCCCGCGGATATGAGCGACCCAGCGGTCCGCGATGCGCTCATGCCCCAGCCAGCCGGGATGCACCAGGTCCGCGGCCACCAGGTCCTCCTCATACAGCAGCTCGTCCCCGCTGATGAAGGGCAGCCGGCCTTCGGCTTCCTCCCGCACGATCTGGCGGAAGCGTCCATACTTCTCGTCCTCATCGATCGCGCGGAAGATGCTCGTCACGAACACGGGCCGTCCGTCCTCGGAGAGCACCTCCACCGCCCGGCGCACCCGCGCGCGGAACGCCTCCTCCGTAAAGCAGGAGAGCATGTTGATGCCCATCTCCACCGTGGCGATGTCCCAGGTCGGATCCCGCCGGATGGCCCGCAGCACGCTCTCCTCCAGATGGCAGCAGCCGGCCATGCCCAGGTCGCGCACATCGCAGCCCAGCTGCCCGGCCATCCTGTATACATAGGTATGCGGCGTGCCCAGGGCCAGGCTGCCGTGCGTGATCGAAGAGCCATAGCAGAGGAGCGTCTTCTCCGGCGTATCGCCCGGCTGCGGCGGCAGGAGCTCTCCCTCCACATCGTCGAAGACGCATTTGTCGTAGGGCAGGATCACCCTCACCAGCTCCGGGCGGAACGGATGCCGATGCTCCTCGGCCAGCCTGCGCAGCGAGGGCAGAGACCGCGGCATGCGGATCGTGAGGGTGGTCGGCTCGCGGCCGATCATCTTCACGGAGGTCTCCCACGGCCCCTGGAAGCAGCCGAAATACAGGCTGGCCGGCAGGCCTTCCGTCACGTCCTCCATGTGCAGCGTCAGGCGGACCTCCTCGCTCACCATCCGGAAGCGCAGCTCCACGCCGCTGGAATGGAACAGCGTCTCCGCGCTGCGGGGCTCATCCAGCTCCGCCCGGACGTCCGCCGGGAGCCTCGGCATCGCGAGCCCGCCGTCGCGCGGCACCAGCTCCGCCACATTATGGAACTCGATGTTTCGGTAGAGCATATGCTTTCTCTCCTTGCGCGCTCATCCTTATCTCAAATAAGATCGACAGAGGTTTCGACCGCCGCGGCGGGCGACCAGAGGGCTTTACGCACCCACCCCGCACTAACAGCGGCTTGCTTACGCCCCAGGCGGCGGCCGCGCGTCGTGGTCGGG
>R28__coassemble_651_pt1 | contig 12617 bp, 13 predicted proteins | sample R28__metabat2_low_PE_026 | metagenome-assembled genome bin R28
GCCCCCGCCCTGGGTTGGCTCCTCGCCCCCCCCCCCCCCCCGTGTGGGGGCGGGGGGCCCCCCGCGCGTGCGGGGGCCCCCGGCGCCGCTTCCCGAGTCGAGTTACATCGCGAGCGGATCCTGCGCGTGATCCTTCAAGTTGGCCGCATTGCCTGTAATGACATACCCGTGCATCGGAGCGTGGATGAAAGGAGCCGAGCTCATACGCAGCTTCGGCTCATTTTTGTGCAAAGAAAAAGAGCAGATCGTCAACTGTCCGCTCTCTATGGCCACCGGCCGGGCCTGTATTCCATGATGTCATCCACGCCGCATTGCAAGATGGTGCAAAAGGCATCGATGGTATGGGTGCTCACGCTCTCATTGCGCTTGAGCCGGGTGATCTGTGCCGGGCTCACATGGTATTTGTGGATGAGGGCATACTGGGTGATGTTGCGCTCCCGCATCGTGGCCCAGAGCCGATCGTACACGATCATGCCATCACCCACCATTCTTGCATTTGATGCTTGACATATTAACCGAATATGATCTATAATGCTATTAACCAATTTCGGTCATCATCTGTGGGTGATGGGACGAAAGAGAATAAGGAGGATGGGAACGATGAGGAAACTGGTGGCTCTTTTGCTCGTGGCTGTGCTGATGGCATCATTGTGGACAATGAGTGCGTCTGCGGATGATTCTAAGACTTTTACACCTTGTGTCTTTAACCGTTATATCAGTTCAAATATGTCCTGGCCCGGGACCGAAGCAGACCGCGCCCTGTTTGCTACATGCGCTTTTGTTGAATACGCAGTCGAATTTGATATCGATACTTCAGATATCAATGTTGCAAGTGTCTTATTTTTTGTAGTTGGGGGCTACCCAAGCGTTTGGTTCTCGACAAATAAGGCTTCCGTAATATTGGGTTATGCTCAAGGGCTCTGTGTTGTTAATTCGGGGGCTGACCTGATCTCTCAGTCGATAGCAAAGGCCGCGATCGAATCTCAGGGCTGCACTTGTTACACGATCAGCGCGTCTGCTTTGAACGCTGCGGCCAATAAACTGAAGTAAGTGGGAGGCATCAACTTGAAAAAGATCTTTTCAGTCGTCCTTGCAGTCGTGCTGATGGCATCCATCTGTTCTGTTGCGTCTGCTGCCACAGAATATAGTCTTAGATTGCTCTCCTTAGATACTGCACAACATTCGGCAAGCTATTGGGTTTCTTCACCCACGAATCGAGAAACCTGTGCCGCAGCAGTTTATATCGATTACATCCTTGCCGATGGCAACAATGATATTTCCCTCTCCGGGACCGGCTATATCGGTGCTTATGGCACCTGTGTCGATATCTATTTCCCAAGGAGCAATGGATCAGGATATCACAATCTATTCCTTGCTCAAAGTCTTGGTCATATAAACGATTATGGAACATCCTATTCCAGCCCAAGCAGTTCAGAATATACATATTATTAGATCAATATGAATACCGTAAAATATTATGCCCAGGAGATCATCAATGTTATCGATAATACTATCACCTCGAATTGATCAAATCGATTTTGTCCAGAAAAATCAACATCTCGAAGAGGATCCCTTGACACGCCCGCAGATCCTGCCTATCATTCAGTCAGGCAGGATCCTTTCTTTCAGTACAGTTTTTCACGGAGGTATGGAACCATGAAGAGACCACTTCCAGAAAGGACGGTGCCGCACGATGTCCCCATCTCACGATCCCACCGGTCGCCAAGATCCTTCTTCCGCCTCCGCCCTCCTTCGCCTGCTCGACAGAGCCGAAGAAGATGTAGTGCAAGGCCGCACGGCTCCGGCGGCATCAGCCCTTGCCGAGGCCAGAGCCATGCTGCTGGCAAAGGGCCTTCCCTCACACCACCCATATTTTTGCAGTTGAAGGATGACCAAGGCAGCTTGTCAGTCCTTCAGACATCCTATGGGAACAACGATAACGCCATCCTTCCGGCGATAGGCATAATTGCCGACGCCTGTCAGCACCATCCGGAAGGATGGCGCTTTCATTTTGGTCGTATCGATCTTATTGCTGAGCATGATCAGGCTGGCGGCTCCCTCATCGATGAGCTTTTGCCCGCCAAGCTTGATCTCGATCAGACCGTAGGAACCATTCCTGAGATGAACAACAGCGTCGCACTCCAGACCATCCTTATCCCGATAGTGATACACGGAACCATTCAAGGCGTCTGCATAGATCCTGAGATCACGTACGCACAGGGCTTCAAAGAGAAGTCCCATGGTGTTCAGATCATTTATCAGATCCTGCGGGCCGATGCCCAAAGCCGCGGTAGCGATGGACGGATCGATAAAATAACGGTTGTCAGAGCTCCTGATGGCCGTTTTAGAGCGCAGGTTCGGATTCCAGGCAGGCATATCCTCAATGACAAAGATGCGTTTCAAGGCATGTATGTAGGCGGCGACGGTCTCCTGGTTGATGGAGACGTCATTGGCCTGAATGTCAGCGGCCAAAGCTGTGTTGGCAACTTGCCCACCCTGATTCCGGGCATAGGATCGCATCAGGCGGCTGACACGCTCGGGATCCTTTTGCACGCCGTCGGCGCGGTTGATATCGGAATGAATGATGGCATCATAATAGTCTATGGCCTGATCCAGCGCGATCTCTTCCCGCATGTCGATGGCTTGGGGCCACCCGCCGCGGCAGATCAAAAAGGAAAGCCGATCCAGATCCAGCTGCGAAGTACCGTCGAGTCCGTCTGTGGATCCAAACAATTGCTTCAGGCTGACATCGCCGGTAGACTCACCGGATTCAAAGAGGCTCATGGGGCGCATAGTCAGCCAGGTAAATCTTCCCGTGCCTGAATGAGTGATCGCACTGGTATCCGGCGGAACGGCGGAGCCGGTAAGAATGAACTGCCCCATATCGCCACGGTGATCGACCTCAAACCGGATGGCATCCCACATCTGAGGTGCAAGCTGCCATTCATCGATCAAACGGGGCGTTTCTCCGCGAAGGAGCCCTTTGGGGTTCATGTCTGCCATCAGGAGGTTCTGCTGCTTGGCGGCCGGATCGTCCATATAGAGGATACTTTGGGCGATCTGCTCCGCGGTGGTCGTCTTGCCGCACCACTTGGGCCCTTCGATCAGCACGGCACCCTTGCCTTCCAGCTTCCGCAGTAGGATATGATCCGCGATCCTCGGGCGGTAAAATTTCATCGCAAACACCTCCACGATCGCTGTGTCTGATCCTATTATAGAGAATGTTGCAAAGAAATCAAGCATTTTCCGACGATCGGCGGAAATTTGATCCGATACTTGGCGCTGTTTTGATCCGATACTTGGCGGATATCCGATCCGACACTTGGCGCATATGCCTTTCCTCATCCTCCGATGCCATAAGATCCCGATCCGCCTTACTCATCCTACCTGGCGGATCTTTGTGCCTGCTCTTCTACCGTGTTGAGATCCTCCTTGATAAAGCCGCGCAGCGGCTGACTGAAGGAGTCGGCGTCGTCGCCTCCCCTCACACCACCCATAAAAAGCGCAAAAAGCCGCCCGCCCTCCCCATATCGCGCAGGGAGAGCGGGCGGTCCGCGTCTTGCCTATCCTTATCAGAAGTCCAGCTCCTGGATGACCGTGTCGCCCACGGTCAGCACCCAGGGGGTGCCTTCGCCGTCGATGTAGACCTCGACGGGGATGGTCTGCTGGGGCTCGTCGGACCAGGTGGGCAGGTAGGTGAACGTGAGGTCCACGATGCCGGCGCTGCCGGGCACGGGGGCCAGGGTCGCGGACCAGGTGCCGGTGGCGGCATCGTCCTCGCTGTCGCTCTCGTATTCCTCGCTCAGCATGGTCATCACGCTGGGATCCGAGATCGAGCAGGTCCATTCGCTGCCGGTCAGGGACTCGGTCGAGATCCACACGGTCAGGCTGCCGTCCTCGTTCACCGCCCAGGTGAGCGGGTCCTCGGCAGCCTCGTCGGCGTAGGCCTCCTCATCGGTCCATTCGGGCTCATCGGCGGCCTCTTCCTCTTCGGCCCAGGCGGTCAGCGCGGTCAGCGCCAGCAGCAGGGCCAGCATGAGCGCAAGATATCTCTTCATCGCGATCCCTCCCGATCCTTTAGCAGTTTCGCCGCCTGCGGGCGGCGACCAGAGGGCTTTCCGTTCGCCCTCTGGACTTCTTCGGATCCTCCTAGATGTATGTTCGTTTTACAGGATAGTATCACTTGCTCTGCAGATACTTGTCGATGGCGGCGGCGGCGGTCTTGCCGGCGCCCATCGCCAGGATGACGGTCGCGGCGCCGGTCACGGCATCGCCGCCGGCATACACGCCCTCGCGGCTGGTGAGGCCGGTGGCCTCATCCACGATGATGCCACCCCAGCGGGTGACCTCCAGGCCCTTGGTGGTGCTCTTGATCAGCGGATTCGGGGAGGTGCCCAGGGCCATGATCACGCAGTCCATGGGCAGGGTCTCCTCGCTGCCTTCCACGGGCACGGGACGGCGGCGGCCGGAGGCGTCCGGCTCGCCCAGCTCCATCTTCTGGCACACGATGTCCTTCACCCAGCCCTTGTCATCGCCGCCGATGGACAGGGGGTTGGTCAGGAAGCGGAACACGATGCCCTCCTCCATGGCGTGCTCGACCTCCTCGCGGCGGGCGGGCAGCTCCACCTCGGTGCGGCGGTAGACCACGGTGACATCGGCGCCCAGGCGCTTGGCGCAGCGGGCCGCGTCCATGGCCACGTTGCCGCCGCCCACCACAGCCACCTTCTTGGCGTGCTGGATGGGGGTATCGGCGCCGGGCAGATAGGCCTTCATCAGGTTGATGCGGGTGAGGAACTCATTGGCGGAATACACGCCCTTCAGGTTCTCGCCGGGGATGTTCATGAACTTGGGCAGGCCGGCGCCGCTGCCGACGAACACGGCCTCGAAGCCCTCCTCCTGCATCAGCTCATCGATGGTGATGGAGCGGCCGATGACCACGTTGGTCTCCACCTTCACGCCCAGCTGCTTCAGCGTGTCGATCTCCTTCTGCACGATGGCCTTGGGCAGACGGAACTCGGGGATGCCATACACCAGCACGCCGCCGGCCAGATGCAGGGCCTCATACACGGTGACCTCATAGCCCAGCTTGGCCAGGTCGCCGGCGCAGGTGAGGCCGGAGGGGCCGGAGCCCACGATGGCCACGCGGTGGCCGTTGGAAGCGGGCTTCACGGGGGCGGCGGTGCTGTGCGCGTTGTGCCAGTCGGCCACGAAGCGCTCCAGACGGCCGATGCCCACGGGATCGCCCTTCTTGCCGCGCACGCACTGGCCCTCGCACTGGCTCTCCTGGGGGCACACACGGCCGCACACGGCGGGCAGGCTGGAGGACTTGTTGATCACCTGATAGGCGGCCTCGAAGTCGCCCTCGGCCACATGATGGATGAAGCCGGGGATGTCGATGGCCACGGGGCAGCCGCCCACGCAGAAGGGCTTCTTGCAGCCCAGGCAGCGCTTGGCCTCGTCGATGGCCATCTCCTCGGTATAGCCCAGAGCGACCTCATCGAAGTTCTTGTTGCGCACGTCTGCCGCCTGGGAGGGCATGGGGTTCTTCACCAAAGACATGTTCGGCATCTCACTCAGCCTCCTTCGCGAGCAGGTTGCAGGTCTCTTCATAGGCATGGCGCTCGAAGTCCTTGTAGGTGGCGCCGCGGGCCATGGCCTCGTCGAAGTCGATCTGATGGCCGTCGAACTCGGGGCCGTCGACGCAGGCGAACATGGTCTTGCCGCCCACGGTCAGGCGGCAGCCGCCGCACATGCCCGTGCCGTCGATCATGATGGGGTTCATGCTGGCCACGGTGGGGATCTCATACTGCTTCGTCAGCTTGCAGACGAACTTCATCATCACCAGCGGTCCGATGGTGATGACCTCGTCATACTTCTCGCCGCTCTCGATGAGCTGCTTCAGGGCGTCGGTCACCAGGCCCTTCTCGCCCCAGGAGCCGTCGTCGCTCATGCAGCACAGCTTGCCGGAATGGGCGCGGAACTCATCCTCCAGGATGACCAGGTCCTTGCTGCGGAAGCCGATGATGGCATGCACCTCAGTGCCCTGCTCATGCAGCTTCTTGGCCACGGGATAGGCGATGGCGCAGCCCACGCCGCCGCCCACCACGGCCACCTTCTTCAGGCCCTCGGTGTGCGTCGCGCGGCCCAGCGGGCCCACGAAGTCGTGGATGAAGTCGCCTTCCTTCAGCTCGTTCAGCTTGCGGGTGGAGGCGCCCACCACCTGGAAGATGATGGTGATGGTGCCCTGCTCACGGTCATAGTCGGCCACGGTGAGCGGGATGCGCTCGCCCTTCTCATCCACGCGCAGGATGATGAACTGGCCGGGCTCCGCCTTGCGGGCCACCATGGGTGCCTCCACGGTCATCAGCGTGACCGCGGGATTGAGCACCTTCTTGACGAGGATCTTGTTCATGTCTTCTTTCCCTCCTGATCGGTCTGGGACAGCCTCACCACTCGGTGGGGTACTCCTCCACGGCATAGGCCAGCTTCTTTCCGTTGGACTTGAGCGTGGATAGGATGGAGTCGATGGTGGTCTCCTTCGTGAGCACCGTGGGCTGGAAGTCGTTGTAATTGGTGCTGGAGGAGATGCTGATGGGGATGATGCGGAAGCCCTCCGACGACACGCCCTCGCCGTCGCGGATGCGGAACCGCGTCTGGAAGATGTAGCTGTTCATGTCATCCGGCTTGTTGTTGCCCGCGAAGCAGAAGTTGCCCAGCGAGTAGCAGATATACACGCCGTTGTACAGCTCGATGGGGTTGATGCGGTGGCTATGGTGGCCCAGCACCAGGTCGGCGCCGCTGTCCACAGCCAGGCGTCCCATCTTGATCTGGTTGTCACGGGGAGCGTAGTCCTTCTCATAGCCCCAGTGGAACGACACGATGACGATGGGGTACTGCTCCTTGGCGGCCTTGATATCCTCCGGCACCTTGGTCCACAGCGTGTCCCAGCGGTCGATGCAGAGGTAGCTCAGCATGGCGATCTGAACGCCCTTCACCTCGATGACGCCCACCGTCTCGGAATTGCTCCACACCACGCCCACGCTGTCCAGCGCGTCCTTGGTGTCCTGATAGGCGTCCTCACCGTGGTCGAGCACATGGTTGTTCTCCAGCGACACCGCCTCCACGCCGTTGTCGGAGAGGATGGAGGCATAGCTCGGCGGCGCGCTGAAGAGGAAGTCGTTGTTCTTCTTCTTGCTGGGCACATAGGTGGAATCGGTCAGCGTGCCCTCGAAGTTCACGATGGTCAGGTCGTCATCCATCAGGATGTCGCGCACGTTGGCCAGCGTGTAGTTGGGGTCGCCGCCGCGCTTCTTCAGCTCCTTGGCGAAGATGCTGGAGCTCTTGCGGCTGTCCCCGCCGATGGTGAAGTCGCCGGTCGCCGTCACGGTGATCAGGATGGAGCCGTCGTCCTCAAAGACCGGCACCTCCTCGATCTCCTCGATGATGGTGCCGTCGTCGGTCACCGTCGTCGAGACGATCTGCTCCCGCACCTCCTCGCTGGCGTCGGAAAGGATATCCGCCATCGAGAAGTCGTCCTCGCCCTCGTCCTCAGCCAGCACAGGCATGGCGACCAGCAGCAGCGCCAGGACCCAGGGCAGCAGTCTGCGCATCAGGCTCACCCTCCTCACAGACGGCTCACGAAGGAAGCCATCTTGTCCAGCGCCAGGTTCAGCTTGTCCACCGCGGTGGCATAGCTGCAGCGGATGTGGCCCTCGCCGCAGGCGCCGAAGGCGGTGCCGGGCACGCAGGCGACCTTCTCCTCCTGCAGCAGGCGCTGGCAGAAGGCCTCGCTGGTCAGCCCCGTCTTCTTGATGCTGGGGAACACATAGAACGCGCCCAGCGGCTCGAAGCAGTTCAGGCCCATGCTGCGGAAGCCGTCCACCATCAGCCGACGGCGGCGGTCATAGCTCTCGCGCATGCGCAGCACCTCATCGTAGTTGCGCTCGCGGCCCTCGCGCAGCGCGGCGAGCGCGGCGGTCTGGCCCTGGCGGGACGCGCAGAGGATGGAGTACTGATGGATCTTGTTCATGATCTAGATGATCGGCGCCGGGCCGCAGGCATAGCCTACACGCCAGCCGGTCATGGCGAACGCCTTCGAGAAGCCGTTGATCGTGAGGGTGTAGTCCCACATGCCGGGCAGCGACGCGAAGGACACGTGCTGCAGCCCGCCATAGGTCAGCTCGGAATAGATCTCGTCGCTGATGACCAGGAGCTTCGTCTCCTCGATGACCTTGGCCAACGCCTCCAGCTCCGCCCGGGGCATGATGCCGCCGGTGGGGTTGTTGGGGTAAGGCAGGATGAGCGCCTTGGTGCGGGGCGTGATGGCCGCGCGCACGGCCTCGGGGGTCAGCCGGAAGCCGTTGTCCGCCGTGGTCTGCACGCCCACGGGGGTGCCGCCGGCAAAGATGACGCTGGGGCTGTAGCTCACATAGCTGGGCTCGGGCACCAGCACCTCATCACCGGGGCTCACGATGGTGCGCAGCGCGATGTCGATGGCCTCGGAGGCACCGACCGTGACCATGATCTCCTTCTCGGGATCGTAGCCCACCTGGTAGCGGTGCTCCAGATACCAGGCGATCTCCTTGCGCAGCGAGAGCAGGCCGCGGTTGGGCGTGTACTGCGTCTCGCCGTCCAGGATGGAATCGATGGCCGCGTTGCGGATGTGGTAGGGCGTCACGAAATCCGGCTCGCCCACGCCCAGGGAGATGGCGTCCTTCATCGTGGTCGCCAGGTCGAAGAAGCGCCGGATCCCGCTCGGCGGCACAGCCGCGATGGTGGCGTTCAGGTAGCGCGTGTAATCTGTCACGGCGTGATCACCAGCCTGTTGTCAGTCTCGTTGCCTTCAAAGATGAAGCCGTCTTCCTTGTAGCGCTTGAGCACGAAGCTGGTGGCAGTGCCGGTCACCGTCTCCAGCGTGGAGAGCTTCTGGCTCACGAACTGGGCCAGCTCCTTCAGCGTGCGCGCCTCCACCAGCACCAGCAGGTCGTAAGCGCCGCTCATCAGGTAGACGCTCTTCACTTCCTCAAAGCGATAGATCCTCTTGGCCACCGCGTCGAAGCCACTGTCGCGCTGCGGGGTCACCCGCACCTCGATCATCGCCTCCACGCGCTCGCGGTCGGTCAGATCCCAGTTGATCTTCGGGGCGTAATGGACGATCACATGCTCCTGCTCCAGCCGGTCGATCGTCTCGGCCACCTCCTCGATGGTCGAGCCGCTCATCACCGCCAGCTTCTCCAGCGGCAGACGGCAGTCCTCCTCCAGCATGTCCAGCAGCTGCATCTCGAGCTTCGTCATGCCCGTTCCTCCTTCCGTCGGGGACATACATATACACCTTACGATATTACACCACCTTGCCCTGCTTTGCAAGAGATGACTTTCGTTCCGCGTGATACCAGACGCGACAAGATCGTAACAAAAAAGAGCGGCCGCACCCCCGCTCCCGCGGCCCTTGCATCTCATCGGCCCGCGTGATATAATGATATCGCTCCGAAGGTCGGTCAGGAAGGAAGGGATCGCTATGCCGCATCAGAAGGGCATCAAGAACGTGGCATAGAACCGCAAGGCCTTCCATGACTATTTTGTGGAGGAGCGGTACGAATGCGGCATCGCGCTCTTCGGCACCGAGGTCAAGAGCATGCGCGCCGGCCGCGTCAACCTCAAGGAGAGCTGGGCGCAGATCCGCAACGGTGAGCTCTGGGTGGAGGGGATGCACATCTCCCCCTACGAGCAGGGCAACATCTACAACCGCGATCCGCTCCGCCCCAAGAAGCTCCTCATGCACAGGGCCTAGATCCGCAAGCTGGACAGCCTGGTCGCCCGCCAGGGCTACACGCTCGTCCCGCTGTCGATCTACCTGAAGGACGGCCGCATGAAGCTGTCCCTGGGCCTGTGCAAGGGCAAAGCGGAGCACGACAAGCGCGACAGCATCGCCAAGCGCGACGCCGACCGCTAGATCCGCCGCGCCTTGCGCGAGCATAACCGCTGATGGGCCGGTCGCTCCATCACAGATGAAGGCGTTCCTTGTCAGTTCATTCACGGGGATGATCCGGTTTCGACGGGAGTTGTCGAAGGCGGGATAAGCGAGCCGCGGCGCCTGACCGCGATAAAACGGGCAAAAAAAGTAACTGACAATAGCGATTTCGCTTTCGCGGCCTGAGGCCGCGACGGTGGCCCGATCTGACCGCGTGGTCGGATACCACCGTCATTCACGCGGTGCCCGAGCATGCCTAAGCTTTGCGGTATGCCCGTAACATGAAGCTACTAAAGCGCGCAGCCTGTCTGCGGGCGGCGCGCGGAGGGAACGTCAGATCACAGACTGCGCTCGGAGAAGGTCCCGTCAGCGAGCTTTCGGACAGGGGTTCGACTCCCCTCATCTCCACTTCCGCAGACCCTTATGGCATAAGGGTTTGCGGATCTTTATTTGGCTCCGTACCCACGATCGTACCCACAACGGGTTTTCAAACCATACCCTTGAGATCCCCTCATCCGTCATTTTTGAGGGGCTCAGTAGTCAAACCCACCCATCGCGGCATCCAGCTTTTCGGCCATGTCGCGCCGCATTCCCTCGCTCACATGACCGTAGCGATCCAGCGTGAAGGCAACCGTGGCATGCCCGAGAGAGGTGGAAAGCGTCTTGATGTCCACATGGTGCTGCAGCGACAGCGTAGCGTAGGTGTGCCGCAGATCGTGCACCCGGACCTCGGGGCGGCCGATCTGTTGGACGATCCGCTTCAGCGCCTTGTACAGGCTCTGATAATTGATGTGTGCCCCGTCCTCATCGGTAAAGATCAGATCAGACGGATCTTGCCAGGATGAACCGGCCTTCAGCCGCCACTCTGCCTGCCGCAGCTTCTGGCGGCGAAAGATCTACAGCACGGCATCCGGCGCGGTCACGATGCGCTCACGGTCGTTCTTCAGCGTAGTGAATTCAAACACGAACCGCTTATCCTTCGTGGTGCTCTGGCGGATCAACTGGCGGTAAACGCGGATCTGCTTCTTCTGAAAATCGATGCAATCCCAGGTCAGGCCGATCAGCTCGGACTCGCGCAGGCCGGTGAAGATATCCACCACGAACATATCGTGGTACCTACTGCCCTTGCTGACATCAAAGAACTTCTGCACATCCTCCTCGGACAGAGGATGCATCTCCACCTTCCGCTGCTTGGGCAGATCGCACTTCTCGGTCACATTGCGGCGGAGCAGATCCAGCCGCACGGCTTTACCGAGAGCTTCGTGGAGGATACCGTGGATGTTGTACACGCTCTTCGCAGCCAGACCGTCTGCCGTGCATTTGTCGTATATCCGCTGTACCTGCAGAGCGGTCAGATCCTTCAGCTTCACCTTGCCGATGGATGGCAGGATGTGCAGACGGATGTCCCGCTCATAGCGCACGCGGGTGTTGTGCTTCAGATGCTGATTCTGCTGCAGCCATTCACCCATCCACTGTTCCACGGTCATGTCAGTCTCGTTGATATACTCATCATCGGCCAGATCCGCCTGGATCCTGCTCAGCTTGTCCCGCACTTCCTTCCGGGTCTTGCCATATACGGATCTTTGTTTGCCCTCAAAGCGATAGCGGCCTTCCCAGAGGCCGTTCTTCCGCTGGCGCACATTGGTGCTTGTCGTTTGTTTCATGTTCTTGCTCATGCTTCCTCCTGCAAAAAGTCAGCCGGAGGGGTACATGAAGTATACTTTGGCGATGCAGTTGTCAAGGTGCCGTACCCTCATTGTACCCCTTCGGCTGTGTCCAGTCAATCTTATTTCCGAAGGTTAATATGCAATTCTTACGCAGCTTCCGCGCACTGGGCATCCATCCATTCCTGCAGCTTCTGCCGGTTGATCAGCTTGCGCTTGCCGACCCGAAAGACAGGAAAGCCCTTCTGCTCAGTCAACTCATAGGCGGTGTTGCGGGAGATATGCAGCTCCCGCTGAAGGTCTTCCACCGTCAGCGTCATGGGCGGCGGGGACTGAGTATCGGAGATGGTTCCCATATTTTCTGTCCTCTTATCAGGAAGAGGCATATTCATCATCATTTTCATCATAACGTTTTCTCCTTTGAATTACAGAGAGGGCGGAAGTCATGGCTGACACACCGACACACACGGCACACCTGTTCCGTACTCTTTTTCTTCCACTGCTCTCTGTTTTTTTACTTTTATGAGTTTTAGTGTGTTAAGTGTGTCAAGAGCCCGAAAGCATTGAAAACATAAGGTCTTCAGTCGACACAAAGCCGACACTGAGCCCGACACGCCTGAAAGCGCTGTGTCAGTCGACATCCTTCCAGGGAAGATCCGGATCGTTCTCGACCACTGTAAAGCCCAGCTGCACTGGATCCGGCAGCTTGACTGCAACAGGCTCCTCCCGCACCCGTTCCCAACCACGTTGACGGCCATACTTTCCAAAGAAGCGGGCATTCCTGAACTGTCGCCAGCCCTTGAGCTCTCCCTTCTCGATGCCGGCGTTGACGATCTCGCGGATCTCCCTGATCTCATAGGCCTTGGGCTCATCGAATTCATGGTCCAGGCCTTCCTTGTAGATCTGGATGGAGCAGACCTTGTCCCCAGTGAGCATGTCAAGATAGTTGTAGATCCGTCCGGCCAGTGTGTCCTCCTGGGAGT
>R28__coassemble_653_pt1 | contig 12553 bp, 10 predicted proteins | sample R28__metabat2_low_PE_026 | metagenome-assembled genome bin R28
CAGCGGGGGCGGCGGCCTCCTCGGCGGGGGCAGCGGTCTCTTCGGTCTGCTCGGGCATGGCCTCGGTCTCTTCGACGGCCGCGGCGGGCTCGGTCGGGGCGGTCTGGGCCTCCTCAGCGGAGACCATGGGAACGACGGACAGGGTAGCGAGCATAGCGGCGGCCAGGATCGAAACGAGCTTCTTCATCACTTTGATCTCCTTTGCCCTGAGGGGCTCATCATTTCGTGTGTTCTGTGTACCTCCTCGGTACAGTGCAAGGATAGCACGTTCCATGATGAGGGAACAGGGAAGGAGCGGCGGGATACGCGGGGCTATCTCCGCGGGGAAGGAGAAAAAAGAGGGGAGATGGCGCGCGGACGGCCTGGGCCATGATCGGACGGATGTCAGGCGTCAGGCGTCTCTGCGGCGTCCGCGCGGACATACATCGTGCCGCGGCCGCTGCCCGAGCGGATCAGGATCCCCTCGCCGCAAAGCTTTTTGATCGCGGCCAGCACGGAAGAGCGACCGGCGGAAGGACAGACGGCGACGATCTCTGCCGCGCTGAACCTGCCGATCCTGGAGGAGACATGCGCCAGGACGACATCATAGGCTGTGCTGCGGGCCCCTGCCTCGCTCACGCTGCCGACCCTTTCTTCAAAGGACCGATAGCAGGCCAGGATGATCTTCAGCATATAGCGGATGAACGGGACGGGATCGTTCTCCTCTTCATGCCAGCCGCGGTCGGCCTCGGCCAGCACCTCATAGTAGGTATCCTTCGTCCTTTCGATCTCCTTTTCGATGCTGACATGCTTTCCGACCATGTATCCGCTGCGGCAGAGCAGGAGCAGCGTCAAAAGGCGGCTCATCCTGCCGTTGCCGTCATTGAAGGGATGGATGCAGAGGAAGTCGCAGATGAAGGCGGGGATCAGGATCAGCGGGTCGATCGCCTCCAGACGCAGCGCCCGGTCGTAGGCTTCGCAGATCGCCGCGACCGCGCCCGGCGTCTCATAGGGAGAGACCGGGACGAAGCGCGTGGATACCGTGCCGTCCGCGTGAGTCTCGTTGATGTAGCTTTGGACGTTCTTGAAGCTGCCGCCATAGGACAGCCCGGTGTGCTTCAGCAGATCGCGATGCAGCTGCAGGATGTAGGTCGGGCGGATCGGGATGAACTCATGATGCTCGTGGATCGTCCGCAGCACGTCCCGGTATCCGAGGATCTCGCTCTCATCGCGGTCGCGGGGGCGGGTGCGGTCGTCCATCAGCTGCCGGATGCGCGTGCTCGTGGTCACGATGCCCTCGATCTTGTTGGAGGCCTCCGTGCTTTGGATCTTCGCGATCGCGACCAGTCGGTCCAGTTCGACGGGCTTTTGCCGTACATACAGCTCCTGCCGCCCCTTGTGCTCATGGATCGCGGCGATGAGCGACAGGATCTCGGTATCCCATGACCGTTCCGCAAGCTTCGTGTAGTCGAACGTGCGCATAGCTTCACCGCGGCTCATCGTCCAGCCGCTCTCCTTTTCGTCCAGATCATACACCTTTTTGGACGAAAACGCAAGCCGGCTGGACGAAAGGCAAGAAAAAGGACTTCTCTTTTCAGAGAAGTCCGTCTGGTGCGGGAAACAGGACTTGAACCTGCAAGCTCGTGAGAGCACATGAACCTGAATCATGCGCGTCTGCCAATTCCGCCATTCCCGCAGAAGAGTGGATGGGGGTGGATTCGAACCACCGAAGTCGGTGACGGCAGATTTACAGTCTGCTCCCTTTGGCCACTCGGGAACCCATCCATATGAAGTTTCCTCATTATCCAAGAGGATGGAGCTGGCGATGGGACTTGAACCCGCAACCTGCTGATTACAAATCAGCTGCTCTGCCAATTGAGCTACACCAGCATAGCGATCGGTGAACACTTGCGGGGGAAAGGAAGTGGCGACCCGGAAGGGGCTCGAACCCTCGACCTCCAACGTGACAGGCTGGCGCTCTAACCAACTGAGCTACCGGGCCACTTAAGTGGGCCTTCAGGGATTCGAACCCAGGACCGACCGGTTATGAGCCGGCAGCTCTTACCGCTGAGCTAAAGGCCCGAGTTGCCGAAAGAAGAAGTGACCCCGTCGGGATTCGAACCCGAGTAGCCGCCGTGAAAGGGCGGTGTCTTAGGCCTCTTGACCACGGGGCCATGGCTACCAGATGAAGCGGTACTGGTCGGGGTGAAGGGATTCGAACCCCCGGCCCCATGCTCCCAAAGCACGTGCGCTACCAGACTGCGCTACACCCCGGTCATCTCGTCGGCGTCGTTTCCCGCAGGCGACGATAGGAATATTACACCAAGATGCCCGGTCTGTCAAGCCCTTTTTCCGGCAGGATGAAAAATTTTCGGTGAGCTTGCCGGAAGTGGAGGACCTCCCGATGCGGAAAAGCCGCGTAACGCCTTGCAAAAGCGCGCGGATCGTGTAGAATAAGACACGACCGGCCTCCGCGTGGGGGCGGGGATCACGCATCCGGGCTGCCGTAAGGCCCGACGGAGGAACGCTCTATGCCGATGGTATCCCAGGAATACCAGACTCTCGTGCTGGATGACCTCGCGGCCTATGACGGGCTGGTGCATCCGGTGAAGGCCAGCTTGCCGGAGCGCGTGCTGCGCAGGCGGCTGCCGCTGACCATGATCCACCCCAACCCGATCGATGAGTTCTGCGACCCGAAGATCGGGCCCAGCTACAGCGTCATCAGCCGCTATGAGGCGGAATGGCGCAAGGCCCTGCAGCACCATCAGGATCCGGAGCTGGAGAGCCTGTATGTGGAGAAGCTCTCCTCCGGCGAGTTCCGGCTGCTGGATGGCCATCACCGCTGGATGGCGGCGCACCGGCTGGGCTTCCGCAGCTTCAAGGTGCGCATCCTGAACGTGACGCCGGTGGACGAGATCGTGTCCGCGGTGGCCCGGTCGGAGCGCAGGCTGTGCGTGTCCTTCGACCTGGACGAGGTGCTCCTGACGGACGGCGGGTCGGCGGCCGCGGATGGACGGATGCCCATGCGCACCGGCTGCTTCAAGGGGAAGACCCTGCGGAAGAACGCGGAGCTCCTCATCGAGGAGCTGCACCGCGCGGGCTGTGATGTGTGGGTGTATACCGGCAGCTACATCGAGGAGGCGGACCTTCGCAGGCTCCTGCGCGCCCATCGGGCGGAGGCGGACGGCATCGTGAGCGGCCTGAAGCACCCGCAGAGCCGGGAGAAGCTGCGCCGGGCCTTCAGCGAGAAGTATGAGCTGTCGCTGCACATCGACACGGAGAGCATCGTGTGCGTGGATACCCGCACGAAGGAGTATGAGGTGGCCGAGATCGCGGGCGATGAGATCGGCTGGGCCGCCAGGGCGATCGGCGCGGTGAAGCGGCTGGAGCGCCTGCAGGGCCGCGCCGGGTGACAGGAGGCGACAGGGATGCAAGAACGGCTGATGCGCGTGTCCTTCGATCTGGACGAGGTGCTCTTCGTGGACCCCGCTGACCATAAGACCGAGCCCGCGCCGCGGTTCCCCTTCAACAAGATCTATAAGGAAAGGCTCCGCGCCGGGGCGCCCGCGCTGATCCGCGACCTGCAGGAGCAGGGCTGCGAGGTGTGGGTCTATACCTCCTCCTTCCGCACGGAGCGCTATATCAAGGGGTATTTCAGGAGCTACGGCATCCGCTTCGACGGCATCGTGAACGGCCAGCGCCACCAGGCGGAGGTGCAGGGCCGCCATACCGAGACGATGCCCACCAAGCTGCCGAACCGCTACCAGATCTCGCTGCACATCGATGATGAGGAAGTGGTGTGCACCTATGGCCGCGCCTACGGCTTCGAGGTCTATCAGCTGGACGCCCAGGACGACGACTGGCACCAGAAGATCGTGGAACGCGTGCACGAGATCGCGCGGAAGCAGGCGCTGCTGAAGGGCTGAGCTCCGCCGGACGCCCCTTCTCATAAAAAGATCGCTGCTCTCCTTTGAGAGGCAGCGATCTTTTTGCGGGGATCCGATCCTGTTACTGGACCTTCGACAGCTTCGCCACGATGGGCTCGGCGGCGGCGACCAGCTCCTCGGCGGTGGGCACGTTGTCCAGCGAGCCCTCGGCGGAGGTCAGGGAGAGCACCAGGCTGGAACCCTTGATGGTATCGGTATACACATACAGCGTGGACGTGCCGACGCCCTCGATGCTGTTGCCGGAATCGTCGGTGCTCTGCAGCTTGCCATAGACCCACACGACATCCGTGCCGGCGATGGTGCCCGAGGTCGGGCCCTCACTGGTGGTGAACATGCCGTAGCCGATCACCCGCTCCGCCATGGCCTGCGCGGTGTAGTTCGCCACGCCGGAGGCATAGATCTGCTGCACGACCGCGGAGGCGTCGTCCGCGTTGTAGAAGCGCGTCTGCACATTGGCGTCGCTGTTCACGCTGTAGTCGGGATCGAGGGTGTAGCCCTCGGGATCGTCCATATTGCCCAGATGATAATAGGAGGGCTTGGAGGTGGTGCCCAGGTTGGCCACCAGCCAGTTCGTCTCGGTGCCCACCGTGGAGCCGCCGCTCACGCGCACGCCGTTCGCCGGCACATACAGGGCGCTGAAGATCGCCCACGCGACCAGCGCCGCCACGATCACCGCGGCCGCGATCAGCAGGGGCTTGCGGACCTTCAGCCACAGCTCACGCTCCTTCTGGGCCTGCGCCTCGCGCTTCTTGCGTTCCCTCGCCCTTGCGATCTCTACAGACTTTGCCATCGTTCTCGTCCTCCGTCTTTCTTATTTTTGAGCAGATCTCGGGATGCCGCTCATGTCACCGCGGAGAGCATGGGGAGGTCTCGGCCTCACGGCCGACCAGAGGGCTTTCCGGTCGCCCTCTGGACTTCTTCGGCTCCTCCGCAGGAGCATGTCCGTTCCGTTCGAGTCCCATTTTGAAGTAGTCTTACTATACCATAACGCGCGGCGCTCCGCCATAGCCGCTCTGTGAACATTTGATGAAACCGCGCCTCGACAGGGAGCGGCGATCGTGCTATGCTGACGCTATCGTCACGAAGGAGGCGGACCGTCATGGACTTCGGCATGCCCTATCTGCTGGAATGCGGCGGCATCGAGCCCTGCGCCGAGGCGTGCGCGCGGCTGGGGCTGCGGTTCCTGGAGCTGAACATGAGCTTCCCGGACTGCACGCTGGCAAGGCTCGACCCCGTGCGCCTGCGCGCGCTGGGCGAGCGGCTGGGCATCTATTTCACCATCCATATGGATGAGCTGCTGCGCCCCTGCGCCTATGACGAGCGCATCGGTGAGGCCTATCTGGAGCACACGGCCCGCGCGATCGCCCTGGCGGCGGAGGCGGGCATCCCGGCGCTGAACTTCCATTGGGAGCGCGGCGTGTATGTGACCCTGCCGGACCGGGTGACCTACATCGACGAGCGCTATCCCGAGGCCTACCGCGCGAGGACGCTGCGCTTCCGGGAGACCTGCGCGCGAGCCTCCGCCGGGCGGGTGGCGCTGAACATCGAGAACACCGACGGCTGGCTGCCCTTCCAGCGGGAGGCGATCCTTACGCTGCTGGAGGACCCCACCTTCGGGCTCACGCTGGACATCGGCCATGACGCCGTGGCCGGAGGCGTCGACCTGCCGTTCTACCTGGCACGGCTTGACCGCTTGCGTCACATGCATGCCCATGACGCGGTGGGGAAGCGCTGTCACCTGCCCTTTGGCGAGGGTGAGCTGGACCTGCGCGCCCGCCTCGACCTGGCCCGGAGCAGCGGCGCTCGCGTGGTGCTGGAGGTCAAGACCCTCGAGGCCCTGCGCCGCACCGTGGAGCATCCGCTGGTGAAGAGCTGCCTGTGACACCGTCTGTATCATAGGAAAAGGCCGGCCCCATCATGAACGAGGGGCCGGCCTTTTGCCGTGTCATACTTATCTCAAATAAGATCGACAGAGGTTTCGACCGCTGCGGCGGTCGACCAGAGGGCTTTCCGATCGCCCTCTGGACTGCTTCGGATCCCCACTTTTGTAGGTCGTTTCTATTTGAGAGTAGTGTCAGCGGCGGATCTGCCTCAGGGCCGCGTCCACGCGGTAGAAGGCCTCCATGCGCTCGGGCTCGTGCTTGTAGTTGCGGGAGCGCAGCCGGGGCGAGTCGAGCATGGCCTCCACATCCCGCTCACGGATGGCCCGCGCCATCTCGGGGGCCTCGCGGTCCAGGATGGCCATGGCCTCGGGCACATCGGCCAGGTCCATGAGCATGGTGTCGCCGGAATAGGGATGCAGGTAGTCGCGGGCGGGCATCCAGCTCCAGCTGTGGTCGCCGGGGCCCGCCTCCTCCGTCAGCCCCTCAGGATGGTCGGGCAGCGTCACCGTGGCCGCGGCCTCCTCGGGCACCGTGACCCGCAGCGACACCGAGCCATCTTCGAGGATGTCCCAGGCCACATGCCAGTCTCCGGCCGCCGACGCGTACCGGATGTCGCTGTGCCGCAGCTGCCCGTTCAGCTTGGGCGCGATCTCGGCGCGCTTCCAGCCCGGGGCGGCGCACTTCAGGCCCATGATGTGGGCATAGATGGCCTCGCACACCGAGCCGTAGGCATAATGGTTCAGGCTGTTCATGCCCGTGCCGGAGATGCTGCCGTCCTCGTTCAGGCTGTTCCAGCGCTCCCAGACGGTGGTGGCGCCCAGCTTGACGGCATAGAGCCAGCCGGGGAACTCCTCGGTGAGCAGCATCCTGTAGGCCTGGTCGGTCATGCCGTTCTCGAAGAGCACGGGCAGCAGCAGCGGCGCGCCGGTGAAGCCGCTGGTCAGGCGGTAACGGTCGCGGCGCAGCCTGCGGCGGAAGCCCTCCAGCAGCTTCTCACGGCCGCGCAGGATGCCGTAGCGCAGGGCCAGCACATAGGCCGTCTGGGTGTCCACCGCCAGCCGTCCGCCGGGGGTGACGTATTCGTCGATGAGCGCCGCGCGGATCTCCTCCGCCAGGGCGCCGTAGCGGGCCGCGTCCTCAGCATAGCCCAGCTCGGCGGCGGCCTTGCCGGTCAGCTGCACGGAATACATATAGTAGCAGCCCTGGATGAACGCGTCCTCGGTGCCGCCGAACACCGACTGCGGGGTGATGCCGTCCTGGGCCACCCAGTCGCCGAAGGTGAAGTACGGGAACACGGTGTGGGTGCCGCCGTCCTTGATGTCGTTGGCGATGAGCACCTCCACATAGTCGCGCATCATGGGATAGCTCTCGGCCAGCAGCGCCTTGTCACCGTAGTTCATATACACGTTCCAGGGGATGATGGTGCCCGCGTCGGCCCACACCGCGCCGCCGTCGCTGGCCTCATGCTTCATGGAGGGGCTGTAGGCGGGGATGTTGCCGTGGAACCACAGCACCTGGTCGGCGCGCATGTCCTTCATGAACTTGCGGTAGAAGTCCTTGCAGTCCATCTGGTAGCAGGCCGTGTTCACGAAGACCTGCGTGTCGGCCGTCCAGCCCAGGCGCTCGTCGCGCTGGGGGCAGTCGGTGGGCACGTCCACGAAGTTGCTGCGCTGGCCCCAGAAGGCGTTGTGCATCAGCTGCGTGAGGCCGGGATGGTCCAGCTCGGCCTTCAGCGTGGGGCGCAGATCGCAGGAGAGCACCAGCATGGTGAAGTCGGCGGGATCGACCTTCTCAAGGCCCTCCACCTTGATATAGCGGAAGCCGAAGAAGGTGAACGTGGGCTCCACGTCCTTCACCACGCCGTCGGAGATATAATGGAAGGCCGACTCCGCCTTGCGCAGGTTGTCGCGATAGAAGCAGCCCTGCTGCAGCACCTCGCCGGTCTGGATGTCGACGCGGGCGCCACGGGGCGCTCTGTTGATGAAGCGGAAGATGCCGGCGGCGTTCTGGCCGAAGTCCAGCACCTGCTCGCCCTTCGGCGTGACGATGAGCCGGGGCTTACGCTCCTCCACCACGCGCACGGCCGGGGAGATGGGCTCCTCCAGCCGATATGATACGTCCGCCCGGACGCAGGCCACGGACGTGCCGGGCGCGCGGGTGTCGTCGCGGGTCTCGCCCTCATAGATGCCGCTGCTCACGATGGGGGAGGCCACGGCCTGCCAGGTCTCGTCGGTATCGAAGACGGAGACCGTGCCGTCGGGATGGGTCACGGTGAGGCGGGCCGCCAGCAGGAAGCGGTCGCCCCAGGTGCAGGCCCTGCGCTTGAGGGCGATGGCGCCCTTGTACCAGCCGTTGCCCAGCAGCACCTCTACGCGGTCGCGGCCGGTGAGCAGGTCGGTGACGTCATAGGTCTGGAAGCGCAGATAGGCGTCGTAGTCATTGAAGCCGGGGGTCAGGTAGTCGCGGCCCACGCGCCGCCCGTTGATCGAGGCACGGTACAGGCCCAGGCCCGTGATCTGCAGCACGGCTTTCGCGGCCGCGCCGGTCTCCAGCTCGGTGAAGAGCAGCGGGTGCTCGATCGGCTGCGCGGGGGTGATGAACGTCAGCTCCATAGCGGTCTCCGTCCTTTCGGTGAAAGCTCTTTGGATATCGTTGTCAGGCCTTATCGGTGAGGGAACGCGGCAAGCGCATGTCGTCGCGGCGGACCCTGGCCCAGTCGAAGCGCGGGATCAGCCGCTCCAGATCCATGGGCTCGGGCTCCTCCAGGATGCCCGCGGCGCAGGCCAGCAGCCCCAGCAGCTCCTCGGGGGAGAAGCGCCGGGAGAGCGCCGTCAGGTCCAGATCGCGGTCGCGCTTGGCCAGGCGGCGGCCGTCGGCGTCGGTCAGCAGGGGGATGTGCCGATAGCGCGGCGCGGGCAGCCCCAGCATAGCCTGGAGCGCCAGCTGCACCGGCGTGGCAGGCAGGATGTCCCTTCCGCGCACGATCTCGTCCACGCCCGAGGCCGCGTCGTCCACCACCACCGCCAGGGGATAGGCATACAGCCCGTCGGACCGCAGGACGATGGGGTCGCCGCAGTCCCGGGCCAGGTCGGCGCTCTGCCAGCCGTACTGCCCGTCGCGGAAGCCGACGCGCGCCTCCGGCAGCCGCACCCGCAGGGAGGGGGACCTGCGCAGCCGACGCTCGGCGCGCTCCGCCTCCGTCAGGCCGCGGCAGGTGCCGGGATACACCGGGCTGCCGTCGCCCTGGTTGGGGGCCTGCAGGCTGTGGAGCTCGGCACGGGTGCAGAAGCAGGGATAGATCCTGCCCATCGCCCGCAGCCGCGCCAACGCCTCGGCATAGGCCTCGCCCCGTTCGCTCTGGTATACGATGGGCCCGTCCCAGGTGAAGCCCAGTCGGCGCAGATCCTCGACGCACTGCTCCGAGGCCCGGCGCGGGCAGCGCGGCACGTCCACGTCCTCGATGCGCAGCAGGAAACGGCCGCCCTGGGAGCGGGCCGAGAGATAGGCCAGCATCGCGCAGAGCAGGTTGCCCAGATGCAGCCTGCCGCTGGGCGTGGGCGCGAACCGCCCTGTGGGTCTTCCGTCCATGATGATGCGCTCCTTGCAGTCAGCTCCTATCCCATTTCGACGTGGGGGCTCTGTCTCCTGCCGCGGGAAACAGCGAAAAGACAGGAAATGGGCGCTTCCAGGCCCGATCCGCCCCTTGTTTCGCTCTGCGGATCGTGATAATATAAGGGACGGCAACTTGCCGCACCACATCAAGGAAGGCGTCACGATGCTGTAGAAATGGTCCACGCCGGTCTTCCCGATCTCCGGGAAGAAGCCGCGCACGGTGTATGTCTATGTGCCGGACCAGGCCGAGGAGGACCCCGAGGCCCGGTTCCCGGTGCTGTATATGTTCGACGGGCACAATGTGTTCCTGGACGAGGATGCCACCTATGGCAAGTCCTGGGGCATGAAGGACTTCATGGATGAGACGGGCACGCCCATGATCGTGGTGGGCGTGGACTGCGACCACCGCCCGCATAACGCCCGCCTGTCGGAGTATTCGCCCTTTACCTTCGTCGATCCCGACCTGGGGCGTATCACGGGCCGCGGCCGCCTGTTCATGGACTGGCTGTGCGGCACGCTCAAGCCCATGATCGACGAGCGCTATCCCACCATCCCGGAGCGGGAGGCGACCTTCATCGCCGGCAGCTCCATGGGCGGCCTGATGACGATCTACGCGGTGTCGGCCTACAACGAGGTCTTCAGCCGCGGCGCCGCGCTGTCCCCCTCCGTGTGGACGGCCAACAAGCGCATCGCCCGCATGATCCGCGAGAGCGAGATCGCGCCCGGCACCGTGCTCTATATGGACTATGGCTCCCGTGAGCTGGAGAACCATGAGGGCATGCTCGGCTGCTATGGCAACGTGCTGGAGACGCTGATGACCAAGGGCGTGTGGGTCACGAGCCGCATCGTGCCCGGCGGCGAGCACTGCGAGGCCTGCTGGCAGGAGCAGATCCCCTTCTTCCTGCAGACCCTGCTCTACGAACACGAGTGATATCCGGACGGAACGAGAGGAGACAAGCATGGAGACCGAATACTACGTCTACTACAGCCAGGCGCTGGGCCGTGACATGGAGATCAAGCGCTATGGCCATGCCGGGCGCCCGGTCCTGTTCATCCCCTGCCAGAACGGCCGGTTCTACGACTTCGAGAACTACAAGATGACCGATACCTGGGCCCCCTGGCTGGAGAACGGCAAGTGCATGGTGTTCTCGATCGACACCATCGACCAGGAGACCTGGAGCGACAAGACAGGCGACCCCTGGTGGCGCGTGCGCCGCTACGAGGACTGGCTGGCCTTCATCACCGATGAGCTGGCGCCCTTCATCCGTGATATCTGCAACGAGAAGAACGGCTGGACCGGGACGCCGGGCATCATCCCGTTCGGCTGCTCGCTGGGCGCGACCCACGCGGCCAACCTGTTCTTCCGCTTCCCCGATATCTTCGATGGCTGCCTGGCTCTGAGCGGCATCTATTCCGCCGAGTATGGCTTCGACGGCTACTGGGACGATGTGGTCTACCGCAACTCGGTGGCGGACTACATGGCCGGCATGCCGGAGGGCCATCCCTTCATCGAGAAGTACAACCGCAAGCAGGCCATCATCTGCTGCGGCCGCGGCCCCTGGGAGGTGCCCGCGACCACGCTGCGCATGCGCGACATCTGCCAGGCCAAGGGCATCACCGGCGTGTGGGTGGATGTGTGGGGCGATGACTGCGCTCATGACTGGGACTGGTGGTACAAGCAGTGCGCCTACTTCCTGCCCATGCTCCTGGGCCAGCCTTACGACGCGGCCTGAGCGCGCAGACACGATCATATAGAGGACGAACGAGAGAAGGAGAGCAAGATCATGAAGAACTTCGTATTCATCTCCCCCAACTTCCCGCTCAATTACTGGCAGTTCTGCCGTGAGCTGAAGAACAACGGCATGCGCGTGCTGGGCGTGGGCGACCAGCCCTATGACGAGCTGATGCCCCAGCTGAAGGATGCCCTCACCGAGTATTACAAGGTGGGCAGCATGGAGAACTACGACGAGGTGTACCGCGCCGTGGCCTTCTTCATCAGCAAGTACGGCCGCATCGACTGGCTGGAGAGCAACAACGAGTACTGGCTGGAGCGCGACGCCATGCTGCGCACCGATTTCCATATCACCAGCGGCTTCCAGGTGGAGGACATGCCCCGCATCAAGTTCAAGAGCGGCATGAAGCCCTACTACCAGGCCGCCGGCATCCGCACCGCGCGCTACCATATGGTGGATGACTACGCCGGCTGCAAGGCCTTCATCGACGAGGTGAGCTACCCCGTCATCGTGAAGCCCGACAACGGCGTGGGCGCCTCCCACACCTACAAGCTGAAGAACGACGACGACCTGGTGGACTTCCTGAACGAGAAGCGCGAGCAGGGCGTGAGCTACATCATGGAGGAGTTCATCGACGCCGAGGTGAACAGCTATGACGCCATCATCGACAGCCACGGCGAGCCCATCTTCGAGACCGGCAACGTGACGCCCTTCTCCATCATGGACATCGTGAACAACGATGACAACTCCATCTACTACATCGTGAAGGACCTGCCCGACGACACCCGTCGGTGCGGCCGCGCCGCGGTGAAGAGCTTCGGCGTGAAGAACCGCTTCGTGCATTTTGAGTTCTTCCGCCTGACCAAGGACCAGCCCATGGGCAAGAAGGGCGATGTGGTGGCCCTGGAGGTCAACATGCGCCCCTGCGGCGGCTATTCCCCCGACATGATGAACTTCGCCAATTCCACCGATGTGTATAAGATCTGGGCCGACATGATCTGCTACGACAGCACCCAGAAGCCCCAGGGCGAGCACAGCTTCTGCGCCTTCGCCGGCCGCCGCGACGGCAAGGACTTCGTGCTGAGCCACGAGGAGCTGCTGGCCAAGTATGCCGCGCAGATGAAGATGGTGGAGCGCATCCCCGATGCCCTGGCCGGCGCCATGGGCAACCAGATGTATGTCGCCACCTTCCCCGATGAGGCGTCCATGAACGCCTTCTATGCCGACGCCACCCGTTGCCGGTGATCGAAGACACGATCCCCCGCTGCCTGTGTGGGAAGCACAGGCAGCTTTTCATGTGTGAGGGGGGCTGCCGCCTGCGTGCTCTGATGTGACTTGGTAGAGCATGCGGCCGCGACCCTCTCAGTCGGCTGCGCCGACAGCTCCCCCGGAGGGGGAG
>R28__coassemble_656_pt1 | contig 12527 bp, 11 predicted proteins | sample R28__metabat2_low_PE_026 | metagenome-assembled genome bin R28
GCTCGGACCCGCGACCTCCACCTTGGCAAGGTGGCGCTCTACCAACTGAGCTACTGCCGCAAATGAGATGTGCCTTGGGGCGGAATCGAACCACCGACACGCAGATTTTCAGTCTGCTGCTCTACCGACTGAGCTACCAAGGCAAATGTGGCGACCCGGAAGGGGCTCGAACCCTCGACCTCCAACGTGACAGGCTGGCGCTCTAACCAACTGAGCTACCGGGCCACTTCTTGATGTGGGAACAACAGGGCTCGAACCTGTGACCCTCTGCTTGTAAGGCAGATGCTCTCCCAGCTGAGCTATGCTCCCGTGCCGAGCCAAGTGGTGCGGCTCCGGTGACTGCTCACCGTGACGGCTCGTTCATAATATCACGATCTTGGAAGATCGTCAACCCCCTTTTTGAACTTTTTGACGCCGCGCCCTCTGGCCGTGACCGATCGGACAGGCCCGAATGAGCGCCCGGAAGGGGAGGAGGATCGTACAAAAGATGTTCAAACAGTTGCGCTCGGGGCCGGTCTGGGCTATAATAGGCAACGTTCATCATCAAAGAGAAGGAGCAATGAACGATGGAACTTGATGTCATCCGTCAGGCCGACCCCGAAGTCGCTGAGGCCATCGGCCTGGAGCTGGAGCGCCAGCGCACGCATATCGAGCTGATCGCCTCCGAGAACTTCGTGTCCCCCGCGGTGATGGCCGCGATGGGCACCTGCCTGACCAACAAATATGCCGAGGGCTATCCGGGACACCGCTACTATGGCGGCTGCCAGTATGTGGACATCGTGGAGGACCTGGCACGCAACAGGATCTGTGAGCTGTATGGTGCCGAGCACGCGAACGTGCAGCCTCATTCCGGCGCGCAGGCGAACATCGCGGTGTATTTCGCCATGCTGACCCCCGGCGATACCGTGATGGGCATGGACCTGTCCCACGGCGGCCACCTGACCCACGGCTCTCCCGTCAACATGAGCGGCAAGTACTTCAACTTCGTGCCCTATGGCGTGAGCAAGGAGACCGGCCGCATCGATTATGACGAGGTGCTGCGCATCGCCAAGGAGTGCCGCCCCAAGCTGATCGTGGCGGGCACCTCGGCCTATCCGCGCACCATCCATTTCGACAAGCTGCGCGCCATCGCCGATGAGGTGGGCGCGCTGCTGATGGTCGACATGGCGCACATCGCCGGTCTGGTGGCCGCGGGCGAGCATCCGAACCCCGTGCCCTATGCCGACTTCGTGACGACCACCACCCACAAGACCCTGCGCGGCCCCCGCGGCGGCCTGATCCTGTGCAAGGAGAAGTACGCCAAGGCGATCGACAAGGCCATCTTCCCCGGCACCCAGGGCGGCCCGCTGGAGCACATCATCGCCGCGAAGGCCGTCTGCTTCGGTGAGGCGATGAAGCCCGAGTTCAAGGCCTACCAGCACCAGATCATCCTCAACGCCAAGGCGATGGAGGAGACCTTCCGCGAGGAGGGCGTGAAGATGGTGAGCGACGGCACCGACAACCATCTGCTGCTGCTGGACTTCTCCGGCACCGAGATGACCGGCAAGCTGATGGAGAGCCTGCTGGACCGCGCGAACATCACCGCCAACAAGAACACCGTGCCGAACGAGACCCGCTCCGCCTTCGTGACCAGCGGCGTGCGCGTCGGCACCCCCGCCGGCACGACCCGTGGCCTGAAGGAGGAAGAGTTCCGCCAGGTGGCTCGCTGGATCGCCCGCGTGGCCCGCGAGGGCGAGGGCTGCGTCGACCAGGTGAAGGCCGAGGTCGAGCAGCTGATGGCTCGCTATCCGCTGTACGCTGACTGATCCCAAACACACGACGACCGGAGAGATCGAAAGATCCCTCCGGTCGTTTTTCTTCATCCTATGCTATCGCTGGGACGCAGCTTGGCGTGGCGGCAGGACGGTGCGGTCATTCGATGGCGCGCTTGCGCAGGAGCCTGCCGTCCTCATCCGTGATCACACGGATGCCGCAGGGCTCCACATAGCGCTCTGTGCCGTCGATCAGGATGTGAGCGGTGGCTCCGTCGTTGTCGATATGATAGGTATGCTTGCCCCATTGCAGGGTATAGGAGCAGGCCGTGCCGCTGCCCAGGCTGAACAGGATCTCGCCCATCTCCATATCGATGCCCCAGATATGCGCGATGTATTCCAGCACGGAGAGAAGCGTGGGGCCGTAGGAATCCTGGAAGGGCTCCGGATCGCCGGGGGCCAGCACGGCGTGGGAGGTCATCCCGACCCGGGAAGGCTCGCCGGTGAAGGGGTCGAACTGTTGGGTGAACACATAGCCGCCCTCGATGACGGCCCGGAACAGCCGCTTGCCCAGGCGGGTGACCAGCTTCTCATAGCCATAGCGCTCCAGCGCCAGGATGGCCCGCTGATAGGTGAGGCCCTCGCACTGGCCGCTCCAGTTGTTCTATGGCGCGTTGCGGAACATGGGATCGGAGACCGCCACGGAGGGCAGCGGCATGGGCGTCATGAACTCGGCCGGGTCGGTGAGATGCTCCCGCACGAAGCGGTCCGCCATCTCCTGCGAGAAGGAGCCCCAGTACATGCACCGCAGGCTGTTGTGGGTCAGCACGTCCACCGTCCTGCCGGTCTTGTCCCGGTCATAGCACGCGCCGCGCGCGTCGTCCCAGAGCTTCTCGCGCAGCACGGCGGCCACCCGATCGGCGGCGGCGCGCCAGCGGGCCTCTGTGCCGTCCCCGCGGATACGGCCGATCTGCGCCAGTGTGTCGCGGGCCGCGTAGGAGAAGGAGGTGATGTCCATGGAGGCCATCGGCACCACGGCATAGCCCTCCGGCGGGGTATCGGTGGTGCAGTAGTTCGGCGCGTTCCCATAACGGACGGCGTTGTCTTCTCCGGTGTCATATACGCACCAGGACTCCAGCAGACCGTCGCCGTCCGAATCGCGCACCTTCCACAGATAGGCGTCGAAGCGCTCGAGGCATCTCGCCAGCTCGTCCAGATAGGCCGGATCTCTGCCGCACCAGTAATACATGTTCAGCGCGTGCCAGGGGAAACAGAAGCCCTGGAACTTGTTGAACTGCGGCTCCACGTGCCCGTCCGGATGGCACTGGATGGAGCCGGCCAGGCGTCCGTCCTCGCGCTGGGTACGTATGAAGAAGAGCTGATCATCCAGCGCGGCCTCCATGTGATGACCGGCATACATCTCGCCGCCCATGGGCTGCGTCTCCAGCCAGATCTTCTCATAGCCGCCGCCCTCCACCAGCACGGGCCGGTCTCCGAACAGGCGCACGTTGTTCAGACATTTGGCGATCGCGGTGTCATACAGCTTCTGCAGGGCCGCGTCCTTCGTGCAGAAGGCGATCTTCGTCTCGGGCAGCATAACGATCCCTCCATCCGGTCTGAGCCGGTCCATCCGATATAATATACCACGAAGCTCCCATACAGGCAACCGCCACATGGAGACGCGGCCGCGGTCTTGAGCAGAGGACTGAACAAAAGATGAACAAAACGCGAAAATTTTACTTCAAGTTTTGCTTGACAAAAGCCTCACTGTTCTTTATACTTGATATCAACAGGACACGCCGGATCGGCTGTCGTAACCACATACCTTTTTGAAGGAGGAGCTTTCCTTATGAAGAAGACCCTGATCTCTCTGCTCCTGGTCGTGGCCATGCTCGCCACGATGCTCTGCGTCCCCGCCTTCGCCGAGGAGAAGGCCGCGGGCTGGAACGATGTGAACGCCGAGGGCTATGTGTACCCGGACTATTCCGGCGAGACCCTGCGCTTCATGTGGTGGGGCTCTGATACCCGTGCCCAGATCACCACGCAGGTCATCGAGATGTATGAGCAGCTGACCGGCATCGACATCCAGTATGAGTACTATGACGGCACCACCTACTGGCAGATCTATCAGGCCTACCAGGCTGCACATGACCTGCCCGATGTGGTCCAGATGGGCAACAACTGGGCTACCTACTATGATTCCATCATCCCGCTGAACAGCTACGTGGAGGATGGCACCATCGACACCACCAACATCAGCTCCGCCATGCTGGCCACCACCACCAACCAGGCCAACGGCGACATCACCGGCATCTCCAACGGCACCAACGCCCGCTGCTTTGCCTACAACCCCGCCATCTTCGATGAGTGCGGCGTGGCCTATCCCACCGACTACTGGACCTGGGATGACTTCGCGGCCGCGGCCCGTGCCATCACCGCCAAGACCGGCAACCCCGCCATCACCACCATCGAGTACAACTCCCTGGTGTTCTCCGTGGTGACCCAGTCCAAGGTCGGCGCCAACTTCTACACCATGGACGGCTCTGACTTCGGCTTCGACGGCGACACCTCCTCCCTGGCCTACATCATCGACCTGCTGGTGACCCTGATGAAGGAAGGCGTCATCGCCGACTACGGCATCCAGAACGAGATCGGCACCAACGTCGAGGCCGACTGGATCGCTTCCGGCGATTCCGCCATCATGATGCTCTCCTCCAACCAGTTCAAGGCCCTGAGCAATGTGGCCGCCGAGAACGGCATCAGCCTGAAGCTGTGCACCATCCCGCGTATGTATGCTGACGGCCAGTCCGGCATGGTGGTCCGCTCCTCTCAGCAGCTGAGCATCTCCGCCAACTCCACCAAGCCCGAGATCGCGGCCAACTTCATCAACTTCTTCCAGAACAGCATCGAGGCCAACAAGATCCTGAACTGCGAGCGCGGCGTGTCCATCAACTCCGCTGTGCTGGAGGCCCTGATCGCCGCGAACCCCGATGACGCTGTGAACAACGAAGTGTATCGCATGATCAACGTGATCGGTGCCTTCCCGGATGCCGCGAACTCCAGCCCCGCCGAGCCCACCGCCAACGAGGAGATCTCGAACGTGCTGAAGAACACCTACATCCAGGGCTACTTCTATGGCAACTTCGCCAGCGCGCAGGAGTGCGCCGATGCCTTCTGGGCCGAGGCTCAGGAGATCTGGGCCCGCTACGAGACCGCTGAGTGATCCCTGACTGTTCATACCGCGCCCTGGAGGGAGTCCCTTCAGGGCGCATTTTTCAAGAAAGGAGCTGACCGCTGTGCAAGACGTCGCCGCCAGGCCGAAGAAGCACAAGGAAAAGTTCATCTACCGGGACAACACAGTGGGCTATGTGTTCGCCGCGCCCTTCATCATCAGCTTCTGCTTCCTCACGCTGGTCCCCATGGCGCTGTCCCTCTATTACTCCTTCTGCACCTACAAGATCGGCGCCTCGCCCGTCTGGGTCGGGCTGGAAAACTATATCCGTCTGTTCACCAATGACGCGACCTTCGGCAACTCGCTGCTGGTCACGGTCCAGTATGTCATCATCGGCGTGCCCATGAAGCTGATCTTCGCTCTGCTCGTGGCCATGCTGCTGACCAAGAACACCCGGCTGCAGGGCTTCTACCGTGCCGTGTACTACATCCCGTCGCTGATCGGCGGGTCCGTGGCCGTGGCGCTGGTGTGGAAGCAGCTGTTCGGCAGCCGCGGCCCCATCATCACCGCGCTGAAGGCCCTGGGCGCGCCCGCGTCCTTCTCCTTCTTCGGTGACACCAGCTGGGCCTTCTTCCCCCTGGTGCTGTGCAACGCTTGGCAGTTCGGCTCCTCCATGCTGATCTTCGCCTCCGGCCTCAAGCAGATCCCCAAGGACTACTATGAGGCGGCCGAGATCGACGGCGCCGGCGTGATGAAGCGCTTCTTCTCCATCACCCTGCCCTGCCTGAGCCCCATCATCCTCTTCAACCTGATCATGCAGCTGATCTCCGGCTTCATGACCTTCACCCAGGCCCAGGTCATCACCAACGGCGGCCCCAACTACGCCACCAACTACATCGCGCTGAACATCTTCACCGAGGGCTTCTCCTACTCCCGCATGGGCTATGCCTGCGCCGAGAGCTGGGTGATGCTGGTGATCATGGCCGCCGTGACCGGTATCATCTTCAAGACCTCCAACAACTGGACCTATTATGAGAATTAAGGAGGGCGTGAAGAGATGAGAACGAAACGGATCGTGACCGATGTGATCTATCACATCTTCGTCATTGCCTTCGGCCTTCTGATGATCTATCCCGTGGTGTGGATGATCCTTTCCTCCTTCAAGATCAAGAGCGAGATCCTGGGCACGAACGCCTCCTTCTGGCCCCGCCAGTGGATCTTCACCAACTATCCCGACGGCTGGTACGGCGCGGCCGGCCTGACCTTCGGCACCTACTTCAAGAACTCCATGATCGTGTCGGTGTTCGGCATGATCGGCACGGTGATCTCCTCCGCCATGGTCGCCTACGCGCTGGGCCGTGTGCCCTTCAAGGGGCGCAAGTTCTGGTTCACCGCCATGATCATGACCATGCTGCTGCCCGGTCAGGTGCTGATGATCCCGCAGTACATCATCTGGAACACGCTGGGCGCCGTGGGCTCCTTCATCCCGCTGCTGGTGCCGCGCTTCCTGGGCTGGCCCTTCTTCATCTACATGATGATGCAGTTCATCCGCGGCCTTCCCAAGGAGCTGGACGAGGCGGCCATGATCGACGGCTGCAGCAAATATTCCATCTTCGTGCGTATCATCGTGCCGCTGATGGGCCCCTCGATCATCACCACCATCGTCATCTCCTTCTACTGGATCTGGGATGACTACATGGGCCCGCTGCTCTATCTGTCCAAGCCCGAGCTGAAGACGGTCTCCCTGGCCATCAAGGGCTTTGCCGACGCGCAGGGCACCAACTTCGGCCCCATGTTCGCCATGTCGACGCTCTCGCTGATCCCTGTGTTCCTGCTGTTCCTTTTCTTCAACAGGTACCTGATGGACGGTGTGACAGCCGGCAGCGTCAAGGGCTGACCCCACGAGGGAGCCGGAGCGATCCGGCCCCCTCTTTCTTTAGCGTGAGGGAGCGGAACGATGAACGGAGCATGGCAGACCTTTCCCGGCGCGCAGCTGCTGGGCAACGGCCATATGGGGGCGGCGGTATGCTGCGGTCCCGGAGAGCTGCGCGTCCTTTTGAGCCACTGTGCCTTCTACTCCGGTGAGCCTGAGCCCGATCCGGCGGACGAGACAGCCGCGGAGGCCTTCCGTCTGGCCCGCGCCGCGGCGCTGCGGGAGGACTGGGCCGAGGTGGACCGGCAGACAGAGCGCTTCATGGGGTGCAAGGGCAACTATGGCACCTCGCTGCCTGTCGGCACGCTGGTCATACGGATCGCGGACCTCGAGGGCGCGCCTCCTGTCATGACCGACCGGCTGGACATGCATACAGGCGTGCTGCGGATCGATGGCGAGAGGCTGACGGCGGAGCTGTGCTGCTCGCACCCGGACAGGCTGCTGCTCATCCATCTGTTCGCCCCGGACGGGGTGGAGCTGTAGGCGCGGGTAGAGGGCGTGGGCTCCTGCCTGCGAGAAGGCGTTGGGCTGCGCTTCGAGACCCAGGCCCTGGAAACGCGCCATTCCGACGGCACCTGTGGGACGCGGCTGGCGGGCCTGCTGACCGCGGCAGCCGACGGGGGCACCGTGTCCATCGAGGGTGAGACGATGCGCGTCTCCGGCGGGAACGAGTGCCTGCTCGCGCTGCGCATGGACACGGACATGGGCTGCGCGGACTGGCCCGCTCGAAGAGCGGCACTGTATGGCGAGCATGCGCCTGCCGTTCCGGAATGGAACGAGCTCCTGGCCCGGCATGTGCGGGACTTCTCTGCGCTGATGGACCGCCAGGCCCTTTCCCTGCCCACCGATCCCCAGGCGGAGCGCCTGCAGCTGATGGGGCGTTACCTGCTGGTCAGCGCGGCCCGCGCGGACTCGCCGCTGCCCATGAGCCTGCAGGGGGTATGGAACGACGATGTGGCCTGCCGCATCGGCTGGACCTGCGACATGCATCTGGACATCAACACCCAGATGAACTACTGGCTGGCGGGCCCCGCCGGGCTCAGTGACGAATGCCGCCCGCCGCTCTTCCGCTGGATGACGCAAAGGCTGATCCCGCAGGGAAAGACGGACGCCGCGCTCCATTACGGGGCTTCTGGTTGGGCGGCGTAGCTCGTCGCGAACGCCTGGGGCTATGCGCGGCCTTACTGGAACAAGAGCCTGGCGCCCTGCCCCGCCTGCGGCCTGTGGCTGGCGCTCGACCTGGCTGAGCACTGGCGGTACACCGGGGATACGGCCTTTCTGACGCAGCAGGCCCTTCCGGCGCTGGAGGGCGCGGTGGGGTTCATCCTGGACTATGTGTTCGACCCGGGCGACGGCAGCGCGGCCACCGGGCCCTCCATCTCGCCGGAGAACGCTTTCCTCACGGCGGACGGAAAGCACTATGCCTCCATCAGCCCGGCCTTCGAGGTGAGCATGATCCGGGCCGTCATCGCCGACCGCAAAGAGCTGCGCGCGGCGGCGGGCCTGCCGGAGGATGAGCGGAGCGCGCGCCTCCGGTCGATCGCCGAACGGCTGCCGGAGCCTCGCGTGCTGAAGGACGGCACCCTGGCGGAATGGTCCCACGAGCTGCCGCCGGCCGACCCGCAGCACAGGCACCTGAGCCACTTGGCCGCGCTCTATCCTTTGGGGCAGATCGGGCCGGAGAAGACCGCGCTCGCCGCGGCGGCCAGGCGCACGATCGAGGTGCGGCTCACGCCCTACGAGGGCTGGGAGGATACCGGCTGGGCCCGGAGCATGCTGCTGCTCTACGCGGCCCGGCTGCGCGACGGCGAACAGGCTCTGTGGCATCTGCGGGAGACGATCGCCCGTTTGATGGATCCCTCTGGGAAGATCATGCATCCATCGACCCGCGGCGCCTCTTCCTTTGCGCCGGTATGGGAGCTGGACGGCAACACGGGCGTGGCCATGGGCATCACGGAGATGCTGCTGCAGAGCCACGGCGGTGAGATCCGGCTGCTGCCCGCGCTGCCGAAGGCCTGGGACCGCGGCAGCTTCCGGGACATGGTGTGCCGCGGCGGCGTGAGGGTCAGCCTCTCATGGCGTGAGGGGATGCCTGAGCGGCTGCGGCTCGTCTGCGACAAGAGCGCCGAGGTCATGGTATGCTTCGGCGATCGCAGGCAGCGCATCTCTCTGGAGGCCGGGGTGCCGCTGGAGCTGACATGGAAGGAGGACAGACTTGTATGACGAACGGAAAGCTTTGCATGGGCGTGCTGGGCCTGGGAGAGGGCCGCAGCGTGATCTCTGCCGTACAGCACAGCGATCTGTGGGAGCTTGGCAACATCTGCGACCTGAACGAGGCGCTGTGCCGTGAGCGCATGGCGGATTTCGGGCTGCAGTGCTATACTACCCGCTATGAGGATCTGCTGAAGGACCCGGAGATCGATGTCATCGGCATCTACACGCCGGACCAGCTCCACGCCGAGCATATCATCATGGCCCTGCAGGCCGGCAAGCATGTGGTGTGCACCAAGCCCCTGATGGTGGACCTGAGCCAGGCCCAGCGGCTGCTGGACGCGCAGAAGGCAGCCGGCAGGCAGGTGTTCATCGGCCAGAGCTCCCGCTATTTTGAGGCGGCGCTGCACCAGCGCAGGGACTTCGAGAAGGGCCGCCATGGCGAGCTGGTCACGGTGGAGACCCACTACATCAGCGATTCACGCTGGTTCCTGGCGCGTGACTGGAGCCATGAGGCCGGCTTCTCCTGGATGTACAATTTCCTGATCCACGCGGTGGATCTGGCGCTGTGGTATGTCCCTCAGGTGGAGACGGTCTACGGTGTGGGCCAATGCTCCTCGAACAGCGCGTCCCGCGGCATCCAGGCGCCGGATTCCCTCAAGTTCCTGCTGACGGACCCGAACGGCGTGTGCGCCAGCGTCATCGGCAATTACGCCACGCCCGCGCTCACCAAGCCCGCGGAGCATTTCATCAGCTGCACACTGCGCGGCACGATGGGCGTCAGCAAAGCGGACTGTCCCTTCGACTATGTGCATCACTTCTCCGAGCCCGGCATCTATCGCAACACGGTGTATGAGAACTATGACGAACGCCGTCCGTATTACTACCGCTTTGAAGGAGACACACACCACGCCGGGGAATATCAGAACTACCTGGAATACTTCGCCCGCTGCCTGCGGACAGGGGAGACGCCCCTGCCGGACCTGCGGGAGGGCATCCGCACGATCGCCGTGATGGAGGCCATGTCCCGCAGCCTGCGGTCCGGCCAGGTCGAGCGTGTCTCACAGGTGCTCGCGGACTGGCAGCTGGAGCTGTGAACGAAAGGACAGGGGAAGATCGCATGATGGAGAATGAAAGAAAGCCCTGGGACGATGGAAAGCTCCGTGTCGCAGACGACCATCGCCATCTGCGCTGCGGTGACCGGCCCTTCTTCTGGCTTGCGGATACCGCCTGGCTGCTGTGCCAGAAGACGACGGAGGAGGAGGCCCGGCTCTACCTGACCAACCGCCGGGACAAGGGCTTCACGGTCATCCAGTCGGTGCTGATCCATGAGCTGCCCGGCATGAAAGCCTCCAGCCTGGCCGCCGGCGAGCGCGATGCCCGCGATCCGGCCTATTGGGCGCACGTGGAGCGCGTGGTCTCGATCGCCGAGGAGCTGGGCCTGTATATGGCGCTGCTCCCCAGCTGGGGCAGTGTGGTGAACAGCGACCTGCTGACCTTGGAGAACATGCCGGAGTATGTCCATTTCCTGGCTGAACGCTTCGGCGCTCGCCCGAACGTGATCTGGCTGCTGGGCGGCGACATCCGCGGCGACAGATATCATGACTTTTACTGCGCGGAGGGCCGCCTGATGAAGCAGCTGATGCCCGACAAGCTGATCGGCTTCCATCCCTTCGGCCGCACGTCCTCCTCGCTCTGGTTCCATGAGGAGCCCTGGCTCGACTTTGATATGTTCCAGTCCGGCCATCGCCGCTACGACCAGTATACCCTGGGCGCCTGGGATGACAATCGGCTGGATGTGGAGACCTATTTCGGTGAGGACAATTGGCGGTATGTCGACCGCGACCTGGCCCGCGAGCCGAAAAAGCCCACCGTGGATGGGGAGCCCTCCTATGAGCTGATCCTGCAGGGCCTGCATGATCTTTCCCAGCCGTATTGGCGCGAATGGGACGTGCGCCGCTATGCCTACTGGTCGGTCTTTCAGGGCGCGATGGGTCATACCTATGGCGACAACAGCATCCAGCAGTTCTATACGAATTCGCTCGTTCCGGGTTCCTTCGGCGTGCGCCGGGTATGGTCCGACGCCATCCACCATGTGGGCTCCGGACAGATGGGTCTCCTGCGCCGACTGATGGAGTCGGTGGACTGGCAGAACGGCCGCCACGCGGATGAGCTGCTCCTCTCTGGGCAGAAGGAGAAGTATCATCGCGTCAGCGTGTTCGCCGGCGCTGACTACTTGCTGGCCTATGACTACCTGGGCGAGGCCTTCACCGTGGATCTGACGCCCTTCACGGGCAAGCGGCTGACCGCGCACTGGTTCGATCCCGTGAGCGGCGCGATGAGCTATTTCGCGGACCTGACCGGAAGGACACAGGCCGAGGTGAAGCCCGTGGCTCGCCTGACCCGCGACAACGATTGGGTGCTGGTGATCCGCGCATACGAATGAGCGCGGCCGGCTGATATCCGGAAACGGACAAAATAAAAGCGGAACGACAGCAGCCGTTTCGCTTTTATCGATGGCGGAGACGGTGGGATTCGAACCCACGGGCCCGATTAAGGGTTTACTCGATTTCGAGTCGAGGCCGTTATGACCGCTTCGATACGTCTCCATAAAGGCTGCGGACTTGCTCCGCAACAGGGATATTATAACACAGCGGGCACGATCTTGCAAGACCGATCTTTTGGGCATACGGCGTACAACGCGGCTGAAAGCTCATGATCGCTTGACAAGAAGGCCCACAAAGACTATCATGAGATGACGACCTGAAATAGAGGAGGATCGGACCGATGGCGGAACTTACGATGGACAAGCTGATGGCTCTGTGCAAGAACCGCGGCTTCATCTTTGCGGGCAGCGAGATCTATGGCGGCCTGGCCAACATGTGGGATTATGGCCCTCTGGGTGTGGAATTCAAGAACAATGTGAAGAAGGCCTGGTGGCAGAAGTTCGTCCAGGAGAGCAAGTACAACACGGGCCTGGACTGCGCGATCCTGATGAACCGCGAGGTGTGGGTGGCGAGCGGCCATGTGGGCGGCTTCAACGATCCGCTGATGGACTGCCGTGCCTGCAAGGCGCGCTTCCGTGCCGACAAGCTGATCGAAGACTTCACCCAGGGCGAGGAGACCGGCGACGGCTGGACCAATGCCGAGCTGGAGAAGTATATCGCGGAGCATGATATCGTCTGCCCCAAGTGCGGCAAGAAGGACTTCACGCCCATCCGCCAGTTCAACCTGATGTTCAAGACCTATTCCGGCATCACCGAGGACGCGACCAACGAGATCTATCTGCGCCCCGAGACCGCGCAGGGCATCTTCGTCAACTTCCAGAACGTGATGCGCACCACCCGCAAGAAGCTGCCGGCCGGCATCGCGCAGATCGGCAAGAGCTTCCGCAACGAGATCACGCCCGGCAACTTCATCTTCCGCGTGCGTGAGTTCGAGCAGATGGAGCTGGAGTTCT
>R28__coassemble_663_pt1 | contig 12433 bp, 10 predicted proteins | sample R28__metabat2_low_PE_026 | metagenome-assembled genome bin R28
GATGGGCGCCTCGACGGCGGCGGGAGCCTCCGGGATCACTTCGACATCAGCCGGCTCCGCAGCTGTGTCGATCGGCTCAAAAGGGGCCTTCTCCTCACCGCCGACAAGGCTCCGGTACAGCTCCAGATACTTGTTGGCCGAGACGGTCCAGCTGTAATCGCCGGACATGCCGCGCTCCATCAGCAGGGACCAGATGTCCTTGCGGTCATGATAGAAGCCCAGGGCGCGGTCGATGGTGTTGAGCATATCATGGGCGTTGTAGTTGGCGAAGGAGAAGCCGTTGCCCTCGCCGGTGGCCTCGTTGTAGCTGAGCACGGTGTCACGCAGGCCGCCGGTCTCGCGCACGATGGGCAGCGTGCCATAGCGCAGGGCGATCATCTGGCTCAGGCCGCAGGGCTCGAACTGGCTGGGCATGAGGAACAGATCGCAGCCGGCATAGATCTGATGGGCCAGCGCGGTATCCATGGTGAAGCGCGCCGCCATCTTGCCGCTGAAGGTGCTCTCCGCCCAGGAGAACAGGTTCACATAGCGGCTCTCGCCCATGCCGAGCACCACCAGCTGCACGTTGCGGTGCATCAGGTCGTTCATCACATAGTCCACCAGGTCCAGGCCCTTCTGGTTGCTCAGGCGGCCCACCATGCCGATGATCGGCACGTCGGGGTCGACCGCCAGGCCCAGGGACTCCTGCAGGGCGCGCTTGCAGGCCGCCTTGCCGGAGGGATCCGCGGCGGAATAGGTGGCGGCGATGCGGGTATCGATGGCGGGATCGTAATCCACCATGTCGATGCCGTTCAGCACGCCGAACACCTGCGCCTTGCGGGCGCGGAGCAGGCCGTCCAGGCGCTCGCCGTAATAGGCGGTCTGGATCTCCTCGGAATAGGAGGGGCTCACGGTGGTGATCAGGTCGGCATACACCAGCGCGGCCTTCATGAAGTTGGCGCAGCCGAAGCACTCCAGCTTGTCATCGGTCCACAGGCTGTCGCCCAGGCCCAGCACGTCCTGCACCTGCTGGATGCCGAAGATGCCCTGGTACTGCAGGTTGTGGATGGTGTAGACCGTCTTCATCTGCGCGTAGAAGGGCAGGTGAGCGTACTGGATCTTGAGCAGCGCGGGCACCATGCCGCTCTGCCAGTCGTGCGCGTGGATCACATCGGGCTGGAAGTTGATGAGGGGCAGGGCGTTCAGCGCGCCGCGGCAGAAGAAGGCGAAGCGCTCATACTCGTCACCGCCGGCACCGTAGATGTAGGAGCGGCCGAAGTAGAACTTGTTGTCCATGAAGTACCAGGTGACGCCGTCGCGCACCAGCTTCTCGATGCCGCAGTACTGGCGGCGCCAGCCCAGCTGCACCTCAAAGTCCAGCACGTGCTCCATCTGCTCCACATACTGCTGGGGGATGGCGCCGTACAGGGGCAGGATGACGCGGACGTCGTGGCCCTGCTTGGCCAGGACGGGCGCCAGCGCGCCGACCACATCGGCCAGGCCACCGGTCTTGATGAAGGGCACGCACTCGCTGGCAGTGAACAAGATCTTCATGAGGATCTCCTCCGTTTATCAAGAGACGGAGCCGCGTCGGCCGGGAAAGGGTGGGCGCGGCTCCGTCTCTGTTTTTTTAGATGGTCACGTTCTTGGCGATCACGATCGGGTAAGCGTTCGGGCCGATCAGGCGCGCGTTGCGCTTGATGGTCGCCTGCTTGTCCAGGATGCAGTTCTCGACATAGGCACCGCTCTGCACGTTGCCGTCCTGCATGATGATGCAGTTCTTCACATGCGCGCCGGCCGCCACCTTCACGCCGCGGAACAGGATGGAGTTCTCCACGGTGCCGTCGATGGTCACGCCGTCGGCCACCAGGGAGTTGACACACACGGCCTCATCGCCATAGGAGGCGGGCATCTCGTCGCGCACCTTGGTGTACACGGGCAGCCTGGGGTCGAACAGGCTGTGGCGGATCTCGCTGTCCAGGATGTCCATGTTGAAGCGGAAGAAGTTCTGCACGCTGTCGATGCGCCAGCACAGGCCGGTGTACTCGAAGGCGTTCACCTTGCCGGTCTTGTTCTGCACCATGGGCATCAGGATGTCGTGGTCCATGTCCTTCAGGCCATGGGCGACGCCCTTCTCCACCAGGTTGCGCAGGTTCTCGCGCTTGGTGATCATCACGTCCATGAAGCAGCACTCCAGGGTGGGCGTGGTGGGCTCGACCTCCATCTCGGTGACCATGCCGTTCTCGTCCACGGACAGGTAAGCGCCGTACTCGTCGCGCTTCAGGTCCTGGTTCTTGGAGTACATCAGGGTGATCTCGGCGCCGCTGTCGATGTGGTACTGCACCAGCTTGTCCATATCCATGTTATAGATGATGTTGGAGCCGGACAGGACCACATACTCCTGCTTGGAGCGCAGCATATAGTTGGTGTTGGAGCGCAGGGCCTCCAGCAGGCCGCTGTAGACGCCCACGTTCTCGCGGGTGAGGAAGGGAGGCAGCACGCGCAGGCCGTCGTTCTTGCCGTGCAGGTCCCACTCCTTGCCGGAGCCCAGGTGGTCCATCAGGCTGTGGTAGTTCTTCTGCATGATGACGCCCACATTGCGGATGCCGCCGTTCACCATGGAGGAGACGAGGAAGTCGATCACGCGGTAGCGGCCGGCCACAGGCAGGGCAGCGATCGCGCGGGTCATGGTCAGCTCGCGCAGGCGGGCATCGTTTTCACCGGTGAAGATAACGCCCATTACATCTTTCATGTTCTTCGATCCTCTCTATCATGCCGGGCGACCCGGCTTCGTTCGTTCGGTCGGGAAGGCTCAGGCCTCGGGCTCCACCTGCTGGCCGGCGGTCACGGTCGAGCCGGCGGGCAGCGTCACGTCCTTGCCCACCACGGCGATCAGGCCGGTCTCCTCGCCCACCAGGCTGCCGGCGCCCACCACGGCGTTCTCGGCCACGATGGCACGGCGCACCACGGCACCGCGCTTGATGACGGCACCGGGCATGATGACGGCATCCTCCACAGAGGCGCCCTCCTCCACGGTCACGCCGGTGAACAGGATGGAATGATGCACATGGCCATAGACCTCGCAGCCCTCAGAGACCAGAGAGTCGGTGACCACCGCGCCCTTGGCGATGAAGTGGGGCGTCTCGCCGGGGTTGCGGGCATAGATGCGCCACTTCTTGTCGTGCATGTCGATGGGCTTGGGATCGGAGAGCAGGTCCATGTTGGCTTCCCACAGGGACTCGATGGTGCCGACATCCTTCCAGTAGCCCGCGAAGCTGTAGGCGCACAGGCGCTGCTGGTCGGCCAGCATGGTGGGGATGATGTTCTTGCCGAAGTCGTTGGAGGAAGCCTTGTTCTCCTCATCGGCGATGAGGTACTGGCGCAGCTTGCTCCAGGTGAAGATGTACACGCCCATGGAGGCCTTGTTGCTCTTGGGCTTCTTGGGCTTCTCCTCGAACTCGATGATGTTGTCGTCGGCGTCGGTGTTCATGATGCCGAAGCGGCTGGCCTCCTCCCACGGCACCTCACGCACGGCGATGGTGGCATCGGCGTTGTGGGCGATGTGGAAGCGCAGCATGGCGTTGTAGTCCATCTTGTAGATGTGGTCGCCGGAGAGGATCAGGACGTAGTCGGGATCGTACTCCTCGATGAAGGCCATGTTCTGGTAGATGGCGTTCGCGGTGCCGCGATACCACTCACCCACCTTGCCCTTCTGATAGGGGGGCAGGACGAAGACGCCGCCATTGGAAAGGTCCAGGTCCCAGGGCGCGCCGCTGCCGATGTAGGCGTTCAGCTCCAGGGGCTGGTACTGGGTCAGCACACCGACGGTGTCGATGCCGCTGTTCGTGCAGTTGGACAGCGGGAAGTCGATGATGCGATACTTGCCGCCATAGGGCACGGCGGGCTTCGCGACGTTCTTCGTCAGAACGCCCAGACGGGTACCCTGGCCACCCGCCAGAAGCATGGCAACACAAGTCTTCTTTCTCATGGGGGTCAACACGCTCCTTACATATATTCCGCTTACGGATCACGATGCTGCAGGGACTGGGCCGCGCGCACCTCTCGCTTGTATAAGATGGCCGCACCTTTCCCATTCTCTCCTTATATCAAACCACATTTCACGCTTTTCGTCAAGAGGAAGATGGCGGCTCTTGCGCCCTTCGCGGGGCTGTGCTATCATCCGGATAAGAAAAGGAGACGATGAAGGATGGCCGATCGTGAGTCACGGGTGGGCGTGTTCGACTCCGGCGTGGGCGGGCTGAGCACCCTGGGCAGCCTGCGGCGGGAGCTGCCGGGCGAGCGCTTCCTATTTTATGGCGACACGGCGAACGCGCCCTACGGCACCAAGACGCCATAGCAGATCCGCGCCTGCGTGGACGCGGTGGTCGCCCGGCTGCTGGAGGAGGACGTGAAGGCCATCGTGATCGCCTGCAACACCGCCACCTCGGCGGCGGCGCAGTCGCTGCGGGAGCGGCTCACGCTGCCGATCGTCGGCATCGAGCCCGCGCTCAAGCCCGCGCACATGCTGCGGCGGGAGGGCTCCATCCTGGTGCTGGCCACGCCGGTCACCCTGCGGCTGGAGAAGTTCCGCCGGCTGATGGAGCATTACGGCGAGGGCGCGGTGCCGGTCCCCTGTCCCGGGCTGATGGACCTGGTGGAGCGCGAGGACTTCCCCGCCGCCCGCCGCTACCTGGAGGCGGCCCTGGCCCCCTTCGATCTGGACGGTGTGGACGCGGTGGTGCTGGGCTGCACGCACTATGTGTTCCTGCGGCCGCTGCTGCACGGCCTGCTGCCCGACCGCGTGGCCGTGGTGGACGGCAACGAGGGCACGGCGCGCCAGCTGCGAAGGGTGCTGGAGCAGCGCGGCCTCCTGGCCCCCCGCGAGAGCGGCGGCGACGTGGAGCTGCGCACCACCGGCGATCCCGAGCTGGCGCTGCCCGTGATGCGCCGCCTGCTGGCCCGGGCGTGAGGCACTCTGTTCTGTATCCATCAACATGCGGCGTTTGACATCCCATGGCGGATATGCTATGATCTGCCTATCTGAACGATGTGATATCCGGAGGGAACTGAAATGGAAAAGTCACCGATCCTGCTGATCATGGCGGCGGGCATGGGCAGCCGCTATGGCGGACTGAAGCAGATGGACCCCGTCGGCCCCGACGGGGAGGTCATCCTGCATTATTCGATCTATGACGCGATGCGCGCGGGCTTCAGGCGGGTCATCTTCCTCATCAAGCACGAGATCGAGGACGACTTCCGCCGCATGGTGGGCGACAAGGTGGCCCCTTACATGGAGGTGCGCTACGCCTTCCAGCAGGTGGACAAGATCCCCGCGCCCTTCACGGTGCCGGAGGGCCGCGCCAAGCCCTGGGGCACGGGCCACGCCGTGCTCTGCTGCCGCGACCTGATCGACGCGCCCTTCTGCGTGGTGAACGCCGACGACTACTACGGCGTGGATGCCTTCCGCGAGGCGTACGCGTTCCTCTCCGCCGCGAAGGACGACGAGAAGGCCCATTACATGATGGTGGGCTATCTGCTGAAGAACACCGTGACCGAGAACGGCCACGTGGCCCGCGGCGTGTGCACGGTGGACGAGTCCGGCAGCCTGGTCTCCATCCGCGAGACCACGCACATCATCACCAGCTGCGACGGCCCGCTCTACACCGAGGACGGCGAGACCTATCACCGCCTCTCCGGCGACACCTATGTGAGCATGAACCTGTGGGGCTTCACCCCCAGCATCCTGACCGAGCTGGCCGACGGCTTCCCGGCCTTCCTCACGAAGGCCCTGGAGACGAACGCCCTCAAGGCCGAGTATTTCCTGCCCAGCGTGGTGGGCGATATGCTGCGCGAGGGCAAGGCCGACGCCCGGGTGCTGCCCAGCCAGGACAAGTGGTATGGCGTGACCTACCGCGAGGACAAGCCCGTGGTGAAGGCCGCCCTGCAGAAGATGGCCGACGACGGCCTGTATCCGCGGCCGCTGTGGAAGTGAAAGACCCTCTCAGTCGGCTGCCCCCGGAGGACCCTCTCAGTCGGCTGCGCCGACAGCTCCCCCGGAGGGGGAGCCTTTTGGCCCCTTCGATGCGGCTCGATGAGCATGGAGATTCCGTTCCTCCCCGCCGCAATTCCCAACACCCCACAAAAAAGAGGATCCGAAGCAGTCCAGAGGGCGACCGCAGGCTTCGCCTGTTCCGATGCCCTCTGGTCGACCGCCCGCAGGCGGCGAAACCTCTCTCCCACAATTCCCAACACCCACAATAAGAGGGGATCCGAAGCAGTCCAGAGGGCGATCGGAAAGCCCTCTGGTCGCGCCCGCAGGCGCGAAACCCCTGCGTCAAGGAGACGATGATCCATGCGAGAAGCACCGGTGCTCTATATCGTGGTGCCCTGTTATAACGAAGAAGAGGTCCTCCCCGTCACGAGCGGCATGTTCCTGCAGGAGCTGGAGCTGCTGACCTCGGCGGGCAAGATCGCGCCGGAGAGCCGGGTGCTCTTCGTGAACGATGGCAGCAGGGACGACACCTGGCGCATCATCACCGAGCTGGCGGCGCGGGACGAGCGCTTCCAGGGCATCTCCCAGAGCCGCAACCGCGGGCATCAGAACGCCGTGCTGGCCGGCCTGATGGAGTGCCGCGACCGCTGCGACATCACCATCTCGATCGACTGCGACGGGCAGGACGACATCGGCGCGATGGAGCAGATGGTGGACGCCTACCTGGACGGCTGCGACATCGTGTATGGGGTGCGCGCCAGCCGCGAGACGGACTCCTTCTTCAAGCGCACCACCGCGCGCGGCTACTATAAGCTGCTGCGGGCCATGGGGGTGGAGGTGGTCTACGATCACGCCGACTACCGCCTGATGAGCGCCCGCGTGCTGAAGGAGTTCGCCAACTTCCATGAGGTGAACCTGTACCTGCGCGGCATGGTGCCCCTGGTGGGCTTCCGCTCCACCACCGTGGCCTATGACCGGCATGAGCGCCTGGCCGGCAAGAGCCATTACCCCCTGGGCAAGATGTTCGGCCTCGCCTTCGACGGCATCACCAGCCTTTCGGTGAAGCCGATCCGCCTCATCACCATGACGGGCCTGATCATCAGCGTGCTGTCGTTCATCGGCATCATCTGGGCCGTGATCCGCGGCCTGAGCGGCTCCGCCGTGGACGGCTGGGCGTCCACCGCCTGCCTGGTGTGCTTCATGGGCGGCATCCAGTCCATGTTCCTGGGCGTGATCGGCGAATACATCGGCAAGATCTATCTCGAGACGAAGGCAAGGCCGCGCTACATCATCTCCGAGCGCACGCCGGGGATGGAGGAACGGCCCGCCGCGCCTGTGAGGCGGCGGAGGAGCGAAGGGGACTGACGGGAGACGGCCTCTTCCGGCGCTGCGCGCCACCTTCCCCAGAGGGGAAGGCTTTGGGGGTGCGCTGCCATGCGGCTTGGTGGGTGACCCACGATCTCCGATCGCGAGAGCGGCTCCACTTGCCGTCAGTCCAAAAAAGCCTTCCCTTTTGGGGAAGGTGGCCGCCTCAGCGGCCGGATGAGGCCGTTCCCAGTCGCCGCAAGCGGCGAGACCTTTCGTGACATGACCGCACACGATATGATAAAAAACAAGGAGGTCCCCGAACGATGCTGAGCGAGAACAAGATCTGGGCGGGCACCGGTATGGAGCCGGTCTGCCTTCTCGGGAAGATGGCGAACCGCCATGGGCTGATCGCCGGAGCCACGGGCACCGGCAAGACCATCAGCCTGAAGGTGCTGGCGGAGGGCTTCTCCGACATGGGCGTGCCCGTGTTCATGGCCGACGTGAAGGGCGACCTTTCCGGCATGGTGGAGCCCGGTGAGCACAGCGACAAGCTGGCCGAGCGCCTGGCCCTGTGCGGCGTGCCCAGCTTCGGCTACAAGACCTATCCCACCGTCTTCTGGGACGTGTATGGCGAGCAGGGCCACCCCGTGCGCACCACCATCAGCGAGATGGGCCCCACGCTGCTCTCCCGCCTGCTGGGCCTGAACGACGTGCAGACCGGCGTGATGAACATCCTCTTCCGCGTGGCGGACGCCGAGGGCCTGCTGCTGCTGGACATGAAGGACCTGAAGTCGATGCTCTCCTACCTGGGCGAGCACCGCTCCGAATACACGCTGGAATACGGCAACGTGTCCGCCGCCTCGGTGGGCGCCATCCAGCGCGCGGTGGCCATCCTGGAGAACCAGGGCGGCGACGGCTTCTTCGGTGAGCCCGCCCTGCAGCTGGAGGACCTGCTGCAGCTGGACGAGGAGGGCCGCGGCTACATCAACATCCTGGCCGCCGACAAGCTGCTGCTGAACCCCGTGATGTATTCCACCCTGCTGCTCTGGCTGCTGAGCGCCCTCTATGAGAAGCTGCCCGAGGTGGGCGACCCCGAGAAGCCCAAGCTGGTCTTCTTCTTCGACGAGGCGCATCTGCTGTTCAACAACTGCAGCCGCTCGCTGCTGGAGAAGGTGGAGCAGATCGTGCGCCTGGTGCGCTCCAAGGGCGTGGGCGTCTACTTCGTGACCCAGAGCCCCGCGGACGTGCCGCAGGTGGTGCTGGGCCAGCTGGGCAACCGCATCCAGCACGCCCTGCGCGCCTATACGCCCCTGGACCAGAAGGCCGTGAAGGTGGCCGCGCAGACCTTCCGCCAGAACAAGGAGTTCGATACCGAGGAGGCCATCTCCCAGCTGAAGACCGGCGAGGCGCTGGTGAGCTTCCTGGATGAGCACGGCGCACCCTCGGTGGTGCAGAAGGCCGTCATCCTGCCCCCGCAGAGCAAGATGGGGCCCATCAGCGAGGAGAAGCGCGCGGAGTGCCTGGCCAACAGCCCCTTCACCGGCGTGTATGACGAGGTGGTCGACCGCGAGAGCGCCTATGAGATCCTGGCCGCCCGCGAGGAAGAGGGCGAGGACACCAAGACCGGCTCCACCGTGACCGCCGACCAGGTGAGCGTGACCACCGCCCAGCCCGCGCAGGTGCTGCGCCCCCAGGTGGTGATGCGCTACGATCCGCAGACCGGCGAGTATCTGCAGCAGAGCGTGCCCACCGCCGCCGACCGCGCGCCCACCTCGGTGCCCACCCTGGACCTGGACGTGGAGCAGCGCACCGTGATGGTCTACGACCCCGTGACCTGCACCTATCAGCAGCAGCTGGTGCCCATGCGCCTGGATCCCACGACCGGCGGCTGGGTGCCCATGCAGCAGCCCGCCGCGCTCACCGCCGCGGAGCTGCAGCGCAGGAGGGAGGCGGAGCGCCTGCGCCGTGAGGCCGAGGCCCTCGAGAAGCAGCGCCTGGCCGCCGAGCGCCGCCGCCTGGCTGAGGAGCGCCGCCGCGCCCGCGCCGTGCCGCCGCGTCCGCCCGTCTCGCCGCTGCAGCGCTTTGCCGATACCGCCATCACCACCGCCAGCCGCACCATCACCCGCGACCTGACCCGCGGCCTGATGGGCTCCCTGACCGGGAAGAAGCGCCGGTGACGCCCCGGGAGCTGCCCACGAGCTATATCGTGCTGGACACCGAGACCACCGGCATCCACGCGGCCGCCCGCATGATCGAGGTGGCCGCGGTGAAGGTGCGCGACGGCGTCATCGTGGACCAGCGGGCCCAGTTCTGCGATCCCGGGCAGCCGCTGCCTCCCTTCATCACGGGCCTGACCGGCATCACCGACGCGATGCTGCGGGGCCGCGCCACCGCCGCGCAGGTGCTGCCCAGGCTGGTCGCCTTCTGCGAGGGCCTGCCCGTCATCGGGCACAACATCGCCTTCGATATGCGCATCCTTCGCCATGAGGCTGCGCTGTGCGGCCAGCCCCTGCCCCTGACCGCGGGCCCCGACACCGTGCGCCTGGCCCGCGAGCGTCTGCCCGGCCTGCCGTCCTATTCGCTGCACGCGCTGGTGGACCATCTGCGCATCGAGCAGCGGCCCGCCCACCGCGCCCTGGCCGACGTCTACGCCACCCAGGCGCTGTATGAGCTGCTGAAGACGCTTCCGCCGCAATGAGAGAGACCAAAGAAAGAAGGAGGACCCCCCATCATGCTGAAGACGATGTTCCCCGGCCTGGGGCTGGAGTCCAGCGCGCTGGGCTTCGGCTGCATGCGCTTCCCGACGAACGAGGACAAGACCATCGATGAGGCGCAGGCCATCGCCATGCTGCGCCACGCCATCGACAGCGGCGTGACCTACATCGACACCGCCTACCCCTATCACGGCGGGCAGAGCGAGATCGTGGTGGGCAAGGCCCTGCGGGACGGCTACCGCGACCGCGTGATCCTGGCCACCAAGTGCCCCATGTGGGACGTGAAGACCCACGAGGACATGATGCGCCTGCTGGATGAGCAGCTGGCCAAGCTGCAGACCGACCATGTGGACTTCTACCTCCTGCACGCCATGAACAAGGAGCGCCTGGAGCTGGCCCGCCGCGTGGACTACAAGAGCTTCTTCGCCCAGGCGCTGGCCGAGGGCAAGATCCGCTATCCCGCCTTCTCCTTCCATGACGACGCGGAGACCTTCCTCGAGGTCCTGAACGACTATGACGGCTGGAAGATGTGCCAGGTGCAGATGAACCTCCTCGACGATGAAGCCCAGGCCACCATGGCCGGCATCCGCGAGGCGGGACGCAAGGGCGTGGGCGTGGTGGTCATGGAGCCCCTGCGCGGCGGCCTGCTCTCCTCTCCGCCCCAGGAGATCGCCGACATCTATGCCCGCCAGCCCGGCCAGAAGCGCAGCCCCGTGGAATGGGCCTTCCGCTACCTGTATACCCAGCCGGAGGTCGTCACCATCCTGAGCGGCATGTCGACCCCCGAGCAGCTGGAGGACAATCTGGATATCTTCAGCCGCGCCGACCGCGAGCCCCTCACCGAGGAGGAGAACGTGCTCTTCCGCCGCGTGAAGCAGGCCTATCTGGACCGTACGAAGATCCGCTGCACCGGCTGCCGCTACTGCCAGCCCTGCCCCATGGAGGTGCACATCCCCGACATCTTCCGCCGCTATGACGACGCGCTGATGTTCGGCCGCGGCTTCGAGCGGGCGTACCAGCAGCTGGAGGGCGAGGGCCACGGCCCCACCCGCTGCGTGGGCTGCGGCAAGTGCGAGCGCGCCTGCCCCCAGCACCTGCCCATCATCAGCCTGCTGAAGGACATCCGCCTGGAGCAGGGCGCCGAGAAGTGAGGCCGCTCCGCCCGGGAAAAAGCCCCTTGACGATCCCGGACGGCTGGCCTATAATCAAGCCATGGAGATGATCCTGGGGTGCGCGACAGCGCTCTGGTTTTCCCCACATTTCACAAAATGGAGCCCGCGTCCAGGTACCGATGCCACGCCCCCGTTGCTCGCAACGCCAGGGGAAGGCAGAGGGTGTCGGCAGGGCACCAGCCCGTTTACATAGCGGGTGAAAAAACAGCGTGCATCGGCACTCTGGGTCATCTTTTATGAAGGAAGCAGAGGCAGGGCCTGTGAAAGGGCTCTGCCTTTTCCTGTGCCGCGGCGCCCCTTCCGGCGACGCGTTGCCTGTGCTATAATGGTCCAAAGGAGAGTGACCGACCATGGAGCATTGGTATAAGAAGGGCGAGGCGCTGCTGGAGGAGATCGCGTCCACGCGCGTATCGCCGGACGAGCTGGCGCTGTGGCCCCTGGGGCAGGTGGGCTTCTGCTTCCGCGCGGCGGAGCGGACCGTGCTCATCGATCCCGTGCTGAACGACATGACCCGGGCGGACGGGCATTCGGCGCGCCTGTTCGAGCCGCCCTTCCCGCCCGAGGCGCTGCGGGCCGACCTGGTGCTGTGCACCCACGGCCACGCCGACCACATGGCGGTCCCCACGCTGAAGGGCCTGCTGCGCGCGAACCCGGCGCTGCGCGTCGTGCTGCCCGAGGGCTGCGTGGGCCCCGCCCTCGCCGCGGGCCTGCCCGAAACGGCGCTGGTCCCCCTGCGCGACGGCAAGGAGGCGGAGGTGGAGGGCATCGCGGTCCGCGCCTTCTCGGCGGCGCATCCCACGCATGTGGACGACCCGGCCGATCCCGCCATGGCGCTGGGCTATCTGCTGGAGCTGGACGGCTTCCGCGCGGCGCACCTGGGCGACACGCACCTCACCGAGCGTCTGCTGACGACGCTGCGCTCCCTGCGCCCCATCGACCTGCTGTTCGCGCCCATCAACGGTGACGACGTGTTCCGCGCCTTGCGGAACTGCATCGGCAACATGGAGGCGGAGGCCGCCGCGCGCCTGGCCATCGACCTGGACGCCGGCCTCACGATCCCCACGCACTACGACATGATCGAGGGCAACACGGTGGATCCCCTGCGCTTCGTGCGGGACCTGCGCGCCCTCTCGCCCCGCAGCCGCTTCGCCCTGCCCGCGCCCGGAGAGAGGATCGTGTGCAGGAGGTAACACACCCTCTCAGTCGGCTGCGCCGACAGCTCCCCCGGAAGACCCTCTCAGTCGGCTGCGCCGACAGCTCCCCCGGAG
>R28__coassemble_711_pt1 | contig 11956 bp, 15 predicted proteins | sample R28__metabat2_low_PE_026 | metagenome-assembled genome bin R28
GGACTGCTTCGGATCCCCACTTTTGTAGGTCATTTCTATTTGAGAATAGTATCAGTCGCCCTTCGCGGCCTGTCCCGCCTTCATGTAGTAATACAGGCCCCAGTCCTGGTCATTGGCCCAGGGATCCCGGAACTGACCGGGGCAGCCGTTCACGCTGTCTGGGTACAGATAAGCGCAGGTCGCGCTGCCGTCGGGCGCGATCATGCTCAGCACGCCCCGCAGGGAGTTCTCGCTCCGCTCTGTCAGGCCCTTCTCGCCCGCCAGATCCGCGTAATGCATCGCCATCCCCGTCAGCGCGCTCCAGTAATGGGGGAACGTGTCCCCAAAGAGCCTGCGCTTTCCGAACCAGTAGCCGTCCCAGTGGCGGATGGCCGTCTCATAAAGGTGGTAGTCCGGCTGTGTGCCGTTGAACAGCAGCAGCACCTTCAGCTGCTCCCGGCCCTCGCGCAGATAGGCCTCCTCCCCTGTCAGCAGGTACAGCTGGAACATATAGCTCGCGGCCGGCGCCACGATGCTCTGCTCATAGTTGACCTCCGACGCCGGGTAATCGCGGCCGTTCGCCATGATGGCCTGTCCATGCTCACGGTAGAGCGCGAGCAGCTCCCCGGCCTCCGCGTCCAGCCCCTCCTGTCGCAGGAGGGTCACGCTCTCCAGCATCGGCATGCCGATCGCGTAGAAATGCGCGCCGCCCTGGCCATAATAGGTCCGGATCGCCCTGTACATGTCCATCAGGTCGCGCCGGTCCCCCGACACGCGGAAGCGCTCCATGAAGAGGATCGCCATCCATGGGTAGTTGTACAGCCTGTGCCAGGTATTGTCGCGCCCGATGTCGTTATAGACGATGCCCGTCTCCTCGTCATACAGCTCGCGCCGCACATAGGCCGTATACCTTTCCAGCGCCTCGCGCACCTCGGCGTCCGCGTGGGTCTGCAGGTACAGGGCCAGGATGACGCCCATCGCCACGCGCTCCCTGCCGCCGTTGTGGCCGTAGTTCTTGTCGTAATACAGGCGCCGCTCCTCGTTGTCATAGATGAGGAACGCCCCATCCAGCGCGGACCGCGGGTCGTGATACTGCTGCTCCCGGGCCACGAAGCGGCAGCGCCGCTCGAACAGGCTGTGGATATCCGGCAGCACCAGGGTCCTGGCCACGGTGCTGTGCCCGCCCGCTTCGATCCTCCATACGATCTCGCCGGGCTCGTCGTTCTCAGCGCGTACGGTGAACGCGTCTCCGTTCCGTACGGCCACGACCGGCGTCCCGTTCGCGGTCACGCCGACCGAGGGATATGCGCAGCGGATCGTCAGCTCCGTCCGCTCGCCTTCAAAGGCCACCGCGTGGTCGAAGGCCGCCCGGATGATGTGGTCGTGCTCCGCGAGCACGCTCTCGAACGCGTCCCTGTCGCTGAAGGCGAACAGCTCCCAGGCGATCTCCTTCTTCTCGCCCGGCAGCAGGTGGCCGATCTCCGGATGCAGGATGAACACGCCTCGGTCGTTGCTGCGCTCTGTCAGGTCGCGCTCCGTGCTGTAGCCCGTCAGCGCGCCCCTTATGAGCACCAGCCCCAGATGAGGCGCCTCGCCGCCCATGCGCTCCGCCCTGATGTAGGAGGTCTCACCGCCGCACCACAGGTGGACGTGGCAGCGCTCTTTCATGCAGATCTTCGCCGAGGTATAGCTGTCGGGCAGCGGCACAGCGATGCCCACCTCACCGCGCAGGAGGAACACATCGGTCCCGCGCGTGTTCTCGAGCACATAGCTCTCCCGGAGCCTTCCCTTGTCCGTGATCTCCCGCCGTGCGGTCGCCCGGATGCCCTCCGGGCAGGTGACCTTGCCCCATTGCGCTCCTTCGCGCACCCAGTTCATGCGGCAGCTGTCGCCCTCGATCCAGATCCCGGTCATCGCGGGATCCGTCATGCCTTCGAGCCTGAACATCTTTCCTATCACCTCGTTCCCTGTCGGAACACGCCGAGGCCCGGCCTCCGGCGCACGATCAATGTGTTTTTACAAGTATGTTACAGCACGATCCCTGTCATGTTCTTCTTGATCTGCTCCACAGAACGTTCATGCGTATAAAATTCCGGAAGCTGGCTCTTGTTCTCCGGGTATCGGCGATATTCCTGATCTTGTGTCACGTTCACAAGAAGATCTGTGAAATATCTTTCCCAGCTGAAATATTCTGAGCTCTCGATATATTTTTCGGGCACTGTGACCTGCTCCCATTCGGCGTCATTCACCAGGCCGGACTTCAGGATCAGCCACTCGAAGGACTCGGGAAGAAAGATCCCGAGCTTTTCCGGCCGGAGCATCTGCGTCCGGACCACATCCTGTATTTCCGCGCCAAAGGCCGCTCCGTCCGCCACGATCAGCGTATCCTTATCCTTGAACTGCGCCAACAGCCGCACGATATTGGACTTTCCGGAAGCGGAAACGCATTCGATCCCCTTCCGCTCTGCCAACGCCTTGAAAAACTGAAAGCCGGACTTGCTGTCTTCTGTAATGATGACCTCCGGGGCGAACGGCAGCCGTCCCGCGACCACACTATCATACATATGGTCGACATTGTGGTAGACCGGGCTGAATCTCTTGTTCTTGCTGCCCGAGATCTCATAGATCTCATCCACACTGTATGGCAGCTGCCCAAGATAGCTGCGCGTGATCAGCAGGAAATAGTTCGAGCTGGTCCTGACCAGATCGGCAAAATCCTTAGAACGGATGAACCGGTTGTCCTCATCGATCACCACGATCGCATCTTCAAGGCCGGCGATCTGCTCCTGCCAATTCCGTCCGGATATCGCCACGATCTCCCTTTCGCATGAGACGCGGATGCCCGCCTCCTTGCCATATCGGTCATAGTCCGCGATCATATCGAACAGCGTGGTCTTTCCACGTCCGCTTTCCCCGGTCAGAACGGTGATGTTCCTTTTCAGCTCGAAGGTATAGGAATGGCGGCTATCCCTTACCGTAACGGAAACTCTGCCCTTCATCGTTCACTCCTCCCGCAGGTATCTGCTTCCTGCAGCAAGAAATCCTTCCATATCATGAACGACGAGCTTCTTGTCGTTCAGTATGCGGATATCAAAGCTTTTGTCCATACCGAAGTCCATCACATGATAGAGCTCGATGGTAAAGTCCTGTTCGTCTCCCAATCTCAGGATCCACTCAGCGCAATTATCACCGCAGTTGGTAGCATTGAAGACTTTGCCCGGGAAGTGTTTCATCAAGATCAATGCCTTGACTCCGCCGGACAGCTGTTCCGGCGTGATGCTGCCAAGCACCGGACTGAGGATCGTCCCGTCATCCTGCACCGCAGAACGATCGACAGCCGCGATGACCTCTTTGGAAAATGGCTCCCCGATCCAAGCATCCTGGTATCTGTGCTTGAAGAATACCGATGTATTATAGATGGCGTTCTTCTTATCTCCAAAGTAGACTCTTAACATGCAATGCCTCCATGTCTGGCGTCCATACCTTCAAGGCACATCCTGCAAGACGTGTTTATGTGACCGAACGGGTCATAAGCGAAAAGAACACGCATCGCAAGATAATGGCAAGAAAGCCACAGCCTTCGGCCTTCCATCAGTAGTTCTCCGCGTCCAGCGTCATATAGAGCTCGAACAGCTTCAGGCAGCTCTCGCGGTCCACCTCCACCAGATAGTCGGCAAAGGCCTCCCGACCTCCGAACATCTCATCGAACTTCTCGTCCCGGAAGCCGATGAGCGCGTTATCGGCGATGGTGCAGCCATAGTACACGGTGTCGATGTTCGCCCACATGCAGGCGGCCAGGCACATGGGGCAGGGCTCGCCGGTCGTATACAGCACGCAGCCGGAAAGATCGTGCGTGCCCAGGTACGTTTCCGCATTGCGGATGGCGCTCACCTCTCCATGCGCCGTGGAGTCATGGTCCACGAGCACCCTGTTGTGGCCGGACGCGACCACCTCGCCGTCCTTGACGATCACGCTGCCGAAGGGGCCGCCGTGCCCGTTCATGATCCCGTCGACCGCTTCGTCGATGGCGATCTGCATGTAGGCGTCCACCGCGGTGATGGCAGAGGTCTCCTCCTCCGCCATGGCAGCCGTCGCGAAGAGGACCAGGGTCAGGGCCACGAGCATCGTGAAAAGCTTGCGTACCATATCATCGCACCTCCACATCTCGATCCATCGGACTGTTGGCCCAGAGGGCTTTCCGATGGGATATTTCAAGGTCTTCATCTCCTGCCGCGGTCCTCATATCCCATAGTATCTCAGGAGACGTTCATACTCAAGCGGGCTGATGGCAGTTACGCCGCCATGGCGTTTGAGCAGGCCCCCAAACTGGAACGCTCCTTCCGGAAGAACAGTGGCCTTTCCCGAAGCCAGGTCATCGATCACGACCGGCTCATAGCCTTTGCCTTCACGGATATGGTCCACGATCAGGCACCAGCGTCCATCCGGGAGCCGATAGCATTCCGGGCCTTCGACGCCCTTCAGATCCTCTATCGCCGCAATGTGTGTCCTGCGGAAAGCGCCTGTCAGCTATGGCCCGCAGTCGATCTGGATATCGTTGGAGGCCGAGAAACGGTAAAACGTTCCGCGATCGCGGATGATCGTGGTGTCGATCACATGATCCGGCCATTCGATATACTTGAACACAGGGCCATAGCTCCGGAAGTCCTGCGTATGAGCCGCGTACATCCGGTGCTTGCCGATATGGTCATCCTCCGTGTACGAAGAGAAGAACATCAGAAAGGCCTGCTTCTGCTCGTCCCATACTGCCTAAGGCGCCCAGGCACAGCCGGCCCCCTCCGGCGCGATGGTCACAGACCACGGCTCCGACCAGTCGATCAGATCGGCGGACGACCACAGCACCACGTCCCGGCTGCCCGCATGCACGGCGCCATCCCACTTGTAGTCCCGCCGCTTGATGCACAGGTCGGTAGCCATCACATAATAAGCTCCGGTCTTGGGGTGCCGCACCACAAAGGGATCGCGTACGCCGCCGTCGCCGCCGTGCCAGGTCAGCGCAGGCTGTGTGGACAGGTCCCGCCAATGCAATCCATCATCGCTGACGCTGAAGTAGACCTGTTCGCCGCCGCTTCGTTCGTCTGTGAAATTAGTGAACAGATAGGGCATAGCTGACCGCTCCTTTCTGGTCGTCGGGGCTCGATGAGCTGAGCGTCTCCGCTCAAGGCCGCCGATCGAGGCGCCAAGATCACTTCACAAGCTTATCTTCAAGATGGACATAGGCCTTCGAGAGAGGAGCAAAGAGCTTATCTGCGATCCACGAGACCGCTCTGTGCAAAGTCTCTTTATAAACGGCACACACGGCGATCGAGGCAAGGAAGAGAACGAAAGCATACGCCAGATCCAAAAGGACCACATGAGAATAGCCGAAGGTCGTATATAGCCATTGCCATATCGCGGGGCGCGTATATGTTCTGAAAAGTACGTTCTCATGAAAGAGATATACGAGCAGCGAAAGGCTTGAGATATGGTTGATCGCCCCGCTCCGGAGCTTCGATCTTTGAGCGGCGAAAAACAGACCTATCGCCAGCATCAAGCAGAAAGGAGAACTGACATTGTTCCAGTATAGAACATCCGCGTAAGGATCCTCGTTTTTCAACGCGATAAAGTTGGGCACCAGGACCTGCGCCACATATCCGATCGCGCCGACGGCGATCAGGACAGCGGCGGTCTTATCGCTATCGACGCACCTGCCGCAGTAAAGCTTGATATAAGCCATGATAAAGTAGATGGTGCACCAAAGCAAGATCACGGACCAGAAGAACATACCGTTTATGATATAGTTCCCCACGATCCACATAAGCGAGGATCCCAGAGCGATCCGCAGCAGCTGCCTTTGGTCGACAGCGGCAAGGATGTGATCGAGAAGAGGATAAATGAACAGAAAAACGATATAGCAGGTGATGTACCAGTTGTTTGCATAAACATTGGGAAGGAACTGCTGGATGACCGTTTCGGCGGATAAGCAGGAAGGGCAGCAAACAGCATAGACCGCCAGCATCAGCAATGAAATGAACTATACTGTGGACCACAGGGAAAAAGCCTTCTTGTGCGCGCTGCCTTTTTTGCCGATCAGGAACCAGGCACTGCACACAAAGAAGATCGTGTTGCCCAATGCGCCTGTCTGGCGCAGCAGCATCAGCAGGATGACCTGGACATCACGGGTGGCACTTCCCAGCTAAAGGACATAATCCTGATAGCTGATGAAGATATTCTGATCGCTCAATGTCTGTGTGGCATGACTGATCACGATCAAAAGGATAGCCACGATCTTCAACAGCTCGATGCCGGACCTTCTGATCGTCGGCCTGAGAGCGGTCATTCCGGATCCCCCTCCATATCTTCAGCGTCGCTGCCGCTTTACGGCAGACCTTCCTTGCTCGCGGGCTTGCGGCCGATCCTCCTCGGGGCCACGCCGATCGCCCCGGCAGGGCAGACCAGCCGGCACAGATGACAGCCTACGCACTTCGCGCCGTTCAGCTTCGGCCTTCGGGTGACGCTGTCAAAGGCGATCGCCTGGTGGCCGCCGTCATAGCAGGAGATCTCGCAGCGGCCGCACCCGACGCATCTTTCCTTATCGAACACCGGCAGCAGGACCGTGTCACGCTCCAGCTCGTCCAGCGGCACCAGCGCCTGACCGGCCGCGCCCTTGATCTGATACAGATCGTGGATGCCGTGCTCGATCATGTAGCCCCGAAGGCCGCCGATCAGGTCCTCGATCACGCGGTAGCCGTACTGCATCACCGCCGTGGTGATCTGCAGGCTGCCCGCGCCCAGCAGCAGGAACTCCAGCGCGCTGTACCAGTTCCCGATGCCGCCCATGCCAGAGATATGGCAGCCCTTCAGGCCTTCCGCCCCGGCCAGATCGGAGATGAACCGCAGCGCGATGGGCTTCACCGCGGCACCGGAGTAGCCGCCGAGGGCCGAATGTCCGCTGACGTTGGGCTCCGGCGTCATGGTGTCCAGCTCCACGCCGGTGATGCTCTTGATGGTGTTGATGGCGGCGATGCCGTCCGCGCCGCCGCGCACAGCCGCCTCGGCCATAGGCACCATGTCGGTGATATTGGGCGTCATCTTGGCCAGCAGCGGGATGGTGCAGCCCTTGCGCGCGGCCCGGGTGTACCTCTCGATCAGCTCCTCCGACTGGCCGATCGTCACGCCCAGCGCGCCATTCTCCATATTGGGGCAGGAGAAGTTCAGCTCGATCACATCGGCGCCGGCCTCCTGGCACTGCCGGGCCAGGGACTCCCACTCAGCCTCGTCCCGCCCCATGATGGACGCGATGATGACCTTGGTGGGATATTTCGCCTTCAGCCGCCGAAAGACCTCCATGTTCTCCGCCACGGAATGGTCGGAGAGCTGCTCGATGTTCTTGAAGCCGAAGAAGGCTCCCGGGCGGTCGCGCAGCACCGAGAAGCGCGGCGAAGCCTCATGCTGGTCGAAGCTGCAGATGGTCTTGTAGCACATGCCCGCCCAGCCCATGTCGAAGGCCTTGGCGATCATCTCATAGTTGCTGGCCACCACGGAGGACGACAGCAGGAAGGGGTTTTCCAGCTTCACGCCGCAGATGTCCAGCGAAAGATCCGGCTCGAAGGCTTCGACAGGATGCGTCTGCTTCTGCTGATCGATGCCGCTCAAAGCCCGCATGATCTTGGAGATGCTCACGGGGCCGGCTCCTCCGCAGTGGCCAAGGACGCAGGCCCGCTCACAGGGACGGTCGCAGCTCAGGCAGGCGTCCGCCGGCATCCCGGTGCAGGCGCCATAGACGTTCTGGAAATACAGCGACCGCACCCGGCGGTCGGGCGCCAGCCCGGCGGGACAGGCCGCGCCGCAGGGAGCGTCCTTGCACAGCAGGCATTTGCCGATCTCGCTCTGCAGCGTCCAGTCCAGCCTCTCGTTCTGCGTGTGGACCATGGTATCTTTCATAGCAGTCACCTCCTGAGACGATCAAAGAACAGAGCATCGGTCATTTTCCGGATATCCTTGCCGAGCGATGATACACCGTATCCACAGCGTACAGCACCGCTCCATAAACGACCGTGATCGCCGTAGCCGCGGCGATCTTCATACCGGGCTCCGTGAAAGAGCTCCACAGCATCACGCCAAATATCGCTGACCACTGGGCAAGATAAATGTACAGGCTCATCTTTCCCATGAAAGCAGACAAGGCGGAAGGGATCCTGTTCAGCAGGCGCGGCACAGGCGTGATGCTCAGCATGGAGCTGATCACGATCTAAGCAAATACGGGGACCATGAGCAGTCCCGAGCTGTCATCGCCCAATATAGCGATCGCAATAGAGAGCGGGAGCATCGCCCAGCAGCAGGTATCGACCAGTACATGGACCCCCTTCAGTTTGAAGCCCTCCGCTTGGGTCTTGCCCTGAAGCATGCAATAGGCTTCATACGTCAGCGCACCGACGCTGATGCCGGCAAAGGCTCTGACCGGAGCGTCCATGATCCCAAACAGGAAGCCATTTCCCACGTCCAGCGTCCCATATGCCTGTGTAAAGCCGGAATAGATGATCACAATGCTCAAAGGGGCAACGATCGATACATAAAGCTTCCGGAAGTGTTTAGCCAGGGGATAGATCACCGCCAGCGCCAGCATCATCGCTGACAGGTACCATACCGGACCGATCAGATAATCACGGCCGAATTGAGGATCTTGGATAAAGCCCGCGCATTGCAGGAGCAGGAACTCCCATTTGAAATGCCAGATCTTTTTCAGCACACCGCCCAGCGTGGATACATGGTCCATGCAGCAGTTGATCACCAGCTGTACCAGCTCGGCCAGGCACAGCGGCAGGAAAAAGGACTTTACCTTTCCCAGCAGGAACCCGACCGTGGATCCAGCCCTGCTGTGGATATGTTTCATTGTGAAAAGACCGGTCAGGATAAAAAAGAGCTCCACATAAATGCTGATAAATTTCGGCAGGCTTTCCTGTACGTTTCCGAAGAACTCCATCAGATGCATGTAGACCAGTACGCAGGCCGCATAGATGCGAACGATCTCGATCGCGTTGTTCCGCTTCATCTTTTCTTTGCCCTCCTGCCAAAGCTCTTTTGACCGGCATGCTTTCAGGTATCCTCGGTATGGCAATGGATCCTTATACGCTCTTTCCCGGCACAGACGAGCCGGCTTCCCGGGCGGAAAGATAGCTCCGCTCGATGGCCTCAGCAAAGGCGGCGGGGCTGTAGCGGGCCGCGCCCTCTGTCGCGTGGGCCCGGACGCGATCGCCCTCCGGACCGAAGGCACGGATCAATGTGTCCAGCACCGAGTCGTCGGTCATGCCTGCCACCAGGCCGTTCACGCCATCCTCGATCACGCCCTCCAGGCACAGGTCCGCTGCCGCCGCCACGCATAGTCCCGACGCCATGGCCTCGATGTAGGTCAGGCCCTGGGTCTACGAATGGGAGCAGCTGGCGAACACGTCGCCGATGGCGTAATACCGATCGATGCGGTCCCAGGGCTTCGCGCCGGCCAGCGATACATGGTCAGCCACGCCCAACGCTTCGGCCTGCTCCTGAAGCGGCCCGCGGCTCGGACCCTATCCCACGATCACGAAACGGATATCCGGGCGGACCGCCAGCAGCCTGGGAAAGACACGCATCAGCTGGTCCAAGTTCTTCTATGGCGACAGCCTGCCGATGTACAGCAGCACCCGCTCTCCGGGCAGTGCTCCACACTCGAGGCGGATGTCTTGCCGCTGTGCCTGCGGGTGACGTTCCGGAGCAAAGCGGGAGAAGTCGATGCCGGTGGGGACGATGTCGATGGGAGTGCGCACCCCATAGCCCTGCAGCAGGTCACGGCTCTTGGCCGTGGGGGCGATGACCCGGTCACAGTGATCGCACCACCATCTGCTGTACTTCCGGATCGACCCCTTTGCCATCTTGTCCACCGGCTTCACGCCATGGCTGACGTAGGCCGAGTAATCCTACCACGCCGTGTGGTAGGTATGCACCAGCGCGATGCCGCCGGCATGGGCCACCAGCCTCCCCAGCACACCGACCGCGAGCTCACTGTGGGTATGCACCACATCAAAGCCCATCGCTGCCAGCCTGCGCACCCGGGCCGGCGAGTAGAAGGACACGTATGTATCCTTCTTCACGATAAATGGCAGCGACGGCAGCGGATGCACCCCGGGGACCTGCGCGGCGCCCTTGATGCGGTTGCGTGGCGCGATCACATGCACCTCATGGCCTCGCTCTTCCAATGCCTGCTTCAGCGTAAAGCAGGAGGTGGCCACGCCGTTCACCTACGGGTAGAACGTATCGGTAAACAGAGCGATCTTCAATGGCGCTCTCCTTCTTGTATCGGTGTTTTATCGCTGCAGATCGGGCCTGCATTCCTCTGTCTTTCCCTCAACTTCTTCCAGGGATCTGTCAAGATCGCGTTTAAACAGATGATCCCGGATGATACGATATTCTTCAAATTCAGTTTCCGCATCCTGATAGATCCCGTTGATATTATACCATTACTGCGCAATGAGTGTCAATCGAAGGACAAGAAGACACTGGTGTCCGCCATTACCGGCTCTTTCTGGAATTTCGATCGCTTTCACCTTGATTAATTTGGGATCAGCAGTATAATAGCAGTGAAATAGCAGATCTTTGGCAGGAGGTCAGCGACAATGGAGCAGCTCGTTCAGCAATTTATGGACCGGTATCTGACCCGTGAATAGATCGCCTACCGCCTGCCGGTCTCCATGCCGATCACCCGATTCTGGCCTGTCATGGAAAAGGCGCGGAGGGATGCCTCCGTCCAGCTTCCACTGAAAACGCAGGATGGTGAGCCGTTCTGGTTCGTGATCGACCATTCGATCGAGGAACACTGCGACGCGGTCGCTGCTATGGCCAGACGCAGCCATCTGTTGGAAGAACTGCCTCAGTAGATCATGGAAGAAGCTACGATCGATGAAGCGGTCTGGTCCAGTGTGATCGAGGGAGCGTTTACCTCCAAAGCGGAAGCAGCGAAGATCATCCGCCAGGACAGACCTCCCCGGAACAGCTCTGAGCAGATGGTCAAAAATAACTATAAAGCGCTGCTTTATGTGTTGTAGCATCTATAGGATCCGATCACTGTGGAGACCCTGATCAGTATCGCAAAGATCGTGACTCAGGATGCCTCTGAAGAAAAGATCAAGGGGTTCAGGACCGTACCTGTTTATGTGATGGGCTCCGCGGGAGTTGTGTACACTCCTCCCGCGGCAGAACAGGTACCGGCCTTGATGGATGATCTGCTTTCCTTCATCAACAGCAGCGAGCTTCATCCTTTGCTGAAAGCAAGCATTGCTCATTTCTATTTTGTCTATGTCCACCCGTTCACGGATGGAAATGGCAGAACTGCTCGGGCGCTCAGCCTGATGATGCTGTTGAGGACCGGGTATGACTTTTTCCGTTTCTTTTCTATCTCGGGTATCATTGCGGAAGAGCGCAGCGGCTATTACAAGTCCATGCGTAATGTTGAAGATTCTGCAGGCGATATGACTTATTTCATTGACTTTTATGCCGCCATGCTGGATCGTAGCGTGAAGAAAATGGAGCAGCAGCTGCTGGACCGTGTTTTGGCGAACAAGCTGCTTCAGCAGTTTGAGAAAGGCGGCAAGCTGAATGACAGGCAGATGAAAGGCGTCAGATGGATCATCGAAAAGAGCCTGGATCATGTCACTGTTGAAGAATGGAAGAAGAAATTCAAGGTGGTCACGGAGACCGCCCGTAAGGATCTGCTGCTTCTCTGTGACGAAAACATTCTGGAAAAGACAATGGATGGCCGTAAAGCTGTATTTATCAGAAAACAAGACATATGATCGGACCAATGGAAACGGCACCGTTCTTCGGAGCGGTGCTGTTCCTTTACCCATTTTGGGGAGGAAGTGAACACATGCCCACAAAAGTACAGGCCTATGCTGTGACCGCGCACCGGACCTGAGAAAAAAGTGCGCCGCGCCATTTTCGCCCAAAT
>R28__coassemble_736_pt1 | contig 11645 bp, 11 predicted proteins | sample R28__metabat2_low_PE_026 | metagenome-assembled genome bin R28
GTCCCAGCGCACCACGCCGCTGCACACGCTGCCGCCGGCGTAATAATCGATGTAGGCCCAGTCGCCGCTGCTCGCGTTCACCTTCACCAGGGTGCCGCGCGTGAGCGTGATGCGCGGCCGCAGCCCGTCCGCCTCATCAGTGGGCAGGTTCCACACATCGGTCGAGGTGACGATCCGCCACTGCGCCTGGTCGTTCCACTCGTCCAGGGTCATGGCCGAGGCGGTCAGCAGCAGGCTCACCAGCAGCACGCACAGCGCCGCGAAACACAGCTTCCTCATCGTTCTCCTCCAAGTCGCTCGTGATGGTGCTATGATAGCATCCCCGCCGTCCGGTGTCAATGCGCCGCGCGGCCGGTGCCCCAGCGCTTGCGGAAGGCCGTGCACAGGAACACCGCGTTGATGATGATGCCGAACACCGTGGCCGAGGGCGCGGCCAGGCCGATCTGCGCCAGGCTGGCACCCGGCTGGATCGACATGATGTAGCTCATGGGCAGCCTGACGATAAAGGACTGCGCCAGCCCCTGGACCATCACGAAGAAGGTCTCGCCGTGGCCGTTATAGAAGCCGATGAAGGCGAAGAGGATGGGCGTCACGAAGGCCTCGGGGCTGAAGCCGCGCAGGTACTCCGCCGCGCGGGCGATGACCTGCGGGTCGGAGGCGAAGATCGCCGCCAGCGCGTCGCCGCAGAAATAGGCCAGCAGGCACACCGGCACACCGAAGCATAGGCCGATGGTCATGGCCGTGCGCATGATGCGGCGCGCGCGGCCCTCGTCGCCGGCGCCCACGTTCTGCGCCACCATCGCCGAGACCGACTGCATGATGGACGAGGGGATCAGCATCACGAAGTTGACCACCTTGTTCGCCACGCCATAGCCGGAGGAGGCGTCCAGGCCCAGCCGGTTGATGAAGGCCACCAGCGCCAGGAAGGACAGCTGCGTGAGCACCTCCTGGAAGGCGATGGGCGCGCCAAGCTTCACGAAGCGGCCCACCTGCTCATGGAAGCCGATATCCCTGCGGCTCAGGGTGAAGGGCAGCTGCTTGCGGCGGATGATGACCAGCGAGAGCACCACGCTCACCGCCTGGGCCAGCACGGTGGCCAGCGCGGCGCCGGTCACGTTCATGCCCAGGCCCGCCACCAGCACCAGGTCGCCCACGATGTTCACCGCGCAGGCGATGGCCACGAAGATGAGCGGCAGCCTGGAATCGCCCATGCCGCGGAAGATGCTGCTGATCACGTTATACGCGATGATGAACAGCATGCCGCCGCCGCAGATGCGCACATAGAGCACGGTGTCGTCCACCGCCTCGGCCGGGGCCTGCATGAGCACCGCCAGCGGCCGGGCGAAGAGCACCATGCCCAGCGACAGGACCACGCCCACCGCCGCGAAGAAGGCGATGGCGCCGCCGATCACGCGCCCCACCAGGTCGGGCCGCTTCTCGCCCAGGTAGCGCCCGATGAGCACGGTCACGCCCATGCTCAGGCCGATCACCGTGAAGGTGAACAGGTTCACGATGGAGCCGCCGGTCGATACGCCGGAGATGCCCGCCGTGGTGCCGAAGCGGCCGACCACCAGCAGGTCCACCGCGCCATACATCGCCTGCAGCACCAGCGCCGCCAGCAGCGGCAGCGCGAAACGCACCATCTTGCCCAGGATGCTGCCCTGGGTAAAGTCATTGGCAGAGAGATCCTTCTGGGACATGAGAGCCTCCTTGTTCACGCAAAGCAAAAGCCTGCCGACCGCGGGGTCAGCAGGCTCTGTGCAGGGCTCACGCCTGCTTGGCGATCTCCACCAGCTTGGCGAAGGCGGCGGCATCGTTCACAGCCAGATCGGCCAGCATCTTGCGGTCGATCACGATGTTCTGCTTCTTCAGGCCATTGATAAAGGTGGAATAGCTCATGCCGCTCAGACGGGCCGCGGCATTGATACGGGTGATCCACAGACGGCGGAAGTCGCGCTTGCGCAGCTTGCGGCCCTCATAGGAATAACGCAGAGAGCGGGCGACCTGCTCGGTGGCGGCGCGGTACTGCTTGCTCTTGGCACCCCAGTAGCCCTTGGCCAGCTTCATCACCTTGCGGCGCTTCTTCAAAGAATTTACGGCACGCTTGATCCTTGCCATATCGTTCGTTCCTCCTTAGCCAGTATCCGGCTGATCACTTGTAGGGCAGCAGCTTGTGGATCGTACGGGCCTCATTGACATTGTCGACGACGCCGTCGGCACGCAGGTGGCGGGTACGCTTGGTGGTCTTCAGGCGGACCTGATGGTTCGCGTTCATCTGCTTATGCTGCACTTTACCGGACTTGGTAAAGGAGAAGCGCTTGGCAGCACCACGGTGAGACTTCTGCTTGGGCATGGTGGTTCCTCCTTTCGATGCTCGGCAGCCGATCGGGCTGTCATTCCTGTGCCTCGGTCGAGGCAGGGGTCTCCTGGGCCGCGGCAACGGCATTCTCGCGCGCGGCCTTTTTCTCCGCGAACGAAGCCTTGGCGGCCTTCGGAGCCAGGATCATGATCATATGGCGGCCATCCATCAGCGGGCGGCGTTCCACCATGCTGACTTCCTTGCAGCGCTCGGCGAAGTCGGTCATCACCTTGAGGCCGATCTCGCTGTGCGTGATCTGACGGCCGCGGAAGCGGATGGAGACCTTCACCTTGTCGCCGCCCTGGAGGAACTTGATCGCCATCTTGGCCTTGGTGAGGACATCGTTCTCCTCGATCGTGGCCGACAGCTGGACCTCCTTGGTCTCGACAACGCGCTGGTTCTTGCGGTTCTCGCGCTCGCGCCGCGACTGCTCATAGCGGTACTTGTCATAATCCATCAGCTTGCAGACAGGCGGCTTGGCTGTCGGCTGGATCTTGGCCAGATCGAGCCCACGGGACTCGGCCAGCTCCATGGCCTTGACCGTCAGCATCACGCCCAGCTGTTCGCCGTTCTCATCAATGACGCGGACCTCTCTGTCGCGGATCTCATCATTGATCATCAACTCGAGTGCGATATCCACACACCTCCCAGATCTTGTCTGATGCTCTCTCTGCGTCCACAGAAAAAGCGGCGGGATGCTCCCGTCGCCTCTCACATCCGTTCGCCGTTCATCGCGGCGGAAGAAGGATGCCATGACCCGGCCGCGTGAGCAGCCCAGGTGAGAGACGGGTGAGCCTCTACTTCAAACACAGGCATGATACCACGTACGCGGCCGCTTGTCAAGGGCCGATCTGCGTCTCTCAAGCATATCTCAAAAGGATCGACAGCGGCGAGACCTCTGTCGGTCTTATTTGAGATAAGCATCAGATGGGGGACGGCCCTGCCTGTTCCATTCCCCGATCTTGAGATCTTCTCTGTCTTGGGGAATGAGGATGCAAAAAGCCGCCCCGGGAGCTCTTTCCCGAGGCGGCGCGGGGATCTCATACTCATCTCAAATAAGATCGGCAGGGGTCTCGCGCCTGCGGGCGCGACCAGAGGGCTTTCCGATCGCCCTCTGGACTGCTTCGGATCCCCGTTGATATATGTTGATCTTAATTGAGGATAGTATTATTCACCGCTGGCACCGTAGTTGGCCAGCACGCGGGCGGAGGGGTCGTTCACATCGCAGCCCTTCCAGCTCTTGTTGGGCATCCAGAAGTCCACGATCATCTCGGCCTGGCCGGGATAGTACTTCTCAAAGATCTGGCGATAGAGCAGGCTCTCCTTGGTGAAGGGCTGCGCGTGGGTGTACTTCTTCCGCTGCTCCTCGAACTCGGCGTCGGTATACTGCGCCTCGGCGAACTCCTTCAGGTCGTCCACCATGGAGTGGCCCACGGCGTCGGAGAAGGCCGCCTTCTCGCGGAAGAGGATATCATGGGGCAGGCAGGCGTCCTGCTCGAAGGCGTGGCGCAGCAGATACTTGCCCTTGCCGTATACGTTCAGCTTCTTTTCGGGATCGATGGCCATCACATACTTTACGAAGGCCAGGTCGCCGAAGGGCACGCGGGCCTCCAGCGAGTTGACCGAGATGCAGCGGTCGGCGCGGAGCACGTCATACATATGCAGCTCGCGGATGCGCTTCTCGGCCTCGGTCTGGAAGGCGGCGGCGTCGGGCGCGAAGTCGGTGTACTTGTAGCCGAACAGCTCGTCCGAGATCTATCCGGTGAGGATGACCCGCAGGTCGGTGTTCTCGTGGATCCACTTGCACAGCAGGTACATGCCCATGCTGGCGCGGATGGTGGTGATATCGAAGGTGCCCAGCATGCGGATGACCTCCTCCAGGGAGGCGAGCACCTGCTCCTTCGACATATAGACCTCGGTGTGGTCGCTGCCGATGTAGTCGGCCACCTGCTTGGCGTACTTCAGGTCGATGGCGTCCTTCTCCATGCCGATGGCAAAGGTGCGGATGGGCTTATCGCTCTTGCTCTGGGCGATGGCGCACACCAGCGAGGAATCCAGGCCGCCGGAGAGCAGGAAGCCCACCTTGGCGTCGGCCACCAGGCGCTTCTCCACGCCCGCGACCAGCTTGTCGTGGATGTTCCCGCACACGGTCTCCAGGTCGTCATGGCACACGCCCTCGGCCTGCCAGATCCGGCTGTACTCCACGAACTCGCCGTCCTTCCAGTAATGGCCGGGCGGGAAGGGCAGGATCCTGCCGCACAGGCCCACCAGGTTCTGGGGCTCGCTGGCGAAGCAGATGATGCCCTCAGGATCGTAGCCGTAATACAGCGGGCGGATGCCGATGGGGTCGCGGGCCGCGATGTACTCGTCGGCCTTGGCGTCATAGAGGATGAGCGCGAACTCCGCATCCAGCCGGGCGAACATGGCCGTACCGTATTCCTTCCACAGGGGCAGCAGGATCTCACAGTCCGAGCCGCTGCGGAAGCTGTAGCCCTTTTCGATGAGGGCCTGCTTGTCCTTCTCATAGCCATACAGCTCGCCGTTGCACACCACCCAGCTGCCGTCCAGGCCGAAGGGCTGCATGCCCTCGGGGGTCAGGCCCATGATGGACAGGCGATGGAAGCCCAGCCAGCCGCGGCCGGTATCCACCACGCGGCTGTCATCCGGGCCGCGGGAGACGGTCCGCTCAAAGCCCTTCTCGAATTCCGGATAGTGGGCACCGCGCCCACAGTAGCCCGCGATCGAACACATAGCTCTTACCTCCTGTGTCCAGTAAGCGTCCGCAGGCGCGGTGCCGCATACTGTCTCTTATTCCACGTCCGCCAGGGCCGCGAGGTCCTCCTCGCCGGTGCGGACCTTGACGACACGCTCCACGCCATACACGAAGATCTTGCCGTCGCCGATGTGGCCGGTGAACAGCGCCTTCTTGGCCGCGTCGATCACCTTGTCCACGGGGATGCTGGAGACCACGATCTCCACCTTGACCTTGGGCAGCAGCGTGATGTCCATCTCGACGCCGCGGTACCGCTCGCCGGCACCCTTCTGGATGCCGCAGCCCATCACCTGGGTCACGGTCATGCCGGTCACGCCCAGGTCGTTCATCACAGAGCGCAGCTTGTCATAGCGGCTCAGCTTGCAGATGATGACCACCTTGTGCATGCCGGTATCCAGCTCCGGCCCGCGGACCACAGGCACAGAGGCCTGACGGACGACCTCGCTGGCCTTCGCGTATTCGCCCACGCCCAGGTCGGTGTTCTCGTTGACGCCCATCTCCATGCCGGAGGCGTCCATGATGGAGAAGCCGGAGTAAGCGGAGGGCAGGCCGTGCTCGGTCACGTCCAGGCCGGTGATCTCCTCCTCCTCGTTCACGCGCAGGCCGAAGATCGCCTTGATGATGAGGAACGCGATGGTGATGGTCACCGCCGTCCAGGCCGCGGTGGCCAGCATGCCCTCCAACTGGATGCCCAGCTGCGCGAAGCCGCCGCCATAGAACAGACCCTTGCCGGCGATCTGGTTGGCGCCGAAGGTCACGCCGTCGCCGAAGCCGCGGGCATAGCCGGGCGCCGCGTCGGTGGCGAAGAGGCCGACGGCCAGGGTGCCCCACATGCCGTTCATGAAGTGGACCGCGACGGCGCCGACGGGGTCATCCACATGCAGCTTGTTGTCCAGGAACCACACGCCGAAGCACACCAGCAGGCCGGAGACCGCGCCGATGCAGATGGCGCCGGTGGCGTCGCACACATCGCAGGGGGCGGTGATGGCCACCAGGCCGGCCAGCGAAGCGTTCAGGCACATCGAGACATCGGGCTTGCCATACTTGACCCAGGTGAAGATCATGCACACCACGGTGGCGATGCTGGGGGCGATGGTGGTGGTCACGAACACACTGCCCATCTCCGCCACGGAGGTGCAGGCCGCGCCGTTGAAGCCATACCAGCCCAGCCACAGGATGAACACGCCCAGGCAGGCGATGGGCAGGTTGTGGCCGGGGAAGGCGTTGACCTTCGTGACCTTGCCCTTCGCGTCGCGGGTGAACTTGCCGATACGCGGTCCGAGCATCGCGGCGCCGATCAGGGCGCAGATGCCGCCGACCATGTGGATGCAGTTGCTGCCGGCGAAATCATGGAAGCCGATCTGCGCCAGCCAGCCGCCGCCCCAGGTCCAGTGGGCCTCGATGGGGTAGATGACCGCCGAGATGACGGCGGAGTAGACGCAGTAGCTGATGAAGCGGGTGCGCTCCGCCATGGCGCCGGACACGATGGTCGCGGTGGTGGCGCAGAACACCAGGTTGAAGACGAAGTTGCTCCAGTCGAAGCTGGCATAGCCGGTGAAGATATCGAACCCGGGCTTGCCCAGCAAGCCGATCCAGTCCTCACCCAGGAAGAGCCCGAAGCCGATGACGATGAACATCACCGTGCCGATGCAGAAGTCCATCAGGTTCTTCATCAGGATGTTGCCGGCGTTCTTGGCGCGGGTGAAGCCGGTCTCGCACATGGCGAAGCCCGCCTGCATCCAGAACACCAGCGCCGCGCCGATGAGGAACCAAACGCTGAACAGGCTGGAATCCGTTGCCTCGGTCACAGCCGCCAGAATGCTTTCCATGGTCAGTTCCATGTCCCATAGTCTCCTTTTATCCACAAGGCGGCGCGGAACAAGGACCCGGCGTGCGGGAGACCGTTCCGCACGCCGTTGTGCATCTGTTTCCTTTTATGGGGTCCGACCGGTCACTTCACGCCGAACAGCAGGTCGCTGTAGACGGGATAGGGCCAGTCCTTGCGGGCCGTGATGGTCTCGGCCTCATCGCAGGGCAGGCGCAGGGCGGCCATGCCGGGCAGCACCTTGTCGCGGATCATGGCGGCGGCCTCGGTGATGTCGGCGCAGCCCTTCAGCTCCACCACGACGCTCTCCAGGCTGTCCACCGCGCCGTCGATGGCCTCCTCCAGGGCAGAGAGCTTCATCAGCTTCTTCTGCTCATACCCGACGGCGATGCCGGGCACGGCGGCCAGCTTGGTCTGCAGGCTCTCGGCCAGCTCGGCGGAGTAGGTCTCCACCGCGGGCAGGATGAGCTTACGGGCCATGTCGATCATGGTCAGGGCCTCGATGTTCACGGTCTTGCAGTAGTTCTCCAGCATGATCTCGTAGCGGGAGCGGATCTCGGTCTCGCTCATGACCTTGTGGGCCATCAGCACGGCCATGTTCTTCTCGCTCAGGAGCTCCTTCATGGCGTCGGGGGTGGTCTTCAGGTCCGCCAGGCCGCGGGCATGGGCCTCGTCGATCCAGCTCGCATCATAGCCGTTGCCGTTGAAGATGATGCGCTTGTGCGCGATGAGGGTGCTGCGGACCAGCTCGTGCACGGCCGCCTCGAAGTCCTCGGCCTTCTCCAGCTTATCGGCGTACTGCTTCAGCGACTCGGCCACCGCGGTGTTCAGCATGATGTTGGCGCAGGCGATGGAGTTGCTGGAGCCCAGCGAGCGGAACTCGAACTTGTTGCCGGTGAATGCAAAGGGCGAGGTGCGGTTGCGGTCGGTGGTATCGCGGAAGAACTTGGGCAGCACATGCACGCCCAGGCGCATCACGGTCTTCTCGGTGCCGTTGTAGGGCTCGTCCTTCTCGATGGCGTCCAGCACGGCGGTCAGCTCATCGCCCAGGAACATGGAGATGATGGCGGGCGGCGCCTCGTTGGCACCCAGGCGGTGATCGTTGCCTGCGGTGGCCACGCTCAGGCGCAGCAGGCTCTGGTAGTCGTCCACAGCCTGGATGACCGCCACCAGGAACAGCAGGAACTGCGCGTTCTCATAGGGGGTCTCGCCGGGGGTCAGCAGGTTCATGCCGGTATCGGTGGCCATGGACCAGTTGTTATGCTTGCCGCTGCCGTTCACGCCGGCGAAGGGCTTCTCGTGCAGCAGGCACACCAGGCCATGCTTCAGGGCCACCTTCTGCATGATCTCCATGGTCAGCTGGTTGTGGTCGGTGGCGATGTTGGTGGTGGCATAGATGGGCGCCAGCTCATGCTGGGCGGGGGCCACCTCATTGTGCTCGGTCTTGGCCAGGATGCCCAGCTTCCACAGCTCCTCGTTCAGGTCGTTCATGTAGGCCTGCACGCGGGGCTTGATCACGCCGAAGTAATGGTCGTCCAGCTCCTGGCCCTTGGGCGGCTTGGCGCCGAAGAGGGTGCGGCCGGTGCAGATCAGGTCGGGGCGCTGCTCATACATCTTGCGGTCCACCAGGAAGTACTCCTGCTCGGGGCCCACGCTGGTGCGCACCTGCTTCACCTCATCATGGCCGAAGAGCCGCAGGATGCGCAGCGCCTGCTTGTTCAGGGCCTGCATGGAGCGCAGCAGAGGGGTCTTCTTGTCCAGCGCCTCACCGCCATAGGAGCAGAAGGCCGTGGGGATGCACAGCGTCTTGTCCTTGATGAAGGCATAGCTGGTGGGATCCCAGGCCGTGTAGCCGCGGGCCTCAAAGGTGGCACGGATGCCTCCGGAGGGGAAGGAAGAGGCATCCGGCTCGCCCTTGATGAGCTCCTTGCCGGAGAACTCCATGATCACTCCGCCATCGGGCGAGGGGGAGATGAAGCTGTCGTGCTTTTCGGCGGTCACGCCGGTCAGCGGCTGGAACCAGTGCGTGAAGTGGGTGGCGCCCTTCTCCACGGCCCAGTCCTTCATGGCCAGCGCCACGGCGTCGGCCACCTTGCTGTCCAGGGACGCGCCCTCATCGATGGTCTTCTTCAGGGAAGCGTATACCTTGGCGGAGAGCCGGGCCTTCATCACCCGGTCATCGAAGACGAGGCTGCCGAACATTTCGGGTACGGTACTCATGCTGCATGACCTCCTTCAGAGCTTCAAAAATAGGAAAGGGCGTCCTGAGGCACGAAGCCTCAAGACGCCCTTGTCTTGACGGGGCGTATCTTACACCCTGCCGCGCCGATCGTCAAGCCCTTTTTTTGAGCAGATCTGCATTTTCTTTGCCGAAAACATGCAGAACAGGTCCTCAGAGCGGCCGATAGGAGGTCCGGTCTGCAGGAATACAAAGAAAATACGCATCAAAAGAGGCGTCGCCTGTTGACATCGCGGCGCGGCTGTGCTATCATCCCGTCGGTAATGAACAAAGGCGTTCATCCCAGGGCTTTTTGCGCCCCTGTGGATGGACGCCTTTTCTCTTGAAGGCAAGGAAGGAGAACGACCATGAAGCTGGAAGGCCAGGTGCGGATCCCATCGGGCTGCGCCATCGCGGCGGTGATCTCGAAGGAGGGACACCGCATGACCGGCGAGAAGATCATCGAGAGCATGGTCCCCATGCACGAACGGAGCAACGGCCTGGGCGGCGGCTTCGCGGCCTACGGGATCTATCCCGAATACAAGGACTTCTACGCGCTGCATCTCTTCTATGATAACTACAGCGCCAAGGAGGAGTGCGAGCGGCTGCTGCGGGAGCGCTTTTAGATCGTGATGGCATAGATCATCCCCATCCGCAAGATCCCGCAGATCACCGATGTGCCGCTCATCTGGCGCTACTTCGTGGCCCCGCTGCAGAGCGTGCTCTCGCGGCTGCAGCTGGACGAGCGCGAGTATGTGGCCCGCACGGTGATGCACATCAACACGCATCTGGACGGCGCCTTCGTCTTCTCCAGCGGCAAGGACATGGGTGCCTTCAAGGCGGTGGGCTTCCCGGAGGACGTGGGCCGCTTCTACCGCCTGGAGGAGTATGAGGGCTATTGCTGGACGGCGCATGGGCGCTATCCCACCAACACCCCCGGCTGGTGGGGCGGCGCGCATCCCTTCACGCTGCTGGACTGGAGCATCGTGCACAACGGATAGATCTCCAGCTATGACGCCAACCGCCGCTTCATCGAGATGTTCGGCTACAAATGCACCCTGCAGACCGACACCGAGGTCATCACCTACATCGCCGATTACCTGCTCCGCCGGCAGGGCCTTACATTGGAAGAGATGGCTTCGGTCATCGCCGCGCCCTTCTGGTCCACCATCGACAAGAAGGACGAGAAGACCGCCGAGGTGCTGCGCTACCTGCGCACCATCTATCCAGGCCTGCTCATCACCGGGCCGTTCTCCATCGTGCTGGGCTTCAACGGCGGCCTGATGGCGCTCAACGACCGGCTGAAGCTGCGCTCGATGGTGGTGGGCGAGAAGGACGATAAGGTCTATATCGCCAGTGAGGAGGCCGCCATCCGCACCATGGAGCCGGAGGCCGAAAGGATCTGGGCGCCCGCGGGCGGAGAGCCCGTCATCGTGCGCGTGAAGGAAGGTATGTACTGATGGACCAGCAGCTGTATATCTCCCCTACCTATGAGGTCCTGCGCGACCGGGACCGCTGCATCGGCTGCCGGGTGTGCGAGCGCCAGTGCGCCAATGAGGTGCATCACTACGACAGCGACCTGAAGCTGATGCTGGCCGATGAGAGCCGCTGCGTCGACTGCCAGCGCTGCGTCAGCCTGTGCCCGACCCACGCCCTCAAGATCAGGAAGAACGCGAACGAGCTGCGCGAGAACGCGAACTGGCAGCAGGACACCATCCAGGAGATCTGGAAGCAGGCCAACACCGGCGCCGTGCTGCTCTCCTCCATGGGCGACCCGAAGCCGCTGCCCGTCTACTGGGACAGGATCCTGATCAACGCCTCCCAGGTGACGAACCCGCCCATCGACCCGCTGCGCGAGCCCATGGAGACCCGCGTGTGGCTGGGCAAGAAGCCGGACCACATCGAGCGCGACGCCCAGGGCCGCATCGTCCCGCGGCTGGCGCCTCAGCTGGAGCTGAGCCTGCCCGTGATGTTCTCGGCCATGAGCTATGGCTCCATCAGCTATAACGCCCACGCCAGCCTGGCCCGCGCGGCCACGGCGCTGGGCACCTACTACAACACCGGCGAGGGCGGCCTGCATGAGGACTTCTATGTCTACGGCCCCAACACCATCGTGCAGGTGGCCAGCGGCCGCTTCGGTGTGCAGGAGGAGTATCTGAACGCCGGCGCCGCCATCGAGATCAAGATGGGCCAGGGCGCCAAGCCCGGCATCGGCGGCCATCTGCCCGGCACGAAGGTCGTGAGCGACGTCTCCCGCACCCGCATGATCCCGGAGGGCTCCGACGCCATCTCCCCCGCCCCGCACCATGACATCTATTCCATCGAGGACCTGCGGCAGCTGATCTTCTCCATCAAGGAGGCGACCGAGTACCGCAAGCCGGTCATCGTGAAGGTGGCGGCGGTGCACAACATCGCGGCCATCGCCAGCGGCATCGCCCGCAGCGGCGCGGACATCATCGCCATCGACGGC
>R28__coassemble_786_pt1 | contig 11202 bp, 6 predicted proteins | sample R28__metabat2_low_PE_026 | metagenome-assembled genome bin R28
TCCTCAAATAAAAATGGCCTCCAAAAGCGGGGATCCGAAGCAGTCCAGAGGGCGATCGCAGGCTCAGCCTGTTCCAAGAGCCCTCTGGTCGACCGCCGCAGCGGTCGAAACCTTTACCGATCTCATTTGAGATGAGTATTATTTGAGATGAATACAAAAGGACTTATTCGATGATGGGCAGGGTCAGAGCATGAGCGAAAAGAAGGTACGTTGTCACCAGTTCATCGGCGGCCGCTTCCATAGCGGCTATGGTGCCGGACTGACCTCGCGGGTGCAGGCGAACGGCAGGCAGACGATCGACTATAGCGCCATCCATCTGGAGGGCCGCAACGATTTCGTCCGGGACGACTACAGCGCCTTCGAGGTCGTGCCGACGCACGAGGAGAAGCGGTGCCCCGGCGTGTTCCATGTGACGAACAGGGTGACCGCCGGCACCAGGATGTCCAGGACCTATGCCGTGATCCCGGAGACGGGGAGCATCGAGGACGCCCTGAGCCTCCTCGGGCAGTTCCCCTCGATCGGGGAAGACGAGGTCAGCGCCTATGACGAGGGCAAGCAGACCCTGACCTGGCGCGAGAGCCAGCTCCCGGAGAGCTACGCGCCCCAGGAGCGCTTCGCCCTGGCCGATGACGCGGCGCGCGGCGAGCTGGCGGACTTCCTGGCCGTGTACTGGTCCGCGCTGTTCTATGAGGACCGCACGGTCGAGCTCTGCTTCGATCTTCGCGATCCCTCCTTGTGGCGCGGCCACGGCACCTGGGCCCGCCCGGAGGAGATCTCGGCCGAGGAGCGCGGCCGGCTGCTCATCGACCTGTATAAGACGCAGATCTCGGACCGGCTGCCCCGGGCCGTGCGGGCCATGGCGAGCTTTTCGCTCGGCGTGGTCTGGCAGAAGCGCACCGTGCACAAGGCGGTGCGCTGCCTGATCGTGACCGAGGACGACAAGAACGCCGCCCCGGCCTTCTGCTTCTCGCTCCGGCGTGACGCGGAGGGCACGGTCATCCTCTCGGCCGGCGAGGTGCGCGGCAAGGTGGATGACGCGGAGCGCCGGCTCGGCGGCTATCTGATCCGCGGGGAAGAGGGCGCGCCGGAGCTGTATCGCGCGATCGAGGAGGTCCTGCGCGGGAAGGGGAAGCCCGAGAGCCCCATCCTGCAGGGCTATGACGTGTACGACGCGTTCGTGGACCTGGCGTCCCGCAGGAGCCAGGCGGAGCAGGCCGAGAACGCGGGCGACAAGGCGCGCCGCTCCCTTGCCCTGGCGAAGCTGGCCATGACCAAGCTGTACCAGAAGCTGTATAAGCTGCTGCGCAAGGCGGACGGCGATGCCCTGACCCAGGCCGAGGCGGTCCGGGCCCTGCTGCCGCTGCTGCGGCTGATCGTGGACATGGTGCCGCTGGACAGCGCGGAGGGCGCGGACTGGTGCGCGCAGGAGCACGCGTTCTTTGCCGCCACGCTGTGCGAGCGGCTGGCGCTGGCGGTCCCGGGCGACGAGACCGGGAAGCATGAGGAGATCCTGACGCGGGCGTTCGACGCCTGGTGCGGCGATGGGGCCGCGATGAGCATCGGCGGGGAGGCGGTCCTGGGCGAGTTCCCCAGGGACCGCTTCCTGAGCATGGTCTCCGGCGCGGTGCAGAGCAGCGCGGCGGTCTGGGAGAAGGCCAGCCGGTATATCGCGGAGCACTACGTCCCGCTGGAGAGGCCCGACGCGGCCCCGGAGGAGAAGGCGCAGACCGAGCGGCTGGTGGCGAGCGTCGGCCGGGGCATGACGGAGCGGGACGAGGAGGAGCTCCGGGCGTGGCTGAAGGAGGTCGGCATCGAGGACCCGCGCCGCAGGCTGGAGCTGCTGCAGCCCCTGCTGCTGCGGCTGCTGGGGGACAGGGACGAGCCCCTTTCGCCCCGGACGGCGGCCACGATCCGCGCGGAGATCCCGGAAGACGCGACGGAGACGGACGGCCCGGCCCGGCAGGTGGCCGCCGCCTGTGACGCGCTGCTGACCGAGCGCTTCGCGGCGTGGTCGGAGCAGGGCTTCGCGGTCGGTGAGGACCGGGAGACCTATCCGAAGGCGCTGTTCCTGCCGCTGATGACGGCCTGGCTGGACGCGCGGACCGCGGACAGCAAGGACCCGCGGGAAGAGACGGAGCCGGTGGTCGAAAGGATCCGGCAGCAGCTGACCGGGTACGCGCCGGGCATCGTGCCGGAGGAGCCGGAGCCCATCGTGCGCTGGTACAGCGAGAAGGGCATGCCGACCGAGGCGACCTATCGGGACCTGGAGGCATGGGCGGAGGAGCTGCGGCTGAAGGAGCGCGAGCGCTTCGCGCTGCTGCTGCCGGTGGCGGCCGCGATGCTCTCGCGGGGAGACATCGAGCCCCGGCCGGCCTTTGCCGCCATGGTGCGCGCCGGACAGCGGACCTATGAGCTGGAGGAGCGCGAGGAGGACCGGGCGGTCTGCCGGGCCGCGGAGGACCTGCTGACCGAGCGCTTCACGGAATGGGCGGAGCAGCGGTTCGCCCAGAGCGGTGAGAGCGGGGACTTCCCCGCGGACCTGCTCGCGGCGCTGATGGAGCGGTGGCTGGAGGAGAAGGCCTCCCGGGTCAGGCCCGGCGAGCTGGATACGCTCCGGCCGACCTTCGAGAGGATGAAGGACACGCTGGAAGACAGCGCCTTCCGCACCGTCCTGCCCCAGATCGCGAAGGGGATGCTCGAGCAGCTCGCGCGCGGCACGGTGGACATCGAGACCTACCGGAGCGAGCGGAAATGGCTCGAGGACAGCGATGTGAGCGACCAGGCGGCCTTCGGGCTGCTGCTCCCGCTGGCGCAGAAGCTGCTGCGCAGGAAGGACGACCTGAAGGACGCCGGGGTGCCCTTCGTGAACGGGCACTGGGAGCAGCTGCGGCGCTGGAACGGGCAGCATCCCGGCGATGAGCAGCTCATGGACCTGCAGGGCCGTGAGGAGGCCTACCTGCTGCAGCACCTGCCGGAGTGGGTCCAGTGCGTCACGGACGCGGCGGACATCCGCGAGACGGTGGAGAACTGGCAGAAGGACGGCATGCAGAAGGCGCAGCTGGACGTGGAGCAGCTGAAGGGCATCCGCGAGCGCCTGGAGAACGAGCACATCGATCTTTCCCTGCTGGAGCAGCAGATCGCGGCGATGGAGCTGAGGGAGCTGTGCGCGGGGACCGCGACGGCGGCCGACGCGGAGCTGCTCTCCCGGATCGCGGAGGAGCACCAGGCCCTCTCGGAGCAGAAGCTGGAAAAGAACGTGCGTGAGCGCGACAACGCGCTCCGTGAGGCGGAGGCGACGCTGGCGAGATGCTTCACGGCCTGGAGCGGGATCGGCTTCCGGGCCGGGAGCATGGCCGCGCCGGTCGGCCTGGTGGGCCGGGTGCTGGAGCAGTGGTGCAGGACGGCGGCCGGCGCCTCGTCCGACACGATCGAGAAGGTGGCCGCCAAGCTGGAGGATCATCCCGAGAAGGGCGAGCTCCCCGGCAGCCTGAAGGACACGCTGCTGCGGCTGCGTGTGGACGCGGCCTGCAGGAGCGTGAAGGACCCCGAAGCGCGCAGGCAGGATCCGGCGCTGGTGGGCAGGCTCATGGGCTTCTGGGAGGGCGCTGCCCCGGACCGGCAGAGGAAGCTGGCTGAGGCGCTGGATGAGGCCGCGCGCCAGGAGGACGCCGCCGCGGCCGAAGCGATCGCGCGGGAGCTGAAGGCGCGCCGCCACAGGCTGCCCGAGGCGGCCGCGGGCTGCGCCGAATGGCAGAGGGTCCAGCGCAGGCTGAACGACGAGAAGGTGGAGGAGCTGCTCCGCCTGGCTATGAAGCCGGAGGAGCTGAGCTGGGACGAGCTGGGCAGGCGCTGGCAGAAGGACAGCGCGGGCCAGTGCTCCCTGGAATGGCGGGACATCCTGGAAAAGACGAGCATCGGGGAGGCCCTGCCCCGGCGGCTGACATAGCTGCTGGCGGACCGGGAGGACATGGATCGCGTGGCCGCGCTGCGTTCTCTCCTGGAGGGCGAGAGCGACCGGGACGGCGTGGTGTGCCGCGCGGCGGCCGCAGCCTTCGATGAGCTGTATGACCGGGCGTGGCGCAAGGCCGCCTCGGACGAAAGGGACGAGCTGGACAGCCTGTATGACCGCGTCGGCGCGGAAAGGCTGCCGAACGCGCAGCGCTCCGACGCGGCGCAGGCCAGGCAGGCGGCGCAGCGCTTCCGTGAGGGCACCCGGCAGGACGAGCTGCTCAGGAGCGTGCTGGAGAGAAGGACGTGGGTCGCGCTCCTCCGCGCCGACCGGCTCCCCATGCCCATGGTCAGGAAGGGCGAGGAGCTCTCGGCCGGCACGCTCCGGACGAGGCTGCTGCATGACGTGATGCTGGACCCCGCGCGGGACGGGAGCTATTGGAACGGCATCCTGCAGGACGTGGTCGAGCTGCCCGCCGCCTCGTGGGGCAGGCTGGACCCCTGGAGGGCCGAGGGCACGAAGGTGGCGAACCGCCTCTCCTATCTGTGCGCGGCCATCTGGGAGATGGGCGAGGGCGGCCGCGGGGCGCTGGCCGAGCTGCGCGCGCAGCTGGTCTCCGCCGGGGCCGGAAGGTTCCTGGAGCAGCTGACCCCGAGCAAGGCGGCGGAGAGCCTGCACTGGCAGGTGTCCGAGGACCTGGCGATCTTCGCCATCGACAAGGTCGACCGATAAGGAGGAAGAGATCCATGGACAAGAAGACGCCGATGCTGCGGATCGTGCTGGCGGTCATCGCGCTGCTGGCCGCCCTGGCGTGGCTGGTGCTCCCGGTCCTTTCGTTCACCTTCGTCATCCCGCTGTTCAGCCTGAACGGCTACGGGCTGGTCTTCTATTTCAACCAGATGATGATGCCCGCGCTGCTCGTGGTGGTGATGATGATCGTGGCGGCCCTCATCGGGGACCGGCGCATGATCCTGGCGGTGGGCCTGGCGGACATCGCGATGTGCGTGGCGGTCATGCTGCTCAAGAAGGAGATCGTGACGGGCGGTGACCTGAAATGGCTGTATACCTCCGCCTCGCTGCTCATCGAGCAGATCGGCAAGCTGGCGGGCGTCACCGTGACCGAGAGCACGCTGAACAGCTATGTGGAGCTGGCCTGCGATAACTTCCTGAAGCCCGGCGCCGGCCTGTGGATCCATATGATCCTGGGCCTGGTCTATGTGATCGTGGAGCGGCGCGTGGGCAATGAGAGCGGCGACGCCGGCCGGCGCTCCGGCTCCTCCCGCGGCACGTCCTACGGCACGAAGACGAGCGGCTCGTCCGGCACGACCTATGGGACGAAGACCGGCGGCGCGGGCAGCGGCTCCAAGAGCTTCAGTCACCATACTTGAGAGGGGAAGACGGTCGTGAAAGAGATCCGAAAGAGCGCTGCGCGTCTGCTGGTCCTGCTCCCGCTGCTGCTGGCCGTGCTGATGTCCGCGGCCCTCGCCGAGAGGGTCGCGATCCTGACGGTCAGCGATGACCGCTTCGCGTCGGTGGGCCGGAGCGAGCTCCAGGGGGCGGTCGAGACCCTCGTGTGCGCGCTGGAGAGCCGCGGCGATACGGTGACGGTGACCAACGCCGTGGCGAAGAAGGAAAGCAAAGACGGGAACAGCGACACGGTCTATACCACGGGGTCCGAGGACTTCGACTGGGACGGCACCGGAAAGTCGAAGGGGAAGGCGGAGAACGCCCTCTCCCGCGCGCTGAAGGCGCTGGAAACGGAGGCCTATGACCGCGTGATCGTGCTGACGGGCGATCTGCGCGCCCAGAGCGGAGACCGGGATCTGGAGAAGGATACGGACAGCCAGATCGTGCTGTATGGCCTTGGCGCGCTGGAGAACGATGGCCTGGCGGGCCTGTACGGCGCGGTGGTGAAGGCCCCGGAGCTGGGCGAGGCGGCAGGCACGGACGAGCGGGGCTTCACGCTCTATCGTGACGGGCAGATCGCGATGAAGGAGACGGCCTTCGATGCCGTGACGCTGCTCGGGGACCTGGCGGGCATCCGGGAGGACGCGGCCGAGCTGCTCCTGCGGCTGCGTGCCGACGGCTCCCTGGCGCTGACGCTGTGCCCGGAGGGGCAGCAGGCCGGGGAGGACGGCAAGGTCCTCTTCACCCTGTCAGACGACGAGAAGATCGCCGCGCTGCGGTCGGTCTTCCCGGAGCTGAGCCTGCAGCTGCTGGTGAAGGACGCGGAGGGCCACGAGCTGGCGCGCCTCTGTGATGAGGACGGCTGCGTTACCTGGACCGACACGATCACCACGCGGGACACGCCCGCCGAGATCGGCTTCGAGCTGCTGCTGCGCACCGCGCCGGAGGGCGCCGAGATCGCGCGGGAGGCGCCCGTGGCCTATGTCCCCATCACGACCGAGCTGGACGCGCTCGATTGGAAGGCCGAGATCGCGCCGGCGGACGGGGATCGGGCGCTGCGCAAGCGCGGGAAGGCGACAGTCACGCTGGAGCCGCGGGGCACGAGGAACGGCCGTGTGGAGACCTGGCTGGCCCAGGCCAAGGCCGTGCTGCTCGACGCGGAGGGCCAGACCGTGGCCGAGCTGACCTATGAGGACGGCGTCTGCCGCTGCGAGGCGGAGCTGCCCGCGCGCCAGGGGACCTTCGTGTGGAAGCTGCAGATCGCCTCGCCGGAGGGCACGCTGCCGGCCTGGTCGAAGACGATCGACCTGGCGACGCTCGAGCTGAGCAACGCGGCGCCGACCCTCAGCGGTCCCGACGCGGAGAACGTGGACGCGGGCTTCCGACAGGGCGAGACCTGGCGGTACACGCTGCCGGAGCTCACGGCGGAGGACCCGGACGGCGACCCCACGCGGATCGAGTATACGGTCCTCCTGGACGGGGAAGAGCGGGAAGCCCAGATCGAGGACGGCAGGCTCACGGTGGACGCGTACGGCACCTGGACCCTCGAGGCCCGGGCGGCCGATGACGACGGCGGGCTGAGCGAGCCCTGGACCGTGACGATCGTGGCCTGCGACAGCGACCGCGCGCCCTGCCTCGTGGAGGACAAGGAGCCCGTGGACGCTTCGCTGTACCAGATCGCGGCGGGCTATACGGTGACGCTGCCGGAGGGCCTGTTCCTGGATGAGGACGGCGACGCCTGCACGCTCCGGATCGCGCGGATGAAGGACGGATCGCAGGTGGGCGAGACCGAGAAGATCGCCTTCACCGGCACCTCGCCGGAGCGCCGGGAGACCTTCGAGGCCTTCGGACGGTGGCAGCTGCTGCTGCAGGCTGTGGACCGCGACGGACAGACGAGCGAGACCGCCTCGGTGACGGTGGAGCTGAAGGACGCGCTGGCCGGCGCGGCGGGCAGCCTGACGGCCGATCCCGCGGCCCCGGGCAAGGGCGATCGGATCACCCTGACGCTGACGCTGGAGGACCGGGATGCCTATGAGGAGGTCGAGCTCCGCGCCTGGCTGGAGCGCTGCGAGGTCGTGGTCATCGACGGGAAGGGCGGCGAGATCCCGCTCACGCTGAGCGGCGACAAGACGCGGCTGAAGCTGGTCTCGGATACGATCGTGATGCCCGATACCGCCCAGACCATCGAGTACAAGGCGCAGCTCCGCCCCGCGGACAGGGCGGCCATCGACGTGGGCACCCTCACGCTGACCATCGAGGACCAGGCGCCGGAGACGATCCTCACGGACGAGCAGATCGCGAAGGAGGCCGAGACGCAGACGAGATACGCACTCTCGACCGAGGAGCTCGTGTTCGAGGTGCCGCAGGGCCTGTTCCTGGACGCGGACGATGAAGAGCTGACCCTTGTGGTGACGGTCACCGATGGGGACGGCCGCTTCGTGGAGCGCAGCACGGAAAGCAAGATCGCGCTCTCCGGCTATGGCCTGTGGCATTTCGCGGTCCACGCGGAGGATCCGGAGGGCGCTGCCTCGCCGGAGATCGTGTGGAACGTCGAGTATGTCGACGCGCTGGCCGGCCTGACCGGGACGCTCACGGCCGAGCCCGCGGCGCCCTTAAAGAACGGGCAGACCGTGCTGACGCTGACGGTCGGGGAAAGCAAGGTGGACCTGCGCGACTGGCTGTCGGCCTGCGAGGTCACGGTGAGCGACGGCGAGAACAGCTATCCCCTCAGCCTGACGAAGGACAAGAAGGCGCTGAAGCTGAGCTCCGAGCCGATCGCGATGCCGGGGAGCTCCGGTGAGCTGGACTATACGGTCCGGATCGTCCACCGGGACGGGCGGACCTTCGATGAGGTGGCCTCGCTCCGCCTGACCATCGAGGACCGGGAGCCGACAGCCAAAGCGGACAGCGCGGCCGCGCTCCTGACCGGAACGGAGACGAAGCTCCTGCTGGACCTGGGAGCCTATCGGCTCGACATCCCGCAGGACCTGTTCACGGACGAGGACGACACGGATCTCAGCACCGTCGTCACGGTCAGGAACGAGCGGGGCGAGAATGTGCTGGAGACGAAGGACGCCTCGATCGGCCTGCCGGGCTTCGGGACCTGGACGGTGGCGCTGCGGGCGGAGGACAGCGAGAACGCGCGCTCCGAGGAGCTGGTGTATGCCACTGTGCGCCTGGTCGACCTGAAGCCGATCCTGGCCATCGCGGGCGGCGCCATCGCGCTGATCGCGGCGATCGCGATCCTGCTGGTGGTACACAGCCGCAACAAGAAGAAAGCGCGCTTCGATGGAGAGACCGGTCTGGTGTTCAGGCTGGGGGATGAGGACGTATCGGCCCGGCTGCGCCTGGAGCGCGGCTACGCGGGCGGCGTGCCGCTCTCGTCGATGGCGGTCGGCATCACGGTGCGGCTGAGCAACGAGCAGTGGAACGAGCTGGACGCGTATCTCGTGTGGCCCGACAAGGAGCAGGGCGCGGCCTTCACCCTGGGCAAGCAGAAGAAGGTGGAGGGCACGCGGCTCGAGCTGCCTGGCGGCCTGACCGCGCAGATCGTGCGCTGAAGATGACAAAAAATGCGGAGCGTCAGCTCCGCATTTTTTGTGGGATGGATCACTTGCACACGACCTTGACTACCACCGGCATATCGCTCCTGTAGCTGCCCAGCTCCACCGTGAGGGCCTCCTCGTCGCGGTGCCAGGCCGGCGCGGCGGGGCCGCCGAGCACGCTCACGCTCTCGATGATGCCGTTGAACACCGGTAGGTGGCTGGCGTCGGCGTCGCGCAGGCTCTTCACGCGGATCGCGCCGTCCTCCGGGCATTTGAGGCAGATGGCATAGATGTCGCGGCCGCGGCAGGTGAAGCGGAAGTCCTCCCTGGTGTAGGGCACGGCCTCGCCGTCGGAGAACTGGCCCTCGGCGGGCTGGGTCGGGCCCTCCGCCTGGATGCGCCACAGGCCCGTGCCGTGGATGCACTCATCGTTGTCGCGCATCCACGCGGCCATGGCCTTGAGCACCGCCACGTCGCGCGGGTCCATGCTGCCGTCCTTCGGCGGGCCGAAGTTGAGCAGCAGGCGGCCGTTCTTGCTCACCACGTCGCACAGGGTCTGGACGATCTATGCCGGGGACTTGTAGACCGCCTTGCCGGGCTGCACGCTGTAGCACCAGCTGCCGCGCATGACGGAGGTGTCGCTCTGCCAGAGGAAGGGCTTCGCGTCGCGGAAGCCGCCGCGTTCGATGTCCGGCACGCCGCTGCCGAAGGGGAGGGCGTCGTGCTTGTAGTTGATCACGCCGCCGCCGAAGGGCAGCATCCTGTTGTAGTAGTAGGCGCAGAAGCGCATGAGGTAGGGCTTCACGGCGCTGTGCTGGATCCACCAGTCGAAATAGATGATGGAGGGGTGATAGCGGTCCACCAGCTCGCAGCAGCGCAGCAGCCAGTCCTCCAGGAACTCGCGGTCGGGCGCGGGCCGGCTGTAGAGGTCCTGATGGCTGGCCGGCTCCTCGTGCGAGGGCCAGTAGAGGTCGCCCACGGGATAGTCGCCGTGCAGGTCGCTGTCGAACTCGCGCGCGTGGCCCAGGAACCACCAGTGCTCCACGCGGTGGCTGGAGCAGCCCGGCGTGAGCCCCTCGCGCGCGGAGGCGTTGAGCAGGTCGCCCAGGATGTCGCGGTGCGGGCCCATCTCCGCCGCGTTCCAGTGGCTCAGCTCGCTGCGGTAGTTCTGGAAGCCGTCATGATGCTCGGCCACCGGCACGATGTAATCGGCCCCCGCCTCGCGGAAGAGCCGCGCCCACTGCTCCGGGTCGAACTTCTCCATCGTGAAGGACGGGATGAAGCTCTTCCAGCCGAACTCCTTGTGCGGGCCGTAGTGCTCCAGGTGGTACTTATACTCCTCGCTGCCCTGGATGTACATGTTGCGCGCGTACCAGTCGTGATACGCCGGCACCGAGAACAGCCCCCAGTGCAGGAAGATGCCCAGCCGCTTCTCCCGGTACCACGCGGGCACCTGGTAGGCCGCGATGCTGTCCCAGTCCGCGTGATAAGGCCCGGCCTCGTTCACGCGGTCGATCTGGGCGAGATAGAGGGAACGATCCATGGAAGTCAACTCCTTTGTAAGGATATTTGCAAACGACCTCTTCCGGCCGCTGAGGCGGCGCCGTAACAGCCTCATCCGGCCGCTGAGGCGGCCACCTTCCCCAGAGGGGAAGGCTTTTTGGACTGACGGCAGATGGGGCGATCACGCGGATCGAAGATCGTGGGTCACCCACCAAGCAGCAGCGGAGCGCAGACCCAAAGCCTTCCCCTCTGGGGAAGGTGGCGCGAAGCGCCGGATGAGGTTCCACGGCGTGGGTCACCCACCGAGCCGCATGGGAGCGGATAGGGGGTGCAGGGGCGCAGCCCCTGCGCCCCCTCCTCCTCCTTCCCCGGGGCCGGGGAAGGAGGTCGGGAGAATAGGGAGCCCCTTGTCGCTATTCAAGACGACTTCATCGGAGGATCCAAAAGGCTCCCCCTCCGGGGGAGCTGTCGGCGCAGCCGACTGAGAGGGTCGCGGCCGCATGGCCCAGCACCATGCATCGGATCGGACAGGGGGTGCAGGGGCGCAGCCCCTGCGCCCCTCCTCCTCCTTCCCCGGTGACGGGGAAGGAGGTCGGGAGAATAGGGAGCCCCTTGCCGCAGAAGCAGCTTCCCCGGAGGACCCTCTCAGTCGGCTACGCCGACAGCTCCCCCGGAGGGGGAGCCTTTTGGTGCGCTCCAAAGTGGGCTGGTAGGGAAGTGCGATAGGGGGTGCAGGGGCGCATCCCCTGCGCCCCCTCCTCCTCCTTCCCCGGGCCGGGGAAGGAGGTCGGGAGAATA
>R28__coassemble_814_pt1 | contig 10889 bp, 9 predicted proteins | sample R28__metabat2_low_PE_026 | metagenome-assembled genome bin R28
GCGACCCTCTCAGTCGGCTGCGCCGACAGCTCCCCCGGAGGGGGAGCCTTTTGGTGCGCGCCCATGCAGCAGACTTCTGTTGCGGCCTGCAGCATCGAAGGGAGCGCGCGGCGGGGGAGTCCCCTCTTCCGATAAAAACAGATGCGCGCTCTGCATGGCTGTGCTATAATAGGATATATTCCCCGTGACCGGCCACCGGATCGCGGGATGACGGAGTTGAAGATAACGATGCGTATCATCAGGAAGACCGTTCTCCTGCTTCTCGCGGCGGTGCTCGCGCTGGCCCTGTCCCCCGCGTCGGCCGAGACCGGGACGCTGTCGGACCGGGACATCAGCCTGGTCGGCGAGTGGAGCTATGAGCCCTTGCCCTCCGCCTGGACCTACCAGACGCTGACCTTCCGCTTCACCTGCGCGGAGGACCCAACGGTCTATGAGGCCTGCGTCGCGGGCATCGAGCTGGAGCCCGCGTATGGCTCGCTGGAGGACCACATCGAGGGCCTGATGCTGGCGGTCGCGGACCACTTCTACAGCGGCGAGCCGATGCTCCTGACCAGCGAGGAGCTCTTTACGGAGAAATATCATCTATATTTCCAGACCATCGATGCCGAGAAGGTGCATGTGCTCGGCTCCTTCGGCGAGAAGTCCGATATGGAGCTGCCGGACACGGACTCCCTGCTCTGCTGGGCGGGCTCCGCCTCCGATATGCTGACCTTCAGCGGCTGGGGCAGCGCTGCCGACGCGGACGAGTTCTATAATGAAGACGCGCTGTATGACTTCTTCGAGCATGCCTTCACCGACTCGGGCGCCGACCAGACCGACGGCATCAAGTGGTTCTTCAACGGCGTCTATCCCGCCCAGGAGACGGACGAGGCCGGCGCGGTGATCGACGGCTATGAGAACGCCGGCGCGGGGATCGCGCAGGAGAAATGGCGGGAGGGCGACAAGAGCGGCGGCCTGCTGCCCTTCTATGCCGCCGAGGCCGTCAACACCGGGTACAACGCGCATGAGGTCGGCTACGATCCGCTGATGGCCGCGATGCTGCGGATGAAGGACGGCTGCGCGATCGGCTTCGACATCCACTTCTATGCCGACGGCCGCCCGACGGAGGCCAGCGCCCACGCCCTGACCTTCATGGGCTATATCCGCGATACGAGCAAGGAGGGCGGGGACGCGCTCCGCGCCATCTTCTACAGCGACTCCGACAATGACAAGACCGACGGCGCCGCGCGCTCCGAGCTGCCCAACTCCCTCTCACTGATGAACGTGGAGCCGAGCACCGTGACCCTGTACGGCGACACGCAGGTCACCTACCTGGCGATCCCCGGCCTCTCGGACATCTATTATGACGATGACGATCGGCTGACCGAGAGCATCGCCCACATCACCGGCTATCACACGCTGGAGGGCTATGACGAGGCCTCCGCCGCGCGGGCGCTGGAGGCCGAGGGCAGCATGGACCCGCTCACGGACGTGGACTACATCGTGGAGAAGTGCACGGTCCAGGACAAGCGCGGCAACGAGATCGGCCAGGCGGCGGTGGGCGACCGGCTCCTGCTGAACGTGCGGCTCACCAACAGGAGCTACGCCACGCTGGACCTGTCCGCGCGGCCCTATGTCATGATGACCTACACCATCTGCCGTGAGGACGAGATCGTCGCGACGCGCACGGCGCAGGTCTGGTTCGATCCCGACAGCGAGACGCCCCAGGGCGCCAACAAGAGCTATCTGGTCAAGATCCCCACGACGCCGGTGCTGCAGACGCCGGGACAGTACAGCGTGAGCATCCAGATCGACGGCCTGTATACCGGCGACGGCGAGCCGATCGCGCAGGCCTACACGGCCAATGACAGCAGCGCGGACTACGTGCTGACGGTGGAGGGCACGGCGGCAGGGGAGGAGCCGGAGCTGTTCGGCGAGGAGACGGAGGTCATCGCGGCCGCGCCGACGGTGGGGGCCACCTTCACGCGGGGCGCCTCCGAGCTCTGCGAGGTCACGCTCCCCGGACGGGCGGCCGACGGGCTGGAGCTGGTCGAGGAGCACACGCTCATCACGGAGGACGTCTGCGAGATCCTTGACCGGGACGGCGACGCGGTGCTCCGCTTCAGCCGGGCGTTCATCGACGAGACCTACTGCGGCCTGCATCCCTACCTGCTGCAGGACGCGGACGGCGCCCAGGTCGCCTGGATCGAGATCCACGTCGAGGAGGACGAGACGCTCGAGGATGACGAGTGGGACGACCTGGATCTGCTGCTGGACGACCCCGACCTGCTCGATTTCTGACACCGCGATGGATCATAAAGAAAGTGTGAAGCGCATGAAGAAGCTCATCCCGATCCTTGCCGCCCTCCTGCTGCTGACGGTCTCCGCCGCCCGCGCGGACGTCATCGACCTGCAGATCCTGGCCACCAGCGACCTGCACGGCAAGTTCCTGGCCTGGGACTACGCGCTGGACCAGGAGAGCACGAAGGGCAGCATGGCGCAGCTCTCCACGGCGATCCGGGAGCTGCGCACCGAGAACAGCCTGCTGCTGGACGCCGGAGACACCATCCAGGGCAACTCCGCCGCGCTGTTCCTGGACCAGGAGGTCCATCCCATGGTCGCCGCGCTCAACTTGTTGGGCTATGACGCCTGGACCGCCGGCAACCATGACTTCAATTATGGCATCGACGCGCTGAAGAACGTCATCGCGCAGCTGGACGCGCAGACGGTGCTGGGCAACGTGTGGGACGCGGACGGCCAGCCCCTGGCGCCGGCCTATACGATCGTGGAGCGGGCCGGCCTGCGGATCGGCATCGTGGGCATGGTCACGCCGCACATCACCAAGTGGGACGGCCCGAACCTGGTGGGCTGCACGGTGACGGACCCCGTGCGGGAATGCCGGAAGGCCGTGGACGAGCTGAAGGACCGGACGGACGTGCTGATCGCCCTGATGCACATGGGCGTGGAGGACGAGCTGGACACGCCGGATACGGGCTGCCGCGCGCTGGCGGAGGCCTGCCCGGAGTTCGATCTCATCATCGCCTCCCATGACCATGAGGCCATCGAAGGCATCGAGGTCAATGGGGTGCTCATCGTGGAGAACAGGGATCAGGCCCAGACCATGAACGAGATCCATCTCACGGTGGAGCGTGACGATGACGGCTGCCGCGTCACGGGCCGCACCAGCCGGACGATCTCGCTGGCGGACTACGCGCCGGACGAGGCGTTCGCCCAGGCGCTGAGCGCGGACCACGACAGGGCCATCGAGAACGCGCGCAAGGAGATCGGCACGCTGGAGGGCGGCGACCTGGCCTCGGCGGACGAGATCGTCGGCATCCCCCGGGCGCTGACCGAGGACACGGCGCTGATCGACCTGATCAACGATACCCAGCTGCGCTATTCCGGCGCGCGGGTCTCGGCGGCGGCCATGCCGAGCCTGCAGTCCGCGCTGCGAGAGGGCACGATCCGCGCCTGCGACGTCTCGCTCATCTACAAATTTGAGAACACGCTCTACATGCTGGAGATGAGCGGCCGCCAGCTGAAGATGTATATGGAATGGTCCGCCCGCTTCTTCCCGCAGTATCATGAGGGTGACCTGACCTTCGCCTACGATCCGGCCGTGACCTACTTCAACTACGATATGTTCCAGGGCGTGTGCTACAAGATCGACATCTCGCGGCCCGTCGGCAGCCGGATCGTGGACCTGACCTGGCCCGACGGCACGCCCGTGGCGGAGGACGAGGTGTTCACCGTCGCGGTCAACAACTACCGCGCCAACTCCCAGCTGCTCACGCCCGGCATCATCTTTGAGGCGGACGACCTGCCGGTGCTGGTGCGGAGCGACATCCGCGGCGACCTGGGCGGCATCCGTGAGTTGATCACCGACTACATCGTGAACGGCTGCGGCGGCGCCCTGACCCCGGTGTGCGACCACAACTGGAGCATCATCGGCAACGACTGGGATCCCGAGCTGCACGCCGAGGCCGTGCGGGAGCTCAACGAGGGCGAGATCCCCCTGCTGGACGAGCACGCCAAGCTCGGCCTGAACGCCAAGGCGATCACGGTGGAGGACCTCGTACGGACGGTCCAGACCGACACCACCTCAAACTGACCTTATCCTCAAATAAGATGAACGAACATCAAAGGGAGGATCCGAAGCAGTCCAGAGGGCGATCGCAGACTTCGCCTGATCCATAGCCCTCTGGTCGCAATATTACTATCCTCAATTAAGACCAACATACTTTTATGGGGATCCGAAGCAGTCCAGAGGGCGATCGGAAAGCCCTCTGGTCGCGCCCGCAGGCGCGAAACCCCCTGCTGCTCATACAGGAGCTCACATAGAGATCGAAAGATAGGAGAGAGAAGATATGATGGAAAAGTGGAACGATGGCTGGCTCGTCTGGAAAGAGGACAATGCCTTCCGCCTGATCGATCTGCCCCCGGCGGACGCCCTGCGCGTCGACCTGCCCTATGACGCGGCGTTCTTCCAGCGGCAGGACCCCGCCAGCCGCAACGAGGGCCGCACGGGCTTCCTGAACGGCGGCACCTGGAACTTCTATAAGCGCTGCTACGCCCCGGAGGAGGAGCGCGGGCAGCAGATCGCCCTGCGCTTCGAGGCCTGCGCCTGTGATACCTATGTCTTCGTAAACGGCTCCATGGTCGGCTCCTGCAGCTATGCCTATATGCCGTTCGATGTGGACATCAGCTCCTATCTGCGCTACGGCGCGGAGAACAGCATCCGCGTGACCACCACCACGCTGGACCTCTCCAGCCGCTTCTACTGCGGCTGCGGCATCGATCGCGATGTCTTCCTCTGCCGGAAGGGCCCGGTGTCGATCCTGCCGGACCGGCTGCGCGTGACCACGAAGGCGGTGGAGGGGGACGAGGCCTCCGTCCGTATCGACATCGCGCTGCGCAGCGCCTGCCCCGCGGCCACCGAGGCCACGCTCAGCCTGACGCTGGAGGACCTGGACGGCCGCCGGGTGTGGGGCACGGAGACGCCCATCCATCTGCCCGGGAGCCGCGAGACCGACTTCAGCCGCCATTACCTGATCTCCGGCATCACGCCCTGGGACGATGAGCATCCCGCGCTCTACCGCGTGAAGGCCCGGCTGACCGGCGCGGCGGGGGAGACGCTGGACGAGGAGGAGGCCGAGACCGGCTTCCGCGTGGTGACGGTGGACCCGAAGCACGGCCTGCGCGTCAACGGCCGGGCCGTGAAGCTGCTGGGCGGCTGCATCCATCACGACCAGGGCATCCTGGGCGCGCAGACCTTCGATGACTATGAATACCGCCGCGTGTATCTGCTCAAGCAGGCGGGCTTCAACGCCGTGCGCTCGGCCCACGATCCGGCCTCGAGGGCGCTGCTCCGCGCCTGCGACCGCCTGGGCGTGTATGTGCTGGACGAGGCCTTCGACATGTGGGGCCGCATGAAGAACCCGGGTGACTGGTCGCTCTTCTTCCCGGATGGCTATCGCCGGGTGCTGGAGAGCATGGTGCGCACGGATTACGATCATCCCTCGGTCATCATGTATTCCACGGGCAACGAGATCATGGACCTGGCCACCGACAGGGGCTATGAGCTGAGCGCCGAGCTGACGGCCGCCCTCCATCAGCTGGATGAGACGCGCCCGGTGACCAACGCCGTGAACGCGCTGCTCTGCGCGGGGAGCCGCCTGATCGACATCACGATGGAGGCGGACGGCAAGACGCCCGATGACCTGAAGGACATGGACGTGAACCAGTTCATCGCCGAGCATCATATCCCCATGGACCGGGTGAGCACGCACCCTTCCATCGACCGCATGCTGGAATACCTGGACGGCACGATGGACGTGCTCGGCTACAACTACCTGACGGAGCGCTATGCCGCGGACATGGCCCGCTACCCGGACCGCGTCATCCTGGGCACGGAGACGCACTCCCCGCGCATCGCCGACAACTGGGCGCTGATGCGGCGCTATCCGGGCATCATCGGTGACTTCAATTGGACGGCCTACTCCTATCTGGGCGAGACGGGCGGCCCGGAGCGCTTCCCGGCGCTGCACAACGAGAGCTGCGACCTGGACGTGACCGGCGAGCGGATGCCCACCAACTTTTATCGCCAGATCGTGCTGGGGCAGCGCGAGGTGCCCTTCATCGCCGTGCGCACGCCCGAGGCCAGCCGCGGCCCGATCCGCCTGAGCCCCTGGTCGCTGACGGACGCCATCGACAGCTGGACCTTCCCGGGCCATGAGGGCGAGGAGGTCGACGTGGAGGTCTACTCCGCCGGGGACGAGGTGGCGCTGTACCTGAACGGCGCGCTCCTGGGCAGGAAGGGCGCCTCTGAAAAACGCGCCTGCCAGACGGTCTTCCGCGTGCCCTACGCGCCTGGCGAGCTGAAGGCGGTCAGCCTGAAGGGCGGCGTGCCCGTGAGCAGCTATGCCCTGTGCACGACCGGGGCGCCTGTCGGCTTTGAGGTCACGCGGGAGCGTTACCCTTACCCGAAGGAGCCGGAGCTGGTGTTCGTGCGCGTCCGGGCTGTGGACGCGGAGGGTAGACCTGTCTTTGCCGCCATCCCCGACCTGACGGCGGAGCTGGAGGGGGAGAGCCTGCGCCTCTTCGCCTTCGGCAGCTGGGAGGCGCCGCATGAGGGCGGCTACCGGAGCCCCGTGCTGAGCGTGAAGAACGGCAAGGCCCTGCTCGTCCTGCGCCGGAGCGGCGCGGAGGGAACGACGCGGCTGCGGATCTCGGCGAAGGGGATCGCCGCCGCGCAGATCGAGCTGGACTGACGGTGATGGAGGCGGTAGCATGAGGAGAACGATCGCCATCCTCCTGGCGCTCATCCTGTGGGTGAGCTGCGCGGCGGCCGAGAAGGCCACGGTCTCACTGGACCGGACGGAGACCGTCACGCTGTGGCTCGGGGACAAGATCACGCTGCAGGCCTCGCTGAGCCCGTAGGACAGCAAGGCCCGGCTGACCTGGAGCAGCTCGGACAAGAAGGTCGCGGCCGTGGACAGAACGGGCACCGTGACCGGCGTGAAGGCGGGCACGGCGACCATCCGGGTCAGGGCCTCCTCCGGCAGCACGGCCTCCGTGCAAGTGGAGGTCATCGACCCCACGGACGAGGACGTGCTCTCCACGCTCACGGACTGTGACCAGGCCTGTCTGGTGCGGTACCGCAAGGGCTCCCTGGCGGACTTCGGCTTCTGGGAGCGGACGGAGCAGGGCTGGCAGACCGTCTTCGCCTGTGAGGCCTATGTGGGCAGGAACGGCATCGACAAGACCAAAGAGGGCGACAAGAGGACGCCGACCGGCACCTACACGCTGACGCTGGCCTTCGGCATCGAGCCCGATCCCGGCGCGCTGATGGAGTACCATCAGGTGACGGAGACGGAATACTGGTGCAGCAATGTGAAGAGCCCGCTGTATGACCGGCTGGTGGATACCGCGGTGACGGACTACAGGCCCACCTCCGCGGACGAGCACCTCATCAAGGTCAAGGGGAACTATGACTACTGCCTGGCCCTGGACTACAACGCGGACCATGTGCCGGGGAAGGGCTCGGCCATCTTCCTGCATTGCCAGGGCAAGAAGCGTTCCACCAGCGGCTGCATCGCGATCCCCACGGAACGGATGAAGGAGCTGCTGCGGTCCCTGCGCCCCGGCGGCAGGATCGCGATCTTCAGATGAGGCCGGGCAGGGATATCGGCCCGGTCTGTGGTATACTGAAGAGGACGGACAGAAGACCGTGCGCGGCGGAGCAGGCCTTCAGCATCAAAGACTGACGGAGGTGGATGCGGATGGAGCGTTATCTGCTCTATAACGATGATGTCCCAGTGGCGCGGTTCGAGCATGAGGCGGGCATCATCTCGGCCTACACGGCTCTTGCACCGGAGCTGCTCCCCATGCAGATCCGCGACGCCTCCGCCGAGGGCTTCACCGCGTGGCTGCGCGAGCGCGCCATCGACCTGAACGTGTTCCAGCATCGGCAGCTGATGCACGGGCTGCTCGGCACGCGCGACAAGGTGTCGATCGCGCTGAAGACCCACATGTTCAGCATCTCCGACACCTTCACCTGCTTCGCGGAAGGAGAGCTCGTGCCCCGGGCCGCGCTTTGCGATCCCGTGGCACAGAACGAGATCGGTGACTTCATCCTCGTGGGTGGCGATACGACACTGCGGAGGATCGGCTTTGCCACGCCGAACGCATCCACGGACGGGAGCTTCACGAAGACGTGGCGCTATGAGGACGGGGACTGGTGGCTGTACAAGCTGCAATCCGCCGAGGCGACGCGCAGCGAGTATGAGATCGGCTGTGTGCTGAGGGAGTGCGGGTGGGACGCCGCCGAATACGCGTACGATCCCGCCGATCCGAGCCGGATCCGCACAAGGAACTTCGTGGGGCAGGGCGAGTTCTTTGAGCCCTACGATTCTCTGCGCTACATATTCGCCGACAGGAGCGACGATGACGCGGCGATCGCGGCCGGTCTGGCCTCGCTGGGGCCGGAGTTCCTCAAAGCCTGGAAAAGGATCCTCCTGGCCGACGCGCTGTTCGAGAACACCGACCGCCACATGCGCAACTTCGGCGCGATCCGGTCCTCGGCCACAGGAAGGATCCTGCGGCTGGCCCCCAATTTCGACAACAACCAGGCCTATAAAGCAAACCCCGGCGGGAAGTACTCGGACGGGATGCTGAAGCTGCTGGCGGCCGCCGGAGGCATCGACAGAAGCGACCTAGCGGCGCTGGTGGGGGCCTGCCGGGACCATCCCTATCTTGCGGAGGCGGCGGAGGCCGGGGAGAAGGTGCTGCGGGGCAGCTGAGCTCCAAAATTTCCGCCGTTTTCTATGGAAAGGGGATCCTTCCTATGCTATAATCCAAAGGACGGACCTGAACGAGTGAAAGAGGAGGAGCATACGATGAAGAGGCGTATCGGCATCCTGACCAGCGGCGGCGACTGCCCCGGCCTGAACGCGGCCATCCGCGGCGTGACCCGTGCTTCCTACGAAATGTTCGACTGTGAGGTCATCGGCATCCATGACGGCTATCGCGGCCTGATCGAGGGCGATTATTCCGAGATGACCCGTGACCAGTTCTCCGGCATCCTCACCCTGGGCGGCACCATCCTGGGCACGGCCCGCACCCCGTTCCGCAACATGCGCGTGATCGGCGATGACAAGGTGGACAAGGTCGCCGCGATGAAGAAGACCTACAAGGACCTGAAGCTGGACTGCCTGGTGACCCTGGGCGGCAACGGCACCCACAAGACGGCCAACCTGCTGAGCGAGGAGGGCCTGAACGTCATCGGCCTGCCCAAGACCATCGACAATGACCTCTATGGCACCGACTTCACCTTCGGCTTCCACACCGCGGTGGACATCGCGACCGAGGTGCTGGACCGCATCCACACCACCGCCGCCTCCCACGGCCGCTGCATGGTGGTATAGATCATGGGCAACAAGGCCGGCTGGCTCACGCTGTATTCCGGCCTGGCGGGCGGCGCCGACGTGGTGCTGATCCCCGAGATCCCCTACGATATCGAGAACGTGGCCAAGGTGGTGGAGAAGCGCGCGGCCAACAACAAGGGCTTCACCATCATCGCCGTGGCCGAGGGCGCCATGAACAAGAAGGACGCCAAGATGAAGAAGAAGGAGCGCGAGGCCCTGCGCGCCGAGACGCACTACAGCGCCTCCGCCGATGTGGCGCAGCAGCTCCGCGAGCTGGTGGGCGTCGAGGCCCGCGCCGTGGTCCCCGGCCACATCCAGCGCGGCGGCTCGCCCAGCGCCTATGACCGTGTGCTGTCCACCCAGTTCGGCGTGCACGCGGCGGAGCTCATCCGCGACGAGATCTATGGCGTGACCGTGGCCCTGCAGGGCAACACCATCACCCACAACAAGCTCTCCGACATCGCCGGTGTGCCCAAGCTGGTGCCCCAGGACGACCAGATGGTGAGCATCGCCAAGACCATGGGCATCTCCTTCGGCGACTGAGCCTGAGAAGCATCCCATCATCAGAAAGGAAGATATATCATGCGCATCGCACTGATCAACGAGAACAGCCAGGCGGCCAAGAACGCCATGATCCTGGCCACCCTGAAGAAGGTCGTGGAGCCCATGGGCCATGAGGTCGTGGACTACGGCATGTACACCGCCGACGACGCCTGCCAGCTGACCTATGTGAAGGCCGGCCTGCTCGCCTCTCTGCTGCTGCAGACCGGCGCGGCCGACTATGTGGTGACCGGCTGCGGCACCGGCGAGGGCGCCATGCTGGCCTGCAACTCCTTCCCCGGCGTGCTGTGCGGCCACATCGTCGATCCCTCCGACGGCTTCATGTTCGCCCAGATCAACGACGGCAACTGCGTGGCCCTGCCCTTCGCGAAGGACTTCGGCTGGGGTGCCGAGCTGAAGCTGGAGATGATCTTCCAGCAGCTGTTCGGCTTCGGCCATGGCAACGGCTATCCCAAGGAGCGCGTGGTGCCCGAGCAGCGCAACAAGAAGATCCTGGACGGCGTGAAGGCCATCACCTATCGCCCGCTGATCGACATCCTGCATGATATCGACCAGGACTTCCTGAAGGAGACCATCAGCGGCGAGCATTTCGCCGAGCTGTTCTATCCGAACTGCAAGGACGAGAAGATCGCGGCCTACCTCAAGAGCCTCTGAGCCTGAACGCATCAGGGAGCGCTTCCGATCACGGGAGCGCTCCTTTTCCTTTGGTCAAAAAAGGAGCCGCGCACCATCCGTGTGTGCTGCCATACTCCTCCGCTTCGTGCAGCGTGGGACCCTCTCAGTCAGCCGCTGCGGCGGCTGCCAGCTCCCCCGGAGGGGGAGCCTTTTGGTGCACTTCCATGCGGCAGACTGCCATTGCGGCAAGAGATCTCGGCCTGCGGGCCGACCAGGGGCTTTCCGGTCGCCCCTGGATCCTTCGGATCG
>R28__coassemble_815_pt1 | contig 10873 bp, 9 predicted proteins | sample R28__metabat2_low_PE_026 | metagenome-assembled genome bin R28
CGACGCCCATGAAGATCAGGCAGGGATAGATGCCCAGCTTGACGCCCAGGTACAGGTAGTCGAACAGGCCCGCGGAGAAGGTCTGACCGAAGGTGGCGATCATGGTCTGCGCAGCGCCCACACCGGTATACACCGCGCCGTCCACCAGATAGGTGTTGACGGTGGAGATGTTCACGGAGGAGAACAGCTCAGTGCCGGCCTCAGACAGCAGGGCACCCACTTCATTGAAGTGCAGGCCCACGGTCTCGGTCAGGGTGGAGGTGATGTGGCCGATCTCGACGCCGGCCGCAGTGTAGACATTGCCCGCGCCGTCGACGAGCAGGTTGACCAGGTCGCACAGAGCGGGAGACTTCACAAGGATAGCGCCGTGCAGGATCTCCCAGTTGACATGGCCGCCGGCAAAGATCTCTTCATGGAAGATATCGCTGCCCAGCAGGTTGGTCAGCAGCATACCAAACGCGATAGGAGCCAGCAGCAGGGGCTCGAACTTCTTCACGATGGCCAGGTACAGCAGGAAGCATGCCACAGCCACCATGATGAGCGCTTTCGGATCCTGGATGAACTGGTACACGCCGCTCGATACCCAGAGATTCGAAAGAGCGTTGCTGATGAATGCCATTTTATCAACTCACTTTCATCAGGGGTGTCGATGCGGTTCAGCCGATGGTCACCAGCACATCGCCGGCATTCACGGTGGCGCCCTTGCTCACCAGCACAGAGGTCACGGTGCCGTCCTTGGGCGCGGGGATCTCGTTCTCCATCTTCATGGCCTCCAGCACCACCAGGCAGGTGCCGTTGGACACCTTGTCGCCCACCTTCACCTTCACGTCCAGGATGTTGCCGGGCATGGGGCTCTTCACGGGATCGCCGGCGCCGGCAGCGGCCTTGGGGGCAGCGGCGGGAGCGGCAGCAGCCTTGGGAGCGGCGGGAGCGGCAGCCACAGGGGCAGCCACGGGAGCGGCGGCACGGACGGGAGCAGCGGTCTGCACGCCGCCGATCTCCTCGACCTCGACCTGATAGGTCTGACCATTGACCGTGATATTGAACTGACGCATGAGTCCATTCCTCCTATGTTCGATCGTTGTTCAGAGCAGCTAGATCGTTCGATCTCAGAAGTGGCTGTAGATCTGTTCCTCGCGGCCGGCCTTCTGCCAGGCGGGAGCAGAGTTGATGCGGCGCACGCGGCGCACGGTGAAGCCGGTGCCCTGCTCCATCATGCAGGCCACAGCGGCGGTGATGACCGCGATCAGCGCGTCATCATCGGCCACCGTCTCCTCCACCACAGGAGCGGGAGCCACGGGAGCCGGAGCGGGCGCAGGGGCGGGAGCGGCCTTGACAGCCTTCTTCTTGCCCATGTTCTCCGTCACCATGGCAAGCACCTTGATCAGGGCGATCAGGATCACCAGGCCCACGAAGACCACAGCGATGCCGACGACCATGACCAGCAGGGACTCACCAAAGGATACGGGATTGTTGATCTCCATTCTTCAGTCCCCTCCATCACATCGGCATGTTGCCGTGCTTCTTGGGCGTGTCAGACTCGCGCTTGGAGGCGAGCATCTCCAGAGCGGCGATGATATACTTGCGGGTCTCGGCGGGCTCGATCACATCGTCGACGATGCCGGCCTGCGCGGCATGGATGCCGCCGGCGACGTCCGCGGCGAAGGCGGCCTCGAGCTCAGCACGGGACTGGCCGGCCTTCAGCTCATCGGTATAGAGCAGCTGCACGGCAGCGTCGGGCGTCAGCGCGGAGATGACCGCGTCGGGCCAGGCATAGGTCACGTCCGCGTTGGCCTTACCGCCCATCGCGACATAGGCCTGGCCGATGGCGTCACCGGTCACGACGCTCACCTTGGCCGTGGTGGCCTCGGCATAAGCATAGAGCAGCTTGGCGGCGCCGGTCATCGCGGCGGCCTGGCCCTCCAGGGTGGGCACAGCCACGCCCTTGCTGTCGATCAGGCTGACCACAGGCAGGCTGTAGCAGTCGCAGAGGCGCACGAAGCGGGCAGCCTTGGCGCAGGCCGCGGCCGTCAACTCACCGCAGGCGATCACGATGCCGCAGCTCCGGCCGCCCATGCGGGCCAGGGCCACGCGGATCTCCTTGCCATAGGCGGCATAGAGCTCCACCGCCGTGCCGGCATCAGCCACGTTCGCGAAGAGCGCGTCAGCGTCGGAAGCGGCGATCTCGGGCAGGACGCGGTTCATATCGTCGGTATCGACGATCTCGGCATCCTCCGCGTTGCAGGCGGGCAGCAGGCCCAGCAGCTGCACGGTCATGGCCAACGCGGCATCCTCGTCCGCGGCCGTGAGGGCCACACCGCCCTGCGCGGCCATGGTCTTGGCGCCGCCCACGGTCTTGGCGTCATAGGTCTTGCCGCAGATGGCGCCCATGACGGTGGGGCCATACATCATCAGCTGGCCCACGTTCTCCGCCTCGATCGTGATGTCCGCGATCTGAGCGATCAGCGCGGCGCCGCCGGCACAGGGGCCGAGCACCACGGCGATCATGGGGCACACACCGCTCAGACGGGCCATCTTCGCATAGATGGAGGTATAGGCGTTCATCGCCGCCGCGCCCTCATCCACGCGCACGCCCGCGCTGTCGCACAGGGCGACCACAGGAGCGCCGGTCTTCTGCGCCATGTCGAGCACCTTGCAGATCTTCTTCGCCTGCAGCTCGCCCATGGCACCGCCATGCACGGTGAAGTCCTGCGCGAAGAGGTACACGGGGCGGTCCTCCACCGTGCCATAGCCGGTCACGACGCCGGCATAGTCCTTGTCCTTGGAAACCAGCGCGTCCAGCTCCACGAAGCTGCCGGCATCGAGCAGCTTTGCCACACGCTCGCGTGCCGTCAGCTTCCCAGCGGCGCGCTGCTTGCTGATGCGCTCGGCATCACCCTGCAGGATCGCCTGCTTGAGTTCCTGCGTGTTCGCCATATCCGTTCTCCTTCCATGTTCAAAAGTCCACCCCCGAAAGGGCAGAAGTCAAAGACTTACTCCATGATAACATACTTTCCGGCTCCGGTCAATCGTCATTTGATCGGCCGCCGTCCCTCAGCCGAGCCGCATCACATAAGCGGAGCGTCCGGGCACGATGAGCTCCCCGTCCTCGAGACGGGCCTTGCCGCCCAGGCTGAAGAGCTCCTCGGCCTTCACCGCGTCCCGCAGAGCGAGCCGGATGCCTTCCGCCTTCGGCGCGATCGCCACGACGACGCGTTCGCCGTCCTTCACGCGCTCATAGGCCAGCGCCTTTTCTCCTTTGTCCAGGAAGCGGAGGCTGCCGTCCGCCTGCAGAGCCGGATGCGCGGCGCGCAGCTCGTTCAACGCCCGCACCGTGTGCCAGAGCGAGCCCATGTCCTCCATCTGCGACCTCACGTCCGGGCGCTCGGGATCGGGGTCGATGGCGATGTACAGCCACTCGGGCGGCGCGGCCGAGAAGCCCGCGTTCGGCCCCTTGTCCCACTGCATGGGCGTGCGGGTGCCGGTCCTGTGGTAGCCGCCCTCCACCGAGGTCAGCCCATGGATGTACCGCATGCCGATCTCATCGCCATAGTAGATGAACGGCGCGCCGGGCATCGTGAGCAGGAAGGCGAACATGAGGCGCATCTCGTCGGGCGTGAGCGTATCCCGCACGCGGGGCGTATCGTGGTTGCCGGAGGGGATGCAGATGAGGCCCTTCCCGCCCGTCTGCGCATAGAAGCCTTCATACTGCTCCACGAAGGCCTCCGCCGATGTCGCGTTCCCCGCGCTGAAGAACGGCGCGTCGGTGCGGAAGAGCTCGTTGTAGTGCGAGTGCTCGTTCGCCAGCAGGAAGTCCATATGGAAGCCGCCCTCCAGCGCCTCGCTGGGCATGCCCCATTCCGAGATGATGGCCGCCTCAGGGAACTCCCTGTCCAGGAAGGCGCGCACATCCTTCCACAGCTCGATGGTCTTCAGGCGGCCGCCCTCGCCCTTGATCAGGCTGCCCGCCATGTCCACGCGGAAGCCGTCCGCGCCCATCGAGAGCCAGAAGCGCATCACATCGACCATCGCCTCGCGGGTCGCCATGGCCTCGGGGCTGTCGATCGCCGACTGCCAGGGCTCCTTCGGATCCACGAAGCCATAGTTCAGCGCGGGCTGGGTCGAGAAGAAGTTCGTGGCCACGCTGCCGTCCCTGTCCGAGATGCCGCGCAGCACGCCCGCGATGTTCTCGATGCCGCGCATGTCCTTCCAGATGCTGTCGGTCCAGATGTAGCGTCCGGAGAACTCGTTCTTCTCCGGACGGCAGGACGCCTTGAACCAGGGATGGTCGATCGAGGTATGGCCGGGCACCAGGTCCAGGATCACGTGCATCCCCCGGGCATGCGCCTCCCGGAAGAGCCGCTGTAGGTCCGCGTTCGTGCCATAGCGCGGCGCGACCAGCTTGTAGTTGCGCACATCATAGCCCGCGTCCGCGAAGGGCGAATCGAAGCAGGGATCCATCCAGATGGCGTTGCAGCCCAGCGAGGCGATATAGGGCAATGACTCGATGATGCCCTGGATATCGCCGATGCCGTCCGCGTCCGTGTCCTTGTAGCTTTGAGGATAGATCTGATAGAAGACCGCCTTGTTCAGCCATGCCGGCATCGTCCGTTCCTCCTTCATATCCTTGCGGGCCATGCCCGCGTTCATGCTCCCTCGGTCCATCGATAGGCCCGGAAGCGCCCGGCCGCGTCGGCCGTCAGGATGCCCACCGGCCCTTCGCCCGCGCCGAGCACACGAGCCGTATCCAGCGCGGGGTACCGCACCGAGCGTCCGCTGCCCGCGGCCACGCGCAGGGTGTCCCCCTCCAGCCTTCCGGCGTCCCAGCGCTCCAGCGCGTCGAGCGGCTCCGGCTCCTATGGGAAGGACGGGTGCGCCGCCGGGAACGCCTCCAGCGTGATGGCGCCCCTGTCCGGCACGCAGGTCCCCACAAGGGGCACATCGTCGCGGACAGGCTCCAGGAGCAGCGTCATGCCATCGCACCGCAGGCGGCTCCTCGTCACCTGGAGCGCCTCCTGGCTCATGTCCATGCCGAGCAGCCTCGCGCCCAGCGCCTGCGCCTCCACCAGCGCGGTGCCCGAGCCGCAGCACAGGTCGGCCACGATATCGCCCGGCTTGACCAGGGGCTTCAGCACGCGCTCCAGCAGCTTGACCGGCTTCTGGGTCGGATAGCCCACCCGCTCCGGATCACGCTGCTGCAGATGGCTGATGTCGGTCCACACGTCCCCCGGATAGACCGGCTCGTCATCATAATATCGGTATTCCTTGCCGCCCACGCGGATCGCGCTGTAGGCTCGGCCCTGCTCGTCCACATCGCGGCGCATGTGGTTCCGCCGCACCTCGCCGCGGGCCTGCGGTACCCTTGTGATATCGAAGCGGTACCCCTTCCCACGCGCGTAGAGCAGGATGGTATCATGCTTGCGGCTGAAGCACCGCTTCGTACGTCCGCCGCTCTCATAGGCCCACACGATCTCGTTCACGAAGCGCTCCGGCCCGAAGATCTCGTCACAGAGCAGGCGTCCCAGATGGCTCGCCCGCCAGTCCAGGTGCAGGCAGAGCATGCCGTCCTGCGTCAGGAGCATCCACGCGTTCTCGATCAGCCCGCGCAGCATCTTCAGGTAGGCGTCCCGGTCCTCATAGCGGTCCTCATAGCCGCAGTAGGACGGCGATGGCGTGCCCGTGCGCCAGCCCTTGAGGCCGAAGCGCCTGCGCAGCGTGAACTTCTCTCCGGTCATGAAGGGCGGGTCCATATAGACCACCTGCACCGTGCCGGCTCGCTCCGCCAGCTCCTGCCTCGGTACGCTCCCGTCCCCCTGGATCAGCAGGTCGCGCCCGTCGCCGCTCACGACCCTCCGGATATCGGTCTGCTCGAACATCATCTGCCTCCACGAAAGCTCTTTTGCAGCGCGCGCAGCTCATCATGCTCCGCGGTGAGGCGCAGGAGGAACGCCCGCTCCTCCTCGTCCGCGGCCAGCAGCTCGCCGCACCGGCGCACATTCTCGACGAAGGCGCTGTCCAGGCTGCTCTTCCCCATGCCCGCCAGGGGGCAGACCGCCGCGGCCCGAGCGTCTGTCACGACCCGCACACCGTCCTCACGGAGGATGGGCAGCAGCGGGAAGATCCTGCAGCTGAGGGGGCGCAGGTCCCGTTCGCACCTTCCCGAGCAGAAGAGGAGCTCTCGCCCGTCCGCCGTCCCGAGCCTGAAGCCCGGCAGGTCCCTGTACAGCCATGCCTCGCCCGGGAAGAGCAGCATGCCCGTCTCCTCCCCCTCCAGGGAAGAGCAGCAGGCCGCGCCGCAGAGTCGGCCACAGTCCGCCTTCAGGGGCGTCAGGTCCCGCAGCAGCTCGCGGCAGGCCAGCACTGTCCCGATCATCGTCTCATCCTCACAGCGCCGAGAGCACCACGTTGCGCACACGGCGGACCACATCGTTGTTGTCGCGGTCGATGCGCCTGTTCTGCATCAGCACCAGCTCCATGCCCTCTTTGGGCAGCGCCGCGAAATAGGTGCCGAGCCAGCCGTCCCAGCCGTATTCGCCCTTCACCGCCAGGCTCATCGCCGCGCCGGGATCCACGCACACGCGCAGCAGGTGCCCATAGCTGAAGCCCATGAGCCCGTACCAATCCTGCATGAACCGGTCGCGCATGGCCGGGAGCAGCTGCGGCGAGGTCATCAGCTCCACCGTCCGCTCCTTCAGGACACGGTGGCCCTTATAGCTGCCGCCGTCCAGCAGCATCTGCCCGAAGGCGGCGTAGTCATCGATCGTGGAAAAGAGGCCGGCGCCGCCGCTCTCGAAGGCCGGGGGCACCGCGGGCAGGCTCACGCACAGATGCGCGCCGTCCCACTTCTCCAGCTGTCCGTCGCGCAGATAGTAGGTGTGCACGAGCCTGTCGCGCTTCACCTCCGGCACATAGAAGGCCGTGTCCTTCATGCCCAGCGGCTCAAAGATCTCCTCACGCAGGAAGTCGCCGAAGCGCTTCCCGCTCACGACCTCCACCACCGCGCCCAGGATATCGGCCGAGGTGCCGTAGCGGAACTCGGTGCCGGGCTCGAAGGCCAGGGGCAGCCCGCCCAGCCTGTCGCAGAAGGTCACCGTATCGAGGCCCTCGCCCTTCGCCATCAGCGCCGCGTCCTCCGCGAAGAAGGCCTCCGCCGCGCGTCCGGCCTCATCACGCTGGTCGGGATAGGAGGTGCCGCTCGTCATCGCGAGCAGGTCCCAGAGGGTGGGCACGCGCACCGCCTTCACCAGCTCCCCGCCCTTCGCGATCTTCGGAGACGCGAAGCCCGGCAGGTACTTCGAGACCGGGTCCAGCAGGTCGATGGCCCCGCGCTCCAACAGCAGCATCACCGCCGCCGAGGTCATCGGCTTCGACATGCTGTACAGCCTGAAGATGCTGTCGCGGGAGAGCTCCTTCTTTGCCTCCAGCTCGGCATAGCCCGCCTGCGCGTAGAGGAGCTCCTCGCCCTCACGCCGCACCAGCACCGAGAAGCCCGCGCCTTCGCCCTGGTCCACCTTTTCCTGCAGGATCGCCTGTACTCTATTTTCGATGGCATGCTTCATATATTTTTCGTCCTTTCATACCGGATCCGGTCTTTTTACGCGTCCTTCAGCTCGAAGGGCAGCTTTTCGCCGCTCATCGCGTCGAAGGCCATGATCGCCTCGAAGCGTCCGGGCTCGCTCGCATACCCGTTCGCCAGCGTCTGGAAGCGCAGCATCGGCTCGTCGATCATGAAGCGGACGCGCCGCTCCTCCCCGGGCTCCAGCGTGATCTTCCGGTAGGCCTTCAGCTGCCGGACCGGCCGCACCACCGAGCCCACCAGATCGTGCAGGTAGAGCTGCACCAGCGTCGTGCCCCTGCGGTCGCCCGTGTTGCGCACGGTGCAGGAGGCCTCGATCGTCGTGCCCGGCGTCATCGCGTCGGCGGAGAGCGCGGGCTCCGTCAGCTCAAAGGTCGTATAGCCCAGGCCGTAGCCGAAGGGATACAGCGGCGCGACCGGCACATCCAGCCAGCGGGACTGGTACTTGAAGCCCATGCTGTGCAGCATGTCCGGCACCTGGCGGCCGGTGCTGTAGATATCATAGGAGATCGGCTCCTGGCCTGTGGCGCGTGGGAAGGTCATCGGCAGATGGCCCTGGGGGTCGACGTCGCCCCAGAGCAGCCGGGCGCAGGCGGTGCCGCCCTCGGAGCCGGGCTGCCACATGCACAGGATGGCGCGGGCCTTCTCGTCCAGCTCAGGGATCGCCAGGGGACGTCCGGCCATCAGCACGACCGCCACGCTGCCGTTCTTCTCAGTCACGGTCTCAAAGAGCCGCCGCTGCACATCGGGGAGCTCCAGCCTCGCGCGGCCGTTGCTCTCGCCGGAATGCTCGCCCGACTCACCGATGACCAGGATGACCGCGTCGGCCCAGGCCGCCAGCTCGCCCGCCTCCGCGAGGCCGCTCTCATCATCCGTGAGCAGCTCGCCGGAGCAGCCCTTCGCGCAGCGGACCTCGCTCCCAGGCCAGCGCGCACGGATCCCCTGCAGCACTGTGACCGTCTCCTCCGGGCGGCCGTTGATGCTCCAGGCGCCTCTGCAGTCGGGATCGTCGGCATAGGGTCCGATGACCGCGATCTTCTTCATCTCCTGCAGAGGCAGGAGGCCGTCGTTCTTCAGCAGCACAGCCGTCTGCTCGGCGGCGCGGCGGGCGATCTCGTGATGCTCCTCACAGCCGCACACCGCCGCGTACGCCTCGGGATCGGCGTGTCCTTGGGGCGCCTCGAACAGCCCCAGCTCCTCCTTCAGCTTCAGCACCCGCAGGACGCAGGCGTCGATCTGCTCCATCGTGACGCGGCCCTCCGCCAGCAGCTTCTCGATGGACTGCACATAGCAGGCGGACATCATCTCCAGGTCGCAGCCGCAGCGCAGCGCCAGCTCGGCAGCCTGGGCCTTGTCCTCCGCCACGCCGTGCGCGATGAGCTCCACCACCGCGCTGTAGTCGCTCACCACCACGCCGTCGAAGCCCCATTCCCCGCGAAGGATCTCGTTCATCAGGTGCTCGTTGCCCACGGAGGGCACACCGTTCATGCTATTGAAGGAGGGCATGATGCAGCGCGCGCCCGCGTCCAGCGCTGCCTTATAGGCAGGAAGGTAGTGCTCGCGCAGTCGGCTCTCGCTCATGTCCACCGTATTATACTCGCGCCCGGCCTCCCCGGCGCCATAGCCGGCATAATGCTTCACGCAGCTCTGCATGCCCGCGTCGGCGTAGCCCAGCACCTGGGCCCGGGCCATATCGCAGCCGAGCAGCACGTCCTCACCGGCGCCCTCCATCACACGGCCCCAGCGGGCGTCCCTGGACATATCCACCATCGGGGAGAAGGCGACATCCACACCGGTGGTCACGGCCTCGCGACCGGCCATCGCGGCGCATTCCCGCATCAGCTCGGGATTGAACGAGGCCGCCATCGCCAGCGGGATGGGATAGATGGTGCGATAGCCATGGATCACGTCCTGCATGAACACGAGCGGGATCTTGTTCGGATCCTTCGCCAGATGCTCGTTCTGGATGCGGATCCTGGACTCCGGCCCATCGGTGTTCAGCACAGAGCCGCAAGAGGCGATGTCCTCCTTCGTCAGGCCCATCTGCTGGATGGGGCCCGTCAGCTCCAGCGCCGCGGCCGAGTCCACGAACGGAGCGCCCAGCTGGGTCAGCTGCGCGGCCTTCTGCTTCAGTGTCATTCCGGATACGATCTTCCGCAGGTCCATCGTCGTTCCCTCACTTTTCCTCATCTAACCGCGCGATCGCGGCGTTCAGATAGATCACGTTCGTCACGGCGCCCACCACGCCCCTGAGCATATCGGCGCCCTGTCCCTCCATCAGGGGCTTGGTCGGCGCGGGGGCCGCTTCCAGCCCGAAGGCCTCCCGCAATGAGCGCTCCAGCTCATCGCAGAAGGCGTCATAGGCGACCTCGAACCGATAGCCCTGCTGCTCCTGGTACTGGTTCAGGCGCATGATGTGCTCCATGGGCAGCACCAGCTTGCAGATGGCATAGATGAACAGCCGGCCGATCTGCTCCGCCCGGTAGAGCTTCTTTTCCGGGCGGGCGATGTATCCTTTTTTGACATAGTTGCTGACCATAGAGCTCGTGATCTCGGTGCAGCCGAGCGGCTCCAGGGCTCTGTCGATATATTTCACCGTCTGGTCCAGATAGAGCCCGATGTCCGGGATCTATTTCGATCTGGGCAGGCGGAACGCTTCGATCGATCCAGGCACGTTGCGCACCTCCAATATTGCCAGTTTATCACACGCGTCCGGGAGCGTCAAGCATCGATCTGTCCAAGCGAAAAGCAGCCCCGGAGTTTCATCCTCCCGGGGCTGCTCGTCATAAGTGAAAGATCAGTAATACACGATCTCGAGCCGTTCGGCACCGCTGTCCGCCAGGTCCTCCGGCAGCTCGTCCTCCAGCGCCGCGGGCAGGAAGATCAGCCCAGCTTCGCAGCCGGCAAAGGCGTCCTCGCCGATGGACTCGCAGCCCCGCGGCACCACGATGATCTCAGCAACGGTGCCGGAGAGCGCCTTCCCGCCCAGCCGCTTCAGTTCGGCGGGGAGCTCAAGGACACGCTCCTTTCCCGTCCAGCTGAAGGTCTGTTCGCAGTCGCGGCAGGTCCGCGTTCCTGTCTCGCAATGATGGATCCCGGTAGCCGGGATCTCCGTCTGCGCCACAAGCACCTCGTGGCACACCGAACAATGCTTGCCTTCGGTCAGGCCCGTTACCGTGCAGGTCGCGGGCACTGCCTCGTCGATCACTTCGGTATGTCCAAGCGCCTTGACCTCGGTCTGCGCCACGAGCACCTCGTGGCACACCGAGCAATGCTTGCCTTCGGTCAGGCCCGTCG
>R28__coassemble_854_pt1 | contig 10454 bp, 8 predicted proteins | sample R28__metabat2_low_PE_026 | metagenome-assembled genome bin R28
CCTCCCACATCCCAGCTCACCAAAAGCCTCCGCCTCCCGGGGAGCTGTCGGCGCAGACGACTGAGAGGGTCCTCCGAGCCGCTGTCGGCGCAGCCGACTGAGAGGGTCCCCCCTCAAAACAGATCCAGCATGCCGTCCAGATAGATCTCCTCGCGCACGCGCAGCCGGTGCTCGGGTCTGGTCATGTAGTACAGCAGCATCTCCAGCACCACGGCGCTGCCCAGGCCGCGGCCCTCCAGCTTGAACTGCGTCACGCCCATCGGCAGCCAAGTGTCCAGGATCGCGTCGGTGCTGATGAAGGCGGGGCTCTCCATCGCGCGGGAGAAGCGGTAGCCCTCGCCTCCGCCGGGCGCGCGGCAGAGGTGCTCGGGGCCGTCCTCGCCCAGGGCCCTGCGGCTCACGTCCTCATAGCAGCGGCGGCGGTCGGCGCAGCCGGTCCAGCAGCACTCGTTGCAGAGCAGCTCCGCCTTGCCGCGCTGCCGCTCCGTCAGGGCGCGCCAGCGGTCGGGCACCATGTTCAGCCGGAAGTCCGGCACCACATAGCGGAACTCCTCGCGGTCCAGCTCCCGCGCGCAGGCGTCGAAGTCCGTGATCGTCTTTGTGGTCGAGGAGACCAGATACAGCTCCGGCCGGCGCTCGCGCAGGTACCGCGTCAGCAGCTCCGAGCCCACGATCACCCCGGCCTGCGGGCCTCCGCTGTGGGCGAACAGGTCGCACAGCGCGTTGCACCGGCGGTCGGCCAGATGCTCCTCCCGCAGCAGCAGGTTGCTGAAGGTCAGCCGCGGCGAGATGCCGTGGTCCCGCGTCAGCGCCAGCACCCGCCGGGGATCGGCGTCGCCGTCGGTCACGCGCCCGCCGCCCCACAGGCACCCGGATGGCGCGCCATAGATCGAGCCGATCTCGCACCAGTCATAGAAGTACTCACGGTGCTCCCGGTACAGCGGCAGGAAGACGCGGTACAGCGCCTCGAACTCGAACAGCCCGGGCAGATGATACCAGGCCTTCAGCATCTCTGTCATAAGGCTCGACCTCCCGATCTTGTTTCGATGGATATGATATACCACAGCGCCGATCGTTTTGTCGACTATATCCGACAAATTTCCAGCTATCCTGTCGGATATAGTCGACAAGATGTTTGCCTTTTTGTCGACTGTATCCGACAGAAAAGGGCCCCCGCTCTTGCGGCAGGGGCCCTCGGGATCCCAAAGCAGCTTATTCCTTCACGCCGCCCACGGCCACACCGGCGATGATGTACTTGCTGAAGGCGAAGTACACGATCATCAGCGGCAGCGCGGTCAGCGTCATGCCCAGGTAGATGGAGCCGTACTCGGTGCGGTAGATATCGCCGCGCAGCTCCTTCACCATCATGGGCAGGGTCTTCATGTCGTCACGGGAGAGCAGCATCAGGGGCGTCAGGTAGTTGTTCCACGAGCCGATGACCGCCATGATGCCCATGGTCGCCATCGCGGGGACCATGATGGGCAGGACGATCTTGTTGTAGGTGTAGAACTCGCCCGCGCCGTCGATGCGCGCCGCCTCCACCAGCGACACCTGGAAGTTGGCTGCCAGGTACTGGCGGAAGAAGAACACCGTGCTCGCCGAGGCGATGGAGGGGATGATCAGCGGATAGTAGCTGTTCGTCCAGCCCAGGCGATACATGAACATGAAGAAGCCGGTGCCGGTCACCTGGCCGGGGATCATGATGATGGCCATCACCACGGCCCACAGGAACTTCTTGGCCTTGATGTTATACACCGTGAAGCCATAGGCGGTCAGCGCCGAGAAATACACGCCCAGGATCGTGGAGCCGAAGGCGATGATCGCGCTGTTCTTGAAGCCGATGGCGATGTTGAAGTTCTTGCTGGTCAGGATGGACCAGTTGTTCATCAGGCGGCTGCCGGGCAGCAGCGAGATGCCGTCCTGGATCTGCGCGCTGGAGCGGGTGGCGTTCACCATCATGATCCAGAAGGGCAGGATGGCCATCGCGCTCAGGAAGATGCAGAACACATAGATCATCGAGCGCTTGGTGTTGCGCACGCAGGTGCAGTTGATGCCCAGCACCACGATGGGCAGGGCCAGCAGCAGCACCGCCACCACGGGGCTGATGGACGCGCTGCTGTAGGGCAGCGCGATGGGGAAGGCGTTCAGCCGCAGCAGCGTGAAGGCCAGCAGCAGGATGGCGATCAGGTCGGTGAAGGAAGCGAAGGTGTAGAAGCGGCTCACCAGCGCGCCGCGGGAGAGCACCAGGAAGAGCGCGGTGAGCACCAGCATGGCGGCCGCCGCCCAGATGACGATCTCATACTGCGCGATGTTGCCGTCCAGCGGGTACACCTTGTTGTTGTTGATCAGCTTCTCGTCCAGGGTCAGCTCCTTGGGGAAGCCGCCGGGCAGCAGGGAATAGCTGATGCCGGAGGAGGTGTCGCCGGAGAGGGCGGCCTGCTGGGCCAGCAGCTCGTCCAGCTTGTCCTGCTGCTTCTGCACCTGGGCGCGCTGCTTGTCGATGTCCTCCTGGCTCTTGCCGCCGTTGATGTAGCGGTCCAGCTTGGCCTGGGCGTCGGACACGCGGCCCGACTGCTTGTCGATGTCCGCCTGCATCGAGCCGGCGGTGTCATCCTTGAAGGTCGCCACGGGCACGAACATGCACACGAGGGTGAGCAGCACCAGCACCAGCGACACGATCATCGGGAGCTTCTTCATGCCTGGGCACCTCCCTTCCTGTGATGCCGCTCGGGCACCGCGTCGCGGTCCTTCATGATCGTGTTCAGGATCATGGAGCCGATCACGATGATGATGAACAGGATGACCGAGGCCGCGCTCGCCGTGTTGAAGTTGTTGGGCGAGGTGAAGCCCTGGGTGTAGATGAAGCGGGCGACGGTGTTGGTGGTGTTGTTCGGGCCGCCCTGGGTCATCAGGTGCGGGATGTCGAACATCGTCAGGCCGCCGACCAGCGAGGTGATCAGGTTATAGAGCAGGATGGGCTTGATCAGCGGCAGGGTGATCTTCCAGAAGGTCTGGCGGGAGGAGCAGCCGTCCACCAGCGCCGCCTCGAAGAGCGCCGGGTTGATGCCGTTGATGCCGGCGATCATGATGATCATCGTGTTGCCGCACCACATCCACCACTGGATGAACGAGATCAGCCCGCGGCTCGCCGCCGTGTTGCGGAAGAACTCGAAGGGCTGGTTCAGGATGCCCAGCTGCTGCAGCAGCGTGTTGATGGGCGCGATGGGGTAGGAGAAGAAGGAGAAGAACAGCATACCGATGGTGGCCGCGGTGATGATGTTCGGCATGAAGATCATCACCTTGAAGGCGCCCTGGCCCTTCAGGTGCACGCGGCTGTCGGTGAACCAGCTGGCCAGCAGCAGCGCGAAGCCGATCTGCGGCACGAAGTTGAAGATCCAGATGATGACCGTGTTGCCCAGCGCCCCCCAGAAGAAGGAGAACGTGGAGCTGCTCGGGTCGAAGAACTGCGCGTAGTTGCTCAGGCCCACGAAGGAGTTCTTCAGGATCTTGTCCCAGCCGGCCGCGTCCGTCGCCGAGGTCCAGAAGGTGAAGCAGATCGGGTACAGCTGGAAGATGAGGAAGACGATGAAGAACGGCGCGATGAAGAAATAGCCGTATCGGTCATAGGACACGGCCCTGTGCTTCTTGCCGGTCGCGGACGTCTGCTTCTGCATGGTGTCACCCCTCATGATAAGGATAGGGGCTGTCCCCTGCCTCGCCGGCAAGAGACAGCCCCGTTCGTTATGTCACAGATCCGTGTTCGGTCGGCCGATCACTCGACGACCAGCTCGGGGAACTGGGCAGCCACGGCGGCCTTGAAGTCGGCGATGGCGGTATCCAGGTCCTTCTCGCCCTTGATGTAGGGCTGCGTGCAGTTGGAATCCCACAGGCTGTTCATGGTCTCGTCATACTCGGTCATGATCGAGCCGTTGGCCAGGTTGGCCGCCACGGCGAACATGGAGTAGTGGTCCTGGCCGCCCAGGAAGGGGTTGGGGGTGCCGCCCTCGGCCACGATCTTGTCCACCACGGTGTTGTTGGACACGAAGTCGCCGGAGGACATGGCGTAGGTGTACAGGAAGCCCTCGTCCAGGGTGAAGTAGGCGACCAGATCCTTGATGGCGGCCTTCTTGGCGTCGGAAGCGGCCTCAGCCTTGGCGGCGTTCACGCCGACCCAGGTGCCGCCCCAGCTGTAACCCACGGGGCCGGCGACCATGCGCCACAGACCATAGGTACCATTGCCCTTTTCGGCCTCGGCAGCCAGCTCTTCCTCGGTCATGGTGTCGCCGCCGGACACGCAGTGGGGCTTGATGGTGTAGTGCAGGCCCCAGGTGGGCAGCAGGTAGCACATGGTCTCGGTGTCGCCGCGCATGCCGGCATACCAGGTCTCGGTCCAGGCAGAGCCCTTGTTGTACAGGTCGTCTTCCTCGGCGATCTTCAGCATGTCGAGGTAGTCATACAGCACGTCGTCGATGACCAGCTTGCCATCCACGACCCAGCCCTGGCTGCGGTTGTAGGAGTAGGCGTTCCAGATGTCGCCGGTGGAGCAGAACATCTTGCAGGCGCCGTTGGAGGCCTCGTTCAGCTCAGCGGCGGTCTCCATGAAGGTATCCCAGTCCGCGACCTTCTCCTGGAACTCTTCGGGGGTGGTCACGCCCAGGTACTTCTCGGCCAGGTCGGCACGATAGAACAGGGCGCCGGGGGTGGACTGCCAGGCCAGGCCCTTCTGGGCGCCGGTGGCGTTGTCCTGGCCGATCTGCAGCATCACGGGGATGCAGGTGGCGAAGTCCTCATCGGTGAAGCCGATGGTCTTCAGGTCGGCGGTCACATCGCTGTTGGTGTACTTCTTCACGAAGGCAGCCTCGAGCGTGAACACGTCGGGGGCCTCGGCGCCGGCGGCGTCGGCGGCCATCAGGGTATCCACCTTGGAGGTGTACTCACCGCCGTCGGTGGGGTAGATGACGAAGTTGAACTCGATCTCGGGATGATCGGGAGCGTAGTACTGCTCGATCATGCCCTGGAACTCATTGGTGAAGGACCAGATGTTCAGGGTGATCTTCTCGCTCTCGGCAGAAGCGAAGCTCACGCAGCTCAGCACGAGCAGAGCGGCCAGCATCAGGGAGACGATCTTCTTCATATGGGGCATCCTCCTTGTATTATTGCGGCTCTCGCCGCTATGTTAACGGCCCTTTCCTCCGGAGCCGTTAAGCACGATCGGGAAAACGGAACAGGCCGGCACGGTCCGGTCGTTCCTCTGGGATATATCGCTGCGTTCTGTTGCCTTCATCATAGCACAGCCCGCCGCCCGGCGCAAGGGGAGGAGCGAGATCTTTTTCGTCCCGCTCAGGAGGCCGGCGCCGCCACGGTCTCGCCCTCCAGCAGCTGGCCCGGCACGGTCAGCGTGCGCCCGGGCGTCCCGGGCACCTCGATCTGCGCGATCAGCTGCGCCGCGGCCTCCCGGCCGATCCGCGCCGTGTCCTGCGCGTAGGTGGTCAGCCGCGGACGGCACAGCTGCAGCAGCTCCACGCCGTCATAGCCCACGATGGAGATGTCCTCCGGGATCCGCAGCCCCCGCGCGCGGATGGCCTCCATGCCGCCCAGCGCCGCCAGGTCGTCGCTGATCATGATGCAGGTGGGCCGCTCCGGCAGGTCCAGCAGCCGCTCCACCGCGCTCCTCGCGGCCCGCGGGTCGTGGAAGCGGCTGGGCACCATATAGGCGTCCGGCACCTCCAGCTCATGGCCGCGCATCACCTGCAGGAAGCCCGCCCGGCGGATCTCGGTCACGCCGGAGGGCTCGCCCATCACCAGCCCCACGCGCCGGTGCCCCCGCGAGAGCACATACCGCGTCAGCGCCGCGATGCCCGCCGCGTTGTCGGAGCGGATGCAGCCCCTGTCCGCGTAAGGGTAGTCGATCGAGACCAGCGGCACCTCGGACCGCACCAGCTCCAGCACCTCGTCGTCCTCGGCGTCGAAGTTGATGATGCACACCCCGTCGAAGCCGCGGGTGCGGCAGCGCTCCAGGTAGGTCATGCCGCCCGGCCCCGTGTGGGAGAGGAAGGTGACCTCATAGCCCCGGCTCTCCGCCGCGTTCTTGAAGGCGTCGATCACCGGCCCGAAGTAGCAGTGGGTCAGGCCCCTGCGCGCCAGGTCGGCAAAGAGCACGCCCAGCGTGTAGGTGCGCCCGCTCTTGAGCGCCCGCGCCAGCGCGTTCGGCCTGTAGCCCAGCGCCTCGGCCTTCGCCCGCACCGCCGCGCGGGTCTCGGGGCTCACATCAGGGCGATCGTTGAGCGCCTTGCTGACCGCCGAGACCGAGAGCCCGCACGCCGCGGCCAGCTCCTTCAGCGTCATCCGCATCTGCCTCCAAACGAAACCGTTTTCGTGTCCACATCATAGCACAGATCACGCATCTTTGCAAGGGGGAAATAAAAAAAAAGATGGGGACCCTCTCAGTCGGCTGAGGCGCGGCTGCCAGCTCCCCCGGAGGACCCTCTCAGTCGGCTGCGCCGACAGCTCCCCCGGAGGACCCTCTCAGTCAGCTTCGCTGACAGCTCCCCCGGAGGGGGAGCCTTTTGGTGCGCTCCCATGCGGCAGACTGCCATTGCGGCAGGGGGCTCCCTATTCTCCCGACCTCCTTCCCCGTCCCCGGGGAAGGAGGAGGAGGAGGGGGCGCAGGGGCTGCGCCCCTGCACCCCCTGGGCCGCTCCGATGCAAGGTGCTGGGCCATGCGGCGCCGTAAGACCTCTTCCGGCGCTTCGCGCCACCTTCCCCAGAGGGCAATGCTGTCAACTTAAGGGATCTGCGGCAGATCCAGCCTCCGATGTGACTTGACCCGCGAAGCAACGCCGTCAACTCCTTCAGTCAGCCGCTGCGCGGCTGACAGCTCCCTCGGGGAGGGAGCCTTAGGGACCGGGGTCACCCATGAACTCCAGTTCACAAGCCAAGTTGGGCAGCCGTCAGTCCTTGCCTCCCTCCGGGAGGGAGGTGGCCGCCGCAGCGGCCGGAAGGAGATCGCCGGGGAAGGCTGCATCGGAGGTGTCAGGTAGTCCGTCGGACTGCCGGGTGTGCCTCTTGCCTTAAGTTGACGGCATTGCCCCAAAGGGGAAGGCTTTTGGGGTGCGCTCCCATGCAGCCCGGTGGTGCCCCACGATCCCCGTTCGCGAAGCCGGCCCCCACCTGCCGTCAGTCCAAAAAAGCCTTCCCCTTTGGGGAAGGTGGCCGCCTCAGCGGCCGGAAGAGGTCGTCCCCGGTGGCCGCCTCAGCGGCCGGATGAGGCGGCTCGTTCCCCCGCGATCCTCTCCACCTCCTCGGTCTGGATGTAGGGGTTCAGCTTGAGGGCGGTCACGCGGTCGATGTCCTGGCGCATCACGGCGATGTCGGCCACGGTCTCGCTGGCGTTGCCGATGTCCTGGCGCTGGAAGCGGATGGCGTCGGTGTCGTGGCCGCGCAGGCGCAGCAGGCCCTGCACACAGGCGAAGGCCTGCCACTCGAAGCGGTCGGCCTTCAGGTCCAGCGCGGCGGCGGCGGTGCGGATGGCCACATTGGTCAGGGAACCGCCGGTCAGCTCGTCCATGTCCAGGGCCATGTAGTCCTCATAGAGGTTGCGGTGCAGGAGCTTGAGCGCGGCCTCGCGGGCGGCGTAGGGCACCTCGATGGTGCGGGGCTCGGCGGTGGCGCTCTGGCCGCTGCCGTCGGTCATGGCGGCCACGGCCTTCAGGCGGTGGATGGTCTCCAGCGTCTCGGCCACGTCCTCCGCCGTGCCGCCGAAGTTGTTCAGCACCCAGTACACATCGTTGGCACGGTCCAGGTTGTCGGCGAAATCGGAGAGGATGCGGTCATAGGCGTCGATCTTGCTGCGGATGGCGTCGGTCAGCTCGCTGCGGTGCTCGGGATTGCCCCAGAAGGGGACGATGGGCAGCGCGCCCGGCGCCGCGTCCTCCTCGGAGGAGGGCACCACGCCGCCGCCATAGTGCCGCGTCACCGTGCGCACATAGGGCTCCTTCGCGCGCAGCAGCTCCGGGCCGTCCTTGCCCTCGCGCCAGAGCGACACGCCGTCCTCCTCGAAGAAGCGCAGGTAGCGCGGGCGCCTCGGCCCCAGCTGCCAGAACTGGATGCCGCAGCGCAGGCGGCTGTCCAGCTCATCGAAGATGGGACAGAAGCCGCTGTACGGCCCCTTCACCGCCGGCAGCGGCTCGCAGTGGTCCTCGTTCCAGAAGAGCCAGCACACGCCGTGCAGCAGGGCGGCCTCGCCGGCGCGGGCCAGCGTGTGGTCGAAGCCCGTGCCCAGCGACCGCTTCAGCGCGGCGTCCTCCAGGGTGCAGCCGTTGCCGAGCAGGTACTGCACCTGCTGCGTCACGAAGCGGTGCAGGAACATGGAGCTCACGCGGTTGCCCACCACGTCCTGCAGGGAGGCGGTGGAGCGCCTGCGGCCGTTCGGGTCCTTCAGCTCCAGCTTGCGCACGCGCAGCACGGTCTTGCGGGACACGGCCGTGCCCTCGCCGCGGAAGTAGGCCTCCGCGTCCAGCGCCCGGCGGAACGCCTCCGAGGCGCGGTATCTCCGCACCGCGTCAGAGAGCGCCGCGGGCAGATCGTGGGAGGAGATCAGGTCCTGATAGGTGATATCGGTAAAGATGGGTGTCACGCTCCTTTTCTCATGTCACTTATCGGTATTGCAGCAGGGAGTTTCGCGCCTGCGGGCGCGACCAGAGGGCTTTCCGGTCGCCCTCTGGACTGCTTCGGATCCCCTTTTTGAGGGGTGTTGGGAAATGCGGCGGGGGTCTCGTTACCCCTCCCTCCTGTCCAGGATCCGGAGCACGCACGCGGCGCTGTCGGGAGCGTCGTCGTGGGCGGCCAGGGCGCTCCAGGTCAGGATCTGCTCCAGATACGCCTGGTCGGTGGTGCGGATCCAGCGGACCTGCGGCCACCACTTCCGCAGGTAGGTGGCGATCTTCACGGCCTTGGGCATCCGCTCGGCATAGGGGCGCACGGCCAGGCCGCTCCGGCGCAGCTCCCGGGCCAGGTAGCCCTTGTCGCCGTTGGTCTCGCAGTAGACCGGCGAGAGCAGCAGCTGCTCGCACAGGCCCGTGATGACCGGCAGGGCCCTGTCCACATGCCCGCGCCAGATCCGGCCATAGAGCACCGGGTGCCCGTCCACGAAGCGCGCCGCCGTGAACGCGGTCCAGTCCTCACCGCCATAGGCCGCGTCGATGTGCGCGAAGCCGTCCCGCAGCATCTCCATGTCGTCCACGAACACCGGCGCGCTGTCGATGAGCGCGTCCTCCGAGGCCAGGTGGCGCAGCTCATAGTTGGCGGCGAACAGGGCGGGATCCATCGCGGCGCGGCGGGCGTCCAGCTCCTCGCGGGAGAGCAGCCCCGTGGCGTAGCAGTCGTACCGCTGCACCCCGGGCATCAGCGCCACGGCGTCGTCCCTGTGCCATGGTGTGCCGATGTTGATGATCCGCCCGCCCGGGTTGCGGATGTTCTGCAGCTCCATGTAGATACGCCTCGTCTTCTCCCTCGCCGCCTCCGACACGCGGTCGTGCTGGTCCACGATGTCATCGGTGAAGATGAAGTCGGCATGCTTGCCGGTCAGGCTGCCGCCGATGCCGTGGCCCAGCAGCTGCACCGCGCCGCGGGGCGAGGCGTAGCAGCTGGTGGTCAGCTCGAAGGCGCCGGAGCGCACCGGCACCACGGGCCTGCCCCAGATCTCTCCGGTGAGGGCCCGCATGGCGCCGCAGCCCAGCACGCCCTTCACCTGGCGGAGCATCTCGGTCACGTCCCTGTCCGTCTTGCGCAGGAAGAGGATGTTCTTCTCGGGCTCCACGCACAGCAGCGTGGTCAGCACCACCGATACGCAGGTGGTCTTGTAGCTGCCGCGGTGGGCGAGGATGGTCATGTCGCCATGGCCGGTGAGCATCTGGCGCATCCACGCGCCGTGCAGCTCATCGGTCAGGCGGGGGAAGCCGCACAGCCGCCCCACCTGGGCGGGGTGCTCCAGCAGCAGCCGCAGGGCTTCCTCACGCATCCGCTGTCCTCAGGGCGTTCAGGGCGGAGCGCACGGCCTCCGCGGCCGCGTCGTCCGTCGGGCGGTCGTCCCGCGCGTCGAACAGGCGCTGGTGCTTGCCCAGCAGCTCGGCCGCGCGGCACCTTTCGCCGATGGAGGGCGGCTCCTCCGCTCCGCCCACGCTGCCCCGCAGCACCGCGGTCAGGAAGGCCAGCACCTCCTGGTCGTCGGCGATGGGGGAGAGCTTCTTTCTTGGCATGATGTGGGTATCGTCTCCTTTCTTATCAAACTTGGACCCTCTCAGTCGGCTGCGCCGACAGCTCCCCCGGAGGACCCTCTCAGTCGGCTGCGCCGACAGCTCCCCCGGAGGGGGAGCCTTTTGGTGCGCTCCCATGCGACAGGCTTCTATTGCGGCAAGGGGCTCCCTATTCTCCCGACCTCCTTCCCCGGCGCGGGG
>R28__coassemble_884_pt1 | contig 10175 bp, 15 predicted proteins | sample R28__metabat2_low_PE_026 | metagenome-assembled genome bin R28
CGGAACTTCGGTGGCTTTTGCTATACCTTTTTGCGAACTTTATTTTACTTCATCCATCAAAAGCGGAACGGTGTAAAATTTAAAATGTAACTTTAAATCTCGCAAGGTCGTGATGCTGATGTATTATGAACGGACGATCGAAGCCGCGATCCGCCGGGCGACGCAGACCTTTCCGGTGGTGCTTGTGACCGGGCCGAGGCAGGTGGGCAAGTCTACGCTGCTGGAGCGCATGGCGGAGCCGGAGCGCAAGCGGGTGACACTGGACGATCCCATGGTGCGCCTGCTTGCCCAGACCGATCCATAGCTTTTCCTGCAGCGGTATATGCCGCCTGTGCTGATCGATGAGGTGCAATACGCGCCGCAGCTTTTCCCCTATATCAAGCTGATGGCGGACCGGCGGAAGCAATGCGGTGATTTCTGGCTGACCGGTCCGCAGATGTTCCGCATGATGACGGAAGTCAGTGGATCCATGTCTGGGCGCGTGGCGGTCATTCCCATGCTCGGCCTGTCCTCAGCGGAAATGGATGCCCGGCATCCGGGGCCCTTCCTGCCGGAAGCATCTCAGCTGATCGACCGGACAAGTACGGCGCGTCCGATGGGCATCACCGAAGTATTCGAGCGGATCTACCGTGGCTCCATGCCCCGGCTCTACGAAAATCCGGATGTCGATCTGGAGCTGTACTATGGATCCTATCTGAACACCTATCTCACCCGGGACATCCGCGATCTGGGTCAGGTGGCGGATCTGACTGCGTTCATGACTTTCCTGCGGGTGGCCGCGGCCCGCACCGGCTCCATTGTCAATGATAGTGCCATGGCGCAGGAGGTCGGTGTCTCATCACCGACGATCAAAAGCTGGATGTCCCTGCTGATCTCCGCCGGCCTGGTGCATCTGAGGAGGCCTTGCGTCCCATCGGGCCGCCCAAGGGCGGTGCCTGGAGAGTTCTGTAAAGCACGGATTCGCTAAAATAATGTAATTTTTAAGATCCGATTTTAGATCTTGCACATTGGATATGAAGAGGGACATGTGGATAAGGGCATGTTCTGCCTGAATCGCCCTCAAGCACCCCTTTTTACAGAGAGTTGCCGATCGCTTTCAACTGTAGCCTTTGAAGGTATCGAGAAGGACGGCTTTGAATTAAACAAGGAACTTGAGAATTTCTACACGGCATACAGAGCGGACCGCCCTTCCGTAGGCGAAGCCTACCAGGACTGGACGCTGCCTGAAGCGCCGGACATGAAGCCGAGCGATCTGATCCGATCGATCGAAGAAGAGATCGAAAAGGCGCAGCCGGAGTGATCCCGACTGCGCCCATGCATTATGATCCAGTTTTCCTCGAAATGTCATTGGTCTATGCCGTTAAGTTTCCGGCGCTTCTTCCGCCTCTTCAGTTTCCTCCGGCAGGCTCAGGATCACTGTCACATCACCATCGCCGAGGATCTCCCGCAATCCTTCGCCGTTCACGCTGGTGATCCGGCCAAGACGCGTAAAGTCCCAGGAGTTTGTATCGTAGTAGATGACGAACCGATGGCCGAGATAAAGGATCAGGTCGCAGGCTTCCGTCGTGATGTCTTCATCGTTTGTCGGAAGACTTTCCGGCAGTTCGCCGACTTTTTCAAAGTTGGAAAAGTCGTGCATATCGATCGTGACCGGCCCACGCGCCAGCAACTCTGCCAGCGCTTCCGCGGAGGAATTATCCGCGAGCTCAGCGATCAGCACCTGGTCATTGACATGGATCTCGATCTCCTGCGCGGCGGCACAGGCGGTCATGCAGATCATAAGCGCAGCCAACACCAAACAAAGCTTTCTCATCATGGTGATCTTCCTTTCTCTATAACAACAGCTTTTCCATGTGAACACAGTCAAAGGCTACGCCATGGATCCGCCGGCTGAGATCAGCGGTATAGCCCAGCCGGTCACTCCCCGCCCTCGTCGCCCTTGCGGTAGTCACAGGACAGGATGTCCGCCAGCTTCACGGTCACGTCGCGCGGAGGGCGCACGATGTACAGCGACACCTCGTCGCCCTTGAGGGCGCGCACCACGGCGGTCACCTGGCGCAGGCGCGCGCCGTCCTCCATATAGATGATGCGGATCGCCCGGTCGCGCTCGAGCGAATATTGCAGGAAGCGTTCCATCGGCCCTCCTCCGCTCAGCCCAGGGTGAGCCGCTCCATGTCGGCCCACTTGCGTTCCATGTCGGCCACCAGCGTGAACTGGGTGCGCATGCGGTCCAGGTTGTGCTCGGGATAGGCGGTGTGGAAGTAGACGTCGCCCTCCAGATAATCGGTCAGGAAGCGGATGCCCACCTCCAGGGTCATCAGGCGCGCGCCCCAGGGCAGGGAGCGCAGCTCCTCCTGGGTCAGGCTGCCGCCGCTGGCCTCCAGGAAGCCCCGCGTATAGGCCTCATAGCGCTCCAGCGAGAGGCTCACGCGGCTCAGGTCCTTCTCGTCCTCCCGGGCGGTGCTGGCGCCGAAGCGGATGGAATCGCCGAAGTCGTCCGCCACCAGGCCGGGCATCACCGTGTCCAGGTCGATCACGCACAGGGCCCGGCGGGTCGTGGCGTCCAGCAGCACGTTGTTCAGCTTGGTATCGTTGTGGGTCACGCGCAGGGGCAGCGCGCCGGAAGCCCGCAGCGAGGTGTTGCGGTCGGCGTAGCGCTCCTGGGCCAGGGCGAAGGCGATCTCCTCCCGCACCTGATGCGCGCGGCCGACCTTGTCCGCCTCGATGGCGGCATGCAGCTTGCGGAAGCGGTCCGGCGTATCATGGAAGTGCGGGATGGACTCGGCCAGCTCGGCGACCGGGAAGTCGGAGAGCAGGCGCTGGAAGGTGCCGAAGGCGATGGCGCTCTGGCGGAAGTCCTCCAGCGTCTCGGGGGCCTGCAGGCACAGGCTGTCGGTCACGAACTCATACACGCGCCACCAGCCGCCCTCGCCGTCCTCAAAGTAGGCCGCCCCGCTCACGGTGGGCACGATGCGCATCGTGTGCCGCGGGTCGGGGTCTCGCCGCGCGATGTGCTCGGTCACGAGCTGGATGTTGCGCATCAACGCGGGCACATCATGAAAGACATGGTGGGCGATCTTCTGCAGGATGTAGTCCCGCGGGGCGTCGGTCCTCACCAGATAGGTCTCGTTGATATGCCCCTGGCCATAGCGTTCACAGGAGACAGGCCGCCCCTCCAGACGGAAGGCGGAAAGGACACGATCCATAGGAAAAAGACCTCCTTCGATAAAAGCTCAGCCACCCTGAGGCGGGCGGCTGAGCTGCGCCGGTCAGAGCATCAGGCGCTTCTTCATGGTATCGGTATTGATGGCGTGGAGCACCGCGTCCTCGGCGGTGATCTTGCCAGCCTTGCAGAGGCGGATCAGCTCGTTGTCCATGCTCATCATGGTGCGGTCGGCGGCGCCGCCATAGATCACGTTGTCGATCTGATGGGTCTTGCCATCGCGGATCATGTTCTGCACGGCGCTGTTCACGGTCATCACCTCGAACACGGGGATCAGGCCGCCCTGCCGGCAGGGCACCAGCCTCTGGCTGACCACAGCGCGCAGCACCATGCTCAGCTGCACGCGGATCTGCTGCTGCTGCTCGGCCGGGAAGGAGTCCAGGATGCGGTCGATGGTCTTGGCCGCGCCGATGGTGTGCAGCGAGGACATGACAAGATGGCCCGTCTCGGCCGCGGTGATGGCCACCTGCATGGTCTCGCTGTCGCGCATCTCGCCCAGCATGATCACGTCCGGCGCCTGGCGGAGCGCGCCGCGCAGCGCCCGGGCGAAGGTGGGCGTGTCGTTGTCGATCTCGCGCTGGCTCACCAGGCTCTTGTTGTGCGGGTGCAGGTATTCGATGGGGTCCTCGATGGTGATGATGTGGCCCGAGCGGGACTTGTTGATGCGGTCCACCAGGCAGGCCAGCGTGGTGCTCTTGCCGCTGCCGGCGGTGCCGGTCACCAGCACCATGCCGTTGCGGTAGTCCGCCAGCGACATGACCAGGTCGGGGATGTTGCGCTCCACCGGGTCCGGCAGGCCGAAGGCCACGGCGCGGTAGGTGGCGGCGAGGGTGCCGCGCTGCTTATAGGCGTTGCAGCGGAAGCGGCACACGCGCTGCAGTGAGAACGAGAAGTCGTCGTCGCCGCGGGAACGCAGCATCTCATCCGAGCGGCCGTTGGCCAGAGCATAGCTGGCCATGATGAGCTGCTCCACGTCCGGGGGCAGCAGCTTCTTTTCGGTGATGGCCTGCAGTTCTCCGCCCACCTTGACCATCGCGGGCGCGCCCGGCACCAGGAACAGGTCGGAGCCGTCCAGCTCCACGACCCGTAAGAGCATCTGTTGCATATCAGCAGCTTCCATGTGTCTGCTCCTTTGTTTCTTTTTGTCGTACAAGGTCGATCGGCAGGGATCTCGCGCCTGCGGGCGCGACCAGAGGGCTTTCCGATCGCCCTCTGGACTGCTTCGGATCTCCACTTTTGTTGGTCATTTATTTAAAGAAAGCATCGGGACTGTTCAGATCGAAGAAGCGTATCAAGGCGAGCGGGCCCGCGAGCCCGCCCACAGGCATATCCATCCTTGGGGACGAGCTCGCGAGCCCGCCCACAGAGCCCGTGATGTTCCTTTGTGATATCAGTCCATCGAGACCGCGCCCACCATGCTCTCGAAGCGGTGGGTCACCCAGGTCACACGGTCAGTACCCGTGTCCTCGCTCACGCGGGCGGCGCAGTGCAGCACCGAGGTGCCGCTCACTTCCACGTCCCACGAGACGATGTCGTCCTCGATCTCCATGCCCTCGGGCAGGCGATCCTCCAGCAGCTCGTCCAGGGCGGCGTCCTCGTCATGCTCCTCCGCCAGCGTCTGGGCCACGACCGCGTCCAACTGGGCCAGGTCGCGCTCCGCCTTCGCCGAGGCGTCATACTGCGCCACCACAGCCTGCTCGCTCCGCTCCGTCATGCGTACATCGGTGCGCACGTCCATCATGGCCATCAGGGCCAGGACGCCCATGCTCACCACCACGGCCACCAGCAGCAGCGAAGCCGCGCCGGGGCCGATATGCAGCTCTTTCCTGCCCATCATTCCACCTCCGCAGCCATATAGCGCGCGGACTTCAGCGTGAAGAGCTCCGGCTCCACGCTCGGCAGCGTGCAGCGGACCGCGACCTCCGCGCCGCGCAGGGTGCCCGCGCCGGTCGCCTCCTCGGTGACCGTGACGGCAACGGTATAGCCCTCGCGCTCCAGCGTCCACACGCCGTCCTGCATGGCGCAGCCGTTCGCCGTGAGCACGGCCGCCGCGTCATCGGAGGCATCCAGCTGCTCCACCAGGTCGCGCGCCTCCGCCAGCGAGGCGGTGCGTACGCCCGAGAGCTCGCTCTGCCGGTGCGAGGCGGCAAAGGCCTGCAGCAGCACCGTGGAGCACAGCGAGAAGAAGAGCACCGCGATCATGATCTCGACCAGCAGCGCGTGGGAGCCGGTGCTGTGCCTGTTCATTCGACCGCCTCCTTCGCCTGCGCGTGCAGGGCCACATGGAGCACCTGCTCGGTGCCGTCCTCCTCCTCATACTTGACCGTGAGCAGGCTGCCCTCCACCGAGGGAGAGAAGCTGCGCATGGCGCAGATCGCGTTGCCGTCGCCGGGGTCGAGGGGCTCGTTCGAGCTGGTCAGCAGCTCATAGAGCGTGCCCCCGTGGCAATAGATGAGGGTCTGGTAGATGTAGGCTTCCTCTTCCTCATCCTCGTCGTATTCCTCGTCATCGGCGATGTCGTTATCGTCCCAGGCCTCGTCGGCCCAGTCGATCACCAGCACGGGCATGCCGTCCAGCTCCTTGGTATAGATGGCCGCCTGGGCGTCGCCGGCGTGGATGGTGTTCATCAGGTAGTTCGCGGCCACGCGGCGCTCGTTGTGGGCGTCGGTGCGGGCCACGGTGTCCTTATACAGCTGGGCGGAGAGCGCCACCATCAGGATGGAGAACACCGCGAAGACACCCAGCAGCAGGAACACGAAGGCGCCTGCCACGGGATGAGAGCGGGCACTGAACTTCTTCATCATCGGCCGTCGTCATCTCCCCTCAGGGTCACCCGGACCTGCGGCATGATGTTGGAGGCGAAGGCGTCATAGTCGATCATCACGCGGTCGGCGTCGTACATCAGGCCATAGTTCTCCTTCAGGTAGTCCAGGCTCTCGGGATAGCCGCCCTCCACCGCGTAGCAGGTGAGGAGCGCGTGCCGGACCGACTCGCTCACGATCGACAGCTGCTCGGCATCGGAGGTGCTGCCCAGCATATCCATCAGCCGCAGGACCGCGCCGAAAAGGACGGCGAACACAAGGACCGTGATCAGCAGCCCCCGCAGGAAGCCGCCGCTCTTCTTCTTCCCCATGCCTGTCCCTCCTTTTGCTATATCGTCAAGGCTCCCCGTTCTTCTTTACATGATGCTGGAGATGACGCCCGCCATCGGCAGCATGACGCTCAGCAGCACCGCGCCGATGACCACCGACAGCACGCCGACCATCGTGGGCTCGATGATCGAGACCATATCGGCGATGCCGTCCTCCACCTTCTCCTCATAGTCCTTCGCCACGCGGCCCATGGCCTGGTCGGCGCAGCCCACCTCGCAGCCGGTGCGGATCATGCAGTTATACAGCTCGTCGAACAGGCTGCCGGCGGTCAGGGCCTCACCGAAGCCCACGCCCGAGGCCATGCGCTCGCGCACCTTGCCGATCTCCTCCACCGCCACGCGGTCCTCCAGCACAGAGGGCACCAGCTCCAGCGCCTCCTCCAGCGGGAAGCCGCCGCCCAGCATCATGCTGAGCACCGACGCCACGCGCGCGGAGGACAGCTGCAGCTGCAGCCGGCCGATGGGCGGCACCACCTTGCGGATGAGCTTCATGACCTTCTCGCGGCGGCCGGTGCGCAGCATCAGCAGGCAGATGACGGCGATGAGCGCCGCCAGCACCACCAGGCCGAGCACCACCCACGCGATGGCCGCGCCCAGGTCCATCATCCTCGTGCCGGACTCGGTGAGCGTGACGCCCATGTTGTTCAGCACCTGGCGGAACACGGGCATCACCTTCCACACCATGATGAGCACGATGAGCGCCATCATCACGGCCAGCACCAGCGGGTAGGTCACCGCGCTGCGCACCGCCGAACGGATGCGGCCCTCACGGGCGTAATAGTCGCTCAGAGCCCGCATGACCTCCTCGGCCCGGCCGGCGCGCTCGCCGATGCCCACCATCGCGGTGAGGTAAGACAGGAAAGCGCTCTGCTCCTTCAGGGCCTCATGCAGCGAGCCGGTCTCGATGACGGTCCGCGCCACGGCGGCATAGATGCCATGCACGTCGCTGCCCTCATAGGTGTGTGCCAGCGCCTCCATGCCCTCATAAAGGGGCATGCCCGACGAGAGCATCATCGCCACCTGCGCACAGAAGCCGCTCAGCTCCATGCTGTTCAGCGTTCCACGATCGGTCCCTGCCATAGGCTCGTTCTCCCTGTCCATGCTCAATAGATCTTGGATGCGGTGTATTGGCTGTTGTTCGATTTGCTGATCTGCGCCGTGATGTCGATGTGCTGCCATTCGCCGTCGATCAGCACCAGGTTCCACGCGTGGCCGATGACGAAGCTGTTGCTCGTCACCTCACCGATGACCAGCTTGCACGGGATGCCCTGCACGCGCAGCATGCACGCCAGGATGCAGGACAGGTCCTGGCGCAGCCCCTTGCGGCTCGTCCACACGCCGTCGATGTCGCCCAGGTAGGCGTCCTTCTGCGTGAGGCTGCGGATGAAGTCATAGCTGAAGTAGCTGTTCATGAAGCTCACGATGGCGTCCAGCTTCTCCTTGTCGGTGGAGAGCTTCTTGCACAGCTCCTCGCTCTTGGTCACCGCGCTCGACTTCTTGGTGTACCACACATACTGGCTCGGGCACAGGAAGGCCGCGTTCTCGTCCTTCAGCGATACCTTCACCGAGACCTTCGCCTTCTGCGCGTACTGGTTGCCGCTCTTGTTCTCGAACAGCGTGAGCGTATAGGTGCCGCTGCCCATCTGCAGCGGGTAGACCTCATATTCGGCGCTGCCGTTGATATCATAGTTGTAGCTGTCGCTGCCCATGGTGATGCGCAGCTTCAGCTTCTTCTTGCTCTTGGGGGCCTTGACCATGATGTAGCCGTCCGACGCGTTGGAGTAGTCCACCACGAACTTGCCGGACTTCTCGGTCTTCTTGCCGGTCTATGGCCAGACCAGGCTGCTGCCGCTGTCCTTCTTGGCAAAGGAGGACGTGAAAAGGCCGCAGAGCACCACGACGACGAGCAGCCACGCCGCCGCGCGCCTGAGTGGATATCTGCCGACGATCTGCATACGTACGTCCTCCTTCCTGTGGATGAAGGATCTCCCGGTCTTCGATGCCGTCATTATAGCACGATCGCGTGCAAAGGGCAAGACGGGAAATCACGCCTTCACTTCGCCTCTTCCATTTTGGTGAGGATCGTGCTACAATAAAGAAAATCCGGTACGGGAGGGTCGTCCATGCGGTCGAGCGGCAAGGCCAGAGCGTTCTTTGTGGTCGTGATGCTGGCATTCTGCTGCACCGCGTGCTGGTATGCCCTGAGCACCGTGAGCCTGCGGGCCGAGAACATCGACCTCACCACCAAGCTGACCACCAGCCGCCAGCGTGAGACGAAGCAGCAGCTGGAGTACGACGCGGTGTCGGTCGAGCTGCCCCAGACGCAGGCTGAGCTGGCCGAGGCCCAGCCCCTCGCGGACGCCGCCAAGGCCCGCGAGAACGAGCTGCGGGCCCAGCGCAAGCAGCTCCGTGCCGATGTGGCCGAGCTCCAGGCCGCCGTGGACGCGCTGGAGCAGGAGAATGCCCATTTGAAGGAGGCCATCGCCGCCATGCGGCAGGTGATGGATCGCGATCGTACCCACTGACATACGAAGGAGGTCTTCCCATGTCTCAGAACTCCAGCCAGAACGGCAAGAAGCCGAACGGCGTCATCCTGTTGGCGGTATGCCTGGCGGTGGCGGTCGTCATGGTCGTCTTCATGGTCATCAGCCGCGGCCAGCTGGCGGCCCAGAACAAGACCCTTTCCGCCGACCTGGCCGACAGCCAGGCCAAGTGGCAGGAGGTGGCCAGCGAGAAGGAGGCCCTGCAGAGCGAGCTGAGCGAGACCAGCAGCCAGCTGCGTGAGGCCCAGACCTCCCTAGCCGAGAGCGAGCAGAAGGCCGGCGAGCTGGAGACCCAGGTCGCCGAGCTGAGCACCGAGAAGGACGTGCTCACCGGCAGGCTCACCGCCGCCCAGACCGAGAACACCGATCTGAACGTGTATGTGGCCACGACCACCGACATGTATGATACCTACATTGCCACCACGACCGACCTGATCGCCGAGAAGGAAGCCTTCATCGCGACCACGACCGATCTGCTGGCCACCACCCAGGCCGAGAACGCCGCCCTCACCGAGCAGCTGGCCGCCGCGCAAGCGCTGGTCGCCAGCTCCGACAGCAGCATCCGTGCCGCCAAGGAGAAGCAGCTCGAGACCCTGACGCTGTACAAGGGCTACCGCGAGGAAGAGCTGGTGTCCGCGACCGGCAGCAGCGCCGAGCGCATCCAGGCCGACATCGATGACCTGAACACCAAGATCGCCGAGCTCGAGGCCGAGCTGGCGGAGTGACAGAGGTACACAGGAAGCCGCGCACATTGACCGTGCGCGGCTCCTTTTTTGCTTGTCTCAAATAAGCGAGCCTGTCCGTCTCAGGGCCTGCCGGGAGGGCGTACTTTTCGCGCGGCGAAAAGTACCAAAAGCCGCCGGCACCCACCTTTCGGTGGGTTCCGGACCTCCCCTGCTTCCAAGCGCGTTGGTCGAGCGGCGGGCCTGCTTGACTTCCCCTCGACCTTGACTTGTCCCCGGGGCGGCCCTGGTCACGAAGGATCCCCTGAATTTCCGCTAACGCGGAAGGGATCCTTCGTGAAAGGGCCGCGCTTCCCCTCATACGCCGTTCGCCCGCCGCGGCGGCATGGGCCGCGCCTGAGGGCGCGGAGACCCGTCGCCCCGTTCCCAAGGCTCCCTCCCCGAGGGAGCTGTCAAACGCGAAGCGTTTGACTGAAGAAGTCGACGGCGCCGCGTCCCCCGCCAAGTCGCATATACAAGACGATCCGAAGGATCCAGGGGCGACCGGAAAGCCCCTGGTCGGCCCGCAGGCCGAG
>R28__coassemble_914_pt1 | contig 9928 bp, 14 predicted proteins | sample R28__metabat2_low_PE_026 | metagenome-assembled genome bin R28
ACTGGGGCGTGGGAAGAAAATTTCCTGTTCCGGTGGTGCGGAAGGTAGACTTTGCGCACCGCCTGTTTTTTGCGTGCGTTCGGAAGGGCAGGCCGCGGCCCGCGCCATTTGCCGCTTTCCATCGCCCCGGTCTGCGAGTATAATATATCATATCGAGTCGGAGGACTGCCGATCGTTCCATGAAAAGCACAGGATGAGAGAAGGTGGATGGCATGAAAAGGCCCGTCACGGCTGATGGCATCAGCTCCTATAGCCGACGCACCGGGCGTCAGATCTTGAAGAGCATCCGGCGGAACTGGGTGCTCTACGCGTTCCTCCTGCCCACGCTGGTCTATCTGCTCATCTTCAACTACTGGCCGATGTATGGCATCCAGATCGCCTTCAAGAACTTCAAGCCCAGCAAGGGCATCTGGGGCAGCGAGTGGGTCGGCTTCACGCATTTCCAAAAATTCTTCAAGTCCTATATGTTCGGCGACCTGCTGCGCAACACGCTGGTGCTGAGCGTCTATTCCATCGTCGCGTCGTTCCCCTTCCCGATCCTGCTGGCGGTGATGCTGAACTACTCCGTCTCGCCCCGGCTGGCCAAGGTCACGCAGATGGTCACCTACGCGCCGCACTTCATCTCCACCGTCGTGATGGTCGGCATGCTGAACGTGTTCCTCAGCGACAGCGGCATCATCGACCAGATCCTGATGAAGATCGGCTTCAGCCCCATCTCGTTCCTGTCGAACGCGGGGTATTTCCGGCACATCTATGTGTGGTCGCACATCTGGCAGCGCACGGGCTATAACTCCGTCATCTACATCGCGGCGCTGGCCTCGGTGAGCCCGGAGCTGCATGAGGCCGCCATCATGGACGGCGCCAACAAGGTGCAGCGGATCTGGCACATCGACCTGCCGGCCATCCTGCCCACCGCCATCATCCTGCTCATCATGAGCACCGGCAACATCCTGAGCCTGGGCTTCGAGAAGGCCTACCTGATGCAGAACGACCTGAACATCGGCGTATCGTAGATCATCTCCACCTATGTCTATAAGATCGGCCTGCTGAACGCCAAATACAGCTACTCCACGGCGGTCGGCCTGTTCAACAATGTGATCAACATCATCGTGCTGCTGGTGGTGAACAAGGCGGCCGGCAAGGTCTCCGGCACCAGCCTGATGTAAGGGGGCGGGAAGAGATGACAGCTGTCTCCGTCAAGAAAAAGAACAGCCGCCGGTCCGGCTTCGACCGCGCCTTCGATATCGTCAACGTGGTGCTGCTCACCGTCGCGCTGCTCATCGTGCTCTATCCGCTCTATTTCGTCTGCATCGCCTCCGTCAGCGACGCCACGGCCATCTCGACCGGCAAGGTCATCCTGCTGCCGAAGAACGTCTCGCTGGTCGGCTATCGCCGCATCATGCAGGACAGCCGCATCTGGACGGGCTATGTCAACTCCCTGTTCTATACGGGCGCCTCGGCGCTCATCGGCGTGGTGACGACGGCCATGGCCGGCTACAGCTTCTCCCGCAAGGACATGGTGGGCCGCCGGCCCCTGCAGCTGCTCTACCTGTTCACCATGTATTTCAGCGGCGGCCTGGTGCCCACGTTCCTGGTGGTCAAGCAGGTCGGCCTGATGAACTCGCCCTGGGCGGTCATCCTGATGGGCTCTGTCTCGGTCTACAACATCATCATCGCGCGCTCGTTCTTCGAGAGCAGCATCCCCGACGAGCTGTATGAGGCTGCCTCGATCGACGGCTGCGGCAACGCCCGCTTCTTCATCAGCATCGTCATCCCGCTGTCGAAGGCCATCCTGGCGGTGCTGGCGCTGTATTACGCGGTGGCCCAGTGGAACAGCTATTTCAACGCGCTGATCTATCTCAACAAGGAGAGCAGCTTCCCGCTGCAGCTCTTCCTGCGTGACATCCTCATCTCCAGCCAGATGGTCCAGGCCGACGTCTCCGATGTCGACGCCATCCAGGAGATGCAGAGGATCGCCGCCACGGTCAAATACGGCGTGATCGTGGTCGGCTCGGTGCCGATGCTGATCATGTATCCCTTCGTGCAGAAGTATTTCGTGAAGGGCGTCATGATCGGCTCTGTCAAGGGATGATGCCGTCCCCGCTCCGGGACGGATCACGATACACAAAAGGAGGGATCCCCATGAAGAAGACCCTGGTGTCGCTCCTGGCCCTGCTGCTGGCGGTGTGTGTGGCACTGCCGGCGATGGCCATCGAGCTGGACCTGCCGCTGATGACGGACGACTACACGTTCACCATCATGATCCGCAAGGAAGAGCTCTGCCAGAACACCTGGTCCGAAAAGGAATGCGTCCAGTTCACCGAGGAGAAGACCGGCGTCCATGTGGAATGGATCGAGGTCCCCTATTCCGCGTGGGACGAGAAGGTCAACCTGGCGATCGCGTCCGGCGAGCTGCCTGATGCCTTCATCGGCAAGATCGACGTCGTGAGCAACGTGGATATCCTCACGCCCCTGGAGAGCTACATCGACGCGAGCGCGCCCAACACGCTGCTCATGTTCGACACGCTGACCAACATGCGCGGCGCTCTGACCCAGAGCGACGGCCACATCTACTCCCTGCCCATCGGCGATGCCGACCCCAAGAACGAGATCAACGGCGAGTTCTGGATCAACACCGCGTGGCTGGAGAAGCTGGGCCTGTCCATGCCCACCACCGTGCAGGAGTTCTATGATGTGCTGGTGGCCTTCCGCGACGGCGACCCCAACGGCAACGGCATCCAGGACGAGATCCCGCTGCTGGTGACCAACACCAACGACAACGCCTCCAAGATCGACTACCTGTTCGGCTTCTTCCACACCCTGGAGAACAACCAGCATGTGCGCATCGAGGACGGCAAGGTCATCTTCACCCCCGCCGAGGACAACTACTATGAGGCCCTGCAGTGGATCCACAAGCTGTATGCCGAGGGCCTGATGAACCAGGAGTACTACACCGAGGATTATCAGCAGTACATGGCCAAGGGCCAGTCCGAGACCGAGATCGTCGGCGTGACCCTGTCCTGGTACATCGACAACATCATCCTCAAGAGCCATGTCAGCGATTATGCCTGCCTCGAGCCGCTGACCACCGATGACGGCAGCCTGATGGTCTGGAACCGCGACCTGAGCCCCAACAGCCCGCAGGGCACCCTGGGCGGCTTCACCATCACCACCGCCTGCAAGTATCCCGAGGTGCTGGTGAAGTGGTATGACTACATCAACTCCGACCTGGATATCCAGCTGCTGTGGAACTACGGCCCCGAAGACCTGATCTGGAAGTATCTGGATGACGGCACCTGGACCCTGTTCAACGACAACGTGCCCGAAGGCTCCTCCTCCTCTCAGATCCGCCGCACCATGGGCACCGGCCCCGCAGGCCCTGTCTACGCCTACTCCCGCTTCCGCGGCCCCGGCGTCGAGACCTACGCGGACCGTATCGCCGCGAAGGTGGCCGCCAACCAGGCCTATGCTCCCGCGCTGGCCAAGGAGTATCTCTCCAACGGCTTCGGCGACGTGGAGGAAGAGGAAGAGCGCAACATGCTGCTGGTGGACATCGACAACTACCTGAGCCAGTTCAAGGCCAACGCCGTGGTGAACGGCATCACCGAGGCTGACTGGCAGCAGCACCTGAAGGTCTTGGACAGCCTGAGCATCGACGAGTATGTCGGCTACTGGCAGTCCTACTACGACGCGCACAAGTGATCCGATCCCGACCGGCAGCCGGAGGATGGTCCAGCCACCTCCGGCTGCCTTTCATACTGTTCATAGATCGTTTTTGAACAAATACGATCCATAATACTATCCTCAAATAGAAATGACCTACAAAAGTGGAGAACCGAAGCAGTCCAGAGGACGAAGAGCGGCTGCCGCCAGTGGCGGAAGCAAGCCGCTCTGAGTTCGCGGTGGGATCGGAAAGCCCTCTGGTCGACCGCCGAAGCGGTCGAAACCTCTATCGATCTTATTTGAAATAAGTATTATCTGAAAAAACATCATATGAAATGAGGAACACACATATGATCATGGACGAGATGATCCGCGCGGCGGAGCCGCATGTCCTGCGCAGGATCTGGGTGATCTCTGACCTGCAGCAGGCCTATCCCGAGCGGGCCACGCACTGCATGACGCAGGCCGTATCCGACTTCCTGCGGATGGACCGGAGGGTCGACGCGATCTGCTACCTCGGCGATTCGGTGGAGGGGCACGATCTGGGCTTCATCCACGAGATGAGCGAGATGCAGGCTCGGGAGCTCGGCAAGATCGACGCGCCGGTCTATTACGCGATCGGCAATCATGACTTCGATTATTTCGCGTTCCATCGGGAGCACCTGCCCGGCATGGTGATCCCGTTCATGGAATACATGAAGGATAAGCCCCAGTGGCACATGCCGCCCAGCTTTCTGGATATGATGTACACGGTGGATATGGGCGAGTTCGTGATGTGCCTGCTCACCGACCACGCCGACCCCTCCGGCCGCTGGTATACGACCCACGGCTGTGTGCGCGGCGACGAGGCCGCCTACCCCTACGGCGTGGAGGACTACAAAAAGGTGTGGGACCGCATCGCCGCCATCCCGAAGCCGGTGATCACGCTCTCGCATTATTCCTTTGCCGGCGGCAACCGCGCCGCGCCGCTCTTCGACCGCTATCTGCCGCTGCCATAGAACGTGCGCATGCATTTCTACGGCCACGCGCACATCGGCGATGCCGTGTGGGCCGGCAAGGACTGCCACCGCAAGATCTGCGCGGTGGACGCCCAGCCCATCATCCAGGTCAATGTGGCGTCCCTCGAGAACTACCGCGGCACCGCGGTGCGCTCCGTGATGATCGAGTGGTATGACACCGAGGAGATCGGCGTGCTGTTCCGCAACCATACGCTGCGCTGCTGGGACGATGTGCTCACCGTGCGCAAGGGCGACGGCCTGCGCGCGCCGGAGGACACGCACACCACGGTGTGACGCGGGAGGCGCGGTCCCCCTCTCGCATCCGCGGGCAAAATGTGGTATGATGCTCTTCGCAGATCAAGAGCGGAGGATGACCATGGAACTCAAGCGGAGCTTTCGTTTCCTGCAGAAGCTGGTCCGGATCTTTACCCGGCCGATGAAGACGGTGTGGGACGTGCCCTATGACGGCGAGCCCTGCGTCTTCTGCCCCAACCATGCCAGGGCGTGGGGACCCATCGGCATGGCGGTGCATTTCGAGCTGGCCGACAGCTGCCACCCCTGGTACAACGCCGGCACCATCGACCGCAAGGGCCTGCCGGCCTATGTACGCAACGACGACTGGTGGGACCCGAAGAGCAAGCTGGCCTGGTTCTATGACAAGACCGTGCCCTACCTGGTGGCCTGGCTGCTGCCGCCCATCATCCGCTCCACGCCCGGCATCCCGGTCTATTATGACGCGAAGGTGGCCACCACCTTCCGCCAGAGCACCGAGTGCCTCAAGAAGGGCGAGTCCCTCGTCATCTTCGCGCAATATCCGGACGGCTATGAGAGCCACGCCGAGCACCTGAGCAAGGGCTTCCTGCTCATCGCGCCGCTGGCCTGGCGCCGCTGCGGCATCCGCCTCAAGTTCTATCCCGTGCATGTGGACCCGAAGGAGCGCGTCATCCATGTGATGGCCCCCATCCAGTACGATCCCGACCGCTCCATGGAGGAGCAGGAGCCCGAGCTCCTGGCCCACCTGGAAGCGGGCATCTGGGACTGAGGAGGCGCCGCGGCGCGGACTCTCTAAGTCAGCTTTGCTGACAGCTCCCCCGGAGGGGGAGCATTTTGGTTGCTTCGATGGGACCACTCGGTACAGCTGGAAGAGAACCGGGACGCTGTACCCATGATACTTATCTCAAATAAGATCGACAGAGGTTTCGACCGCTGCGGCGGTCGACCAGAGGGCTTTCCGATCGCCCTCTGGACTGCTTCGGATCCCCGTTGATGTATGTTGATCTTGATCGCGGATAGTATGAAATATACTTTCCCGAAAGGAGGCCACCGCCATGCCGCGCTCCTGGGGCGAAGCCCTGGACCTGAAGATCGCCATGCTGCCCGAGAGCCCCGGCTGCTACCAGATGAAGGACGCCGAGGGCACCATCATCTATGTGGGCAAGGCGGTCAACCTGAAGAACCGCGTGCGCAGCTATTTCCGGTAGACCTACCACACCCCGAAGGTCGCCGCCATGATCAGCCACATCGCGGACTTCGATATCCTCCTGTGCGACAGCAACCTGGAAGCGCTCTGCCTAGAGTGCAACCTGATCAAGAAATACAAGCCCTATTACAACATCCTGCTCAAGGATGACAAGCATTACCCCTACATCCGGCTGGACCTGAAGGAGCCCTTCCCGCGGCTCACGCTGGCCCGGCGCATGGAGAAGGACGGCGCGCGGTATTTCGGGCCGTATATCGGCGCCACGGCGGTGAAGCAGGTGATCGACGCGGTGCGCGAGGTCTTCCCCCTGCGCTCCTGCCGCCAGGAGCTGCCGCCGAAGAAGCCCGCGCGCCCGTGCATCAACTATGATATCGGCCGCTGCATGGCCCCGTGCGCGGGCAAGTGCACCGCCGAGGCCTACTGGGACATGCTGGACGGCGCCATCGCCTTCCTGAACGGCGACCAGGACACGGTGGTGGAGAAGCTGACCGCCCAGATGAACGCCGCCGCCGAGAAGCTGCAGTATGAGCGCGCCGCTGTCATCCGCGACAAGCTGCGAGACATCGAGGGCATCCGGCAAAGGCAGATCGCCATCCGCACCGACCTGAGCGAGCAGGACATCATCGCCCTGGCGCAGGATGGGCTGGACGCGATGGTGCAGCTGATCTATGTGCGCGGTGGGCGCATGCTGGGCGGCGACCGCTTCTGCCTGGAGCGTGAGGGCGAGGAGGCGCCCGGCGAGGTGCTGGCCTCCTTCCTGACCCAGTATTATGAGGAGGGCGGCAAGATCCCGCGCCATGTGCTGGTGCAGGAGCTGCCCGAGGGCGCCCGCGAGCCGCTGGAGCAGTGGCTACGCCAGCAGAAGGGCAGCGCCGTGACCCTGGCGGTGCCCCGGCGCGGCGAGAAGCACGAGCTGGTGCAGCTGGCCGAGAAGAACGCCGCCGACGCGCTGGAGAAGCGCAACGCCCGCCGCAACGTGCATGAGGAGCGCACCACCGGCGCCGCCGCCCAGCTGGGCCGCATCCTGGGCATGGAGAAGTACCCCCGCCGCATCGAGGGCTACGATATCTCCAACACCCAGGGCCAGCTGAGCGTGGGCAGCATGGTGGTGTTCATCGACGGCGAGCCGGCCAAGAAGGAATACCGTATGTTCCGCATCAAGACCGTGGAGGGCGCGAACGACTTCGCCTCGCTGAACGAGGTGCTGGACCGCCGCTTCCGCCATGGACTGGAGGAGAAGAAGGAGCGCGAGGCCCAGGGCCTCCCGGCCATCGGCGGCAAGTTCAGCGACCTGCCGGACCTGGTGCTGATCGACGGCGGCCCGCAGCAGCTCCGCTTCGCGCTGGACGCCCTGCACGCCATGGGCGCGGACGTGGCCATGTTCGGCTTGGCCAAGAAGCAGGAGGAGATCTGGCTGCCCGACGCCGAGGAGCCCATCCTGCTGGACCACGCCACGCCATAGCTGCAGCTGGTGCAGCGTGTGCGTGATGAGGCGCACCGCTGCGCCATCACGCACCACCGGGCACTGAGGGGCAAGGCCTTCACGCACAGCACGCTCGAGGACATCCCCGGCATCGGTCCGGCCCGGCGCAAGGCGCTGCTCAAGCGCTTCCAGAGCCTGAAGCAGGTCCGCGCCGCCTCGCTGGAGGACCTCCTCGCCGTGCCCGGCATGACCCGCCCCGCCGCCGAGGCCATCCTCGCCTGGGCGCGGGAGCCGCAGAAATGACCGGCCGATCGCGGCGCTCCCTCTTGACAGGACGGGCCTTCATGAGTATAATTCATCGCGTTATCACTTTACTATGCTAAAGCGGAGGGAGCTCAATGGAGAGCCGAAAGCTGCAGATCCCCAACGGGATGCAGGACACCCTGCCCGGAGAATGCGCCGCGAAGCGGCAATTGGAGGAGACGCTGCGCGGGCTGTTCGCGCGGTCGGGCTTCCGGGAGATCGAGACCCCGGTGCTGGAATATTATGACGCGCTGGACGACCCCACCTATGGCTACCGTCCGGAGCATGTGTGGAAGACCTTCGACCGCTCGGGCCAGGTGCTGGCGCTGCGGCCGGACTCCACCATCCCCAGCACGCGGCTGGCGGCGGGCCTTTTGAAGCATGAGCCCCTGCCCCTGCGCCTGTGCTACATCCAGAACGTGGCGAAATACGCGCCGGACATGCTCTCCATGCTCTGCGAGCAGACGCAGGCGGGCGTGGAGCTGATGGGCGAGAGCAGCCACCAGGCGGACGCTTAGATCATCGCCCTGGCCATCGAGGCGCTGAAGGCCGCGGGCCTCAGGGACCTGCAGATCGAGCTGGGGCAGGTGGGCTTCTTCCAGGGCTTCATGCAGGAGGCCGGGCTGGACGCCGAGCAGTGCGAGACCATGCGCGGCCTGGTGGAGCGCAAGGACACGCTGGGCATGCAGCTCTACCTCAAGAAGCTGTCGGTGAAGAGCGACGTGGCGGACAGGCTGATGCGGCTGCCGCGGCTCTACGGCGACCTCTCCGTGCTGGATGAGGCGGCCTCGCTGACCGAGCACCCGCTGTGCCGCCGTTCGCTGCAGAGCCTGCGCAAGGTGGTGGAGATGCTGCGGGCCTATGGCTGTGAGCAGTACCTGACCATCGATCTGGGCATGGTGCACGAGGCCGGCTACTATTCGGGCCTCATCTTCCAGGGACAGACGCGGAGCCTGGGCCAGCCGCTGCTCTCCGGCGGACGGTACGACGGCCTGCCCGCGCGCTTCGGCCGCGAGATGCCCGCCGTGGGCTTCGCGCTGAGCCTGAAGCTGCTGCTCATCGCGCTATAGAAGCAGGGCGCGGCCTTCGCGGCCCCGGTGCCGGACGTGATGCTCGGCTTCGAGCAGGGGCAGCTCCGGCAGGCCATCGCCTGGGCGAGGGAGCAGCGCGGCAGGGGCGTTTCGGTGAGCCTGCAGTATGACGCGGCCCCCGGTGAGCTGAAGCGCAGGCAGGAGAAGGGCCAGTGCCGCCGCGCCGTGTATATCGGCACGGAGGGCATCGAGAGCTTCGGGGAGGCGGACGCATGATGACAGACGATACGATCACCTTCGCGCTGGCGAAGGGCCGGCTGGCCGAGCAGGCCTTCGATCTGCTGGAGCGCATGGGCATCGACTGCTCCCAGCCCCGCGATCCCGGCCGCCAGCTGGTGCTCTGGGACGAGAAGAACGACATCCGCTTCATCCTGGTCAAGCCCAGCGACGTGCCCACCTATGTGGACCACGGCGTGGCCGACCTGGGCGTGGTGGGCAAGGACACACTGATGGAGTCCGGCCGCCCGCTCTATGAGGTGCTGGACCTGACCTTCGGCCGCTGCCGCCTGTGCGTGGCGGGCTACGCCGACCGGCCCGAGACCTCGGTGAGCCATGCCACCTTCCGCGTGGCGACCAAGTATCCGAACATCGCGCGCAGCTACTGGGGCGCCCAGGGCCGCACGATATAGATCATCGAGCTGCACGGCTCGGTGGAGCTGGGCCCGGTGATCGGCCTGAGCGATGTGATCCTGGACATCGTCGAGAGCGGCTCCACCCTGCGGGCCAACGGCCTGAGCGTGCTGGAGGAGGTCTGCGACGTCTCGGCGCGGCTGGTATGCAACCGCGTGAGCATGAAGACCAAGCGCGACCGCATCCGCGCCATCATCGATGGTCTGCAGGAGCAGGTGGACGCCATGAACGCGGAGAAGTGAGAGGGGCATGCGGCATCTCTCTTTTATGCATCTGTCCACTCTCGCGGCAGGGAGCTCCCTATTCTCCCGACCTCCTTCCCCGTCACCGGGGAAGGAGG
>R28__coassemble_939_pt1 | contig 9728 bp, 12 predicted proteins | sample R28__metabat2_low_PE_026 | metagenome-assembled genome bin R28
GCCCTGGTCAGCATAGCGGAAAAGCCGCATGGGATCGTCTCCTTCCGGGGTAGGCCAGCTCGGTGCCGGCCAGCTGACGATAGGCCTGCAGATACTTCTCGATGGTCTTGTCGACGACCTCCTGGGGCAGGGTCCAGTCGTTGCCGGGGTGGGCCTTGAGCCAGTCGCGGGCGAACTGCTTGTCGAAGGAGGGCTGGCCATGGCCGGGCTCATACTCGTCCGCGGGCCAGAAGCGGCTGCTGTCGGGGGTGAGCATCTCGTCGCCCAGCACGATGTTGCCCTGCTCATCCAGGCCGAACTCGAACTTGGTGTCGGCGATGATGATGCCGCGCTCCAGGGCATAGGCGGCGCACTTCTTATACAGGGCGATGGTGTAGTCGCGCAGCTTGGAGGCGTACTCCTCGCCATGGCCGGGGAAGCGCTCCTCCAGATAGGCCACGCTCTGCTCATAGGAGATGTTCTCGTCATGGTCACCGATCTCGGCCTTGGTGGAGGGCGTATAGATGGGCTCGGGCAGGCGGTCGGCCTCCTTCAGGCCCTCGGGCAGGCGGATGCCGCACACGGTGCCGTTCTTCTGGTAGCTGGCCCAGCCGCTGCCGGTGATGTAGCCGCGCACGATGCACTCCACGGGCAGCATCTGCAGCTTGCGGCAGAGCATGCTGTTGCCGGTGAACTCGGGGGCACGGAACTGCTCGGGCATATCGGCGTTGTCGCAGGAGATCATATGGTTGGGCAGGATGTCACGGGTCAGGTCGAACCAGAAGCGGCTGATCTGGGTGAGCACGGTGCCCTTCTTGGTCACAGTATTATGCAGGATGACGTCGAAGCAGCTGATGCGGTCGGTGGCGACCATGATCAGGCTGTCACCGAGGTCATAGATCTGGCGGACCTTGCCTTCCTTGATGGGCTTCAGCATATGCGGACTTCCTCTCTCATATCTCGTGTTCTGACTTTTCCGCCGCGTGGCGCGGCAGGCATAGTGTGCCACAAAACGCAGAGAAAATCAAGGCCTTCAGCGCTTTGTGACAAGATGTTCGGTCGGGACCTGCCCCGCGTCGGTCACCTCGTCCACCACGCAGCCGCCCAGGCAGCGGGCGCCGTCATAGAGCACGGCGCTCTGGCCGGGGGTCACGGCGCGCTGGGGGACCAGGCTGCGCAGGCGGAGCGTATCGCCCTCCCACACCGCCTCCACGGGCTGGTCGATCTGGCGGTAGCGATACTTGCAGGTGCAGGCGAAGGGCTGCCCCTCCGGCGCCGGCGCATCGCCGACCCAGGTGACGCCGGAGCCCACGCAGCGCGTGGACCAGAGCATCGGGTGATCGTCGCCCTGGGCCACCAGCAGACGGTCCCCGGGCAGGTCCTTGCCGATGACGAACCAGCGCCTTCCGTCGCCGCGTCCGCCGATGCCCAGCCCCCTCCGCTGGCCGAGCGTGTAGTACATCAGGCCGTCATGCCGCCCGACCACATTGCCGTCCGGGTCGACCATATCGCCGGGCTGGGCCGGCAGGTAGGTCTGCAGGAACTGCTTGAAGCGGCGCTCACCGATGAAGCACACACCGGTGGAATCCTTCTTGCGGCTCACGGGCAGGTGGTGCTCCTCGGCGATGCGGCGCACCTCCTGCTTGGTCATGTGGCCGACCGGGAAGATCGCCTTGCGCAGCTGCTCGCGGTGGACCATATACAGGAAGTAGCTCTGGTCCTTGTTGGGGTCGGGGCCGCGCAGCAGGTCGCCCTGGGCGTCCGTCTGCACGAAGTGTCCGGTCGCGATGCGGTTCGCGCCCAGCTGCAGGGCGAAGTCCAGGAATGCCTTGAACTTGATCTATCGGTTGCAGAGCACGTCCGGGTCCGGGGTGCGGCCGCGCCGGTATTCCTCCAGGAAGTAGGAGAAGACGTTGTCCATGTATTCCTTCGCGAAGCTGACGCTGTAATAGGGGATGCCGATCTGGTCACAGACCTCCCGCACATCGCGCCAGTCGCTCTCGGCGGTGCACACGCCGTCCTGCCCGTCCTCGTCCCAGTTGTTCATGAACACGCCGACGACATCATAGCCCTGCTCCTTCAGCAGGAGCGCGGAGACGGAGGAATCGACGCCGCCGCTCATGCCCACCACGATCCGCTCAGCCATGCAGCTCATCCTCCAGCAGCCGGGACAGCACCGCGTCGGCGGCCCGTCGCGCGATCTCCTCGGGCGCCTGCGAGGCGTCCACCACGATGAAACGCTCCGGCTCCCGGCGGATCATCTCGTGATAGGCTGCCTCCACGCGGGCATGGAAGCTGTCGGCCTCGCTCTCGATGCGGTCCGGCTCGGAGGCCGAGACGCGGCGCGCCAGGGCCTGCTCGTGCGAGATGTCGAGATAGACCGTGCAAAGGGGCAGCGTGCCGTCCACCGCGGCCTCGTTCATCGCCAGCACCCGCTCTACGCCCAGCTGACGTCCGCCGCCCTGGTAGGCCACGGACGAATCCACGAAGCGGTCGCAGAGCAGCACCTTCCCCGCGGCCACCGTGGGCCGGATGACCTCCCGCACATGCTGCGCCCGGGAGGCCGCATAGAGCAGCGCCTCGGTCACGGCGTCCATCTCGCCGTAGCGGCGGTCCAGCAGTGTGGCGCGCACGGCTTCGCCCACGGGGGTGCCGCCGGGCTCACGGCTGTGGACCACCTCATAGCCCCGGCGCTCCAGGGCCTCGGTGAGCAGCCGGATCTGCGTCGTCTTGCCGCTGCCGTCCAGTCCCTCCACCGAAAGGAAGGCCCCGCGCGGCGGCTCCTGGCCGGGGCAGAGCGTATCGATCACGTCCTGCACGGTGGCGCAATAGACATCACAGCCGGCGGCGCGGTGCTCCTCCTCGGTGCCGTAGCCATAGCCCACGCCGATCGTGCGGATGCCGACCTTCCGGCCGCCCTCGATGTCGAAGCGGCGGTCACCGACCATCCAGGCCTCCCCGTAGCTTTCCGGCAGCGCGCGGCGGATCAGGTCCTCCTTGTCTGCGCCCTTGTCCGCTGGGCCGATCACGCGGTCCAGATAGGGCATGAGGCCGAAATGCTCGGCGATGCGGCAGCTGGGCCCGGTGGGCTTGCCGGTGGCGATGGCGCACCAGCAGCCCTGGGCCTTGAGCATGCGCAGCAGGCGCCGGATGCCGGGATACACCCGGTTCTCGAAGAGCCCGGTCACGGTGTAGCGCTCGCGGTAGACCTCCACGGCATGGTCGGCCTCCGCCTCGCTCAGGCCCAGATATTCGTGGAAGGACCAGGCCAGGGGCGGGCCGATGAACTTCCGCAGGGTCGCCGCGTCGGGCTCGGGCAGGCCCAGCCGGCCGCAGGCGTAGCGGACGCAGTTCCAGATGCCCTCCTCGCTCTGGGTCAGGGTCCCGTCCAGGTCGAAGATCACTGCCTTACGCACCATATCGTGTCTCCTTCCAGCCCGAAGCGCGCGTGGCTCCCGGCGGTCTGTAATGTTTGTATGATCGGCTCCGTGAGCAGCTCGCCCGGCACGGCCAGCGGTACCCCCGGAGGATAGAGCCCCACGGCCGCGGCGGCGGTCCGACCGGCCGCGTGGGCCAGAGGTACGCTCTCGCTGGGAGCCATCACGGCGGCCCGGGGCGACATGCGGCAGACGGGCAGCCGGTCGAGCGCGGGCAGGGGCGGGATCTCTCGGGGAACAGGCGCGATCGACCGGAGCGCTTCGATCAGCGCATCCAGATCGCTGTCCTCGGTCATCGCGGTGAGGATGAGCACCACGCGCCGTCGGTCGGCCAGCTCCACATCGATGCCGCGCTCCGCCAGCTGCTCTGCCAGGCGTCCGCCTCCCTGGGGCGCGTCGATGACCAGACGTGTGGGATCGGTCTCGAGGCCGTCCTCCCGCCACATCACGTGCGCGTCGCGGTAGCCGAGCGAGGGGAGCAGTCGCCGCAGCGCGTCGGCCCGGGCAGCCACATGGGCGAGGCGCTCACGACCGTAGGCCTCCATCCAGGCCCGGCTATCGTCGATGGAGCGCATGAGGATGAAGCTGGGGGACGAGGTCTGCTCCCGCCGCAGGATCCGCAGCGCCGCTGGCGCGTCCGCCGCGTCGCGCAGATGGAGCACGGCGCTCCCTGTGAGGCCGGGCAGCGTCTTGTGCACGGACTGGACCCAGGCGTCGGCGCCGCAGGCTCCGGCCGAGGCAGGGGAGGACAGCCAGGGGAAATGCGCGCCGTGGGCCTCATCCACCGCCAGGCGGATGCCCAGCCGATGCGCCTCCTCCGCGATCCTCGTGAGGGGGAGGCAGCAGCCGAAGTAGTCGGGGCGGGTGAGGAGCAGGCAGCGAGCCTCGGGATGCTCCCGGAGCGCGGCCAGCACGGCCTCCTCGTGGATCAGGCAGGAGCCGTCCCCGCGCTGGGTGACCGGGATCCAGACAGGCCGCAGTCCGCCCAGCACGCAGGCCTGGACCGCCGAGAGGTGCGCGTTGCGGGGCAGGAGCACCGCATCGCCCTCCCTGGCCCAGAGCTGCAGCATGGCGTGGATGCCGCAGGTGGAACCGTCATGCAGCAGCAGCGAGGCGTCGGCCCCGGCCGCCCGGGCCCAGAGACACTCGGCCTCGGCCAGCGCGCCTTCGGGAGCGTAGAGATCGTCGGTGGTCGGGAGCTCGGTGGTGTCGAGGGCATACAGATCGCACGGGCCGAAGGGATCGCGGCCCTTGTGGCCGGGCATGTGCCCGCTGTGCCTGCCCGCGGCGCGCGCGAGCATCTCATGGACGGGGCGCCGCATCAGGCTCCCTCCTTCATCAAAAAAGGCTGGATCGGGAAGATCCGGCCTCTTTTTCTCAGTCGTTCTGTTCATCATCACGGAGGACGATCTTGCCATGATCGATGGAATCGACCACGGCGAGAGGCACATACTTGATGCCGGAGCGCCGCAGCGCGTCGCCGCCGGGCTGCCAGCCCTTCTCCACACAGATGCCCACGCCCACGCAGGTGCAGCCGGCCTTCTCGAGGATGCTCAGCAGGCCGCGGGCCGCCTCACCGTTGGCCATGAAGTCGTCGATGATGAGCACCTTGGACCCGGCGGGCAGGTAGCGGCTGTCGACGCGGATGGTGTTCATCACCTGGTGGGTGAAGGAATAGACATCGGCCGTATGCACGGCGCCGGTCACGTTCCGCGTCTCGCCCTTCTTGGCAAACACGACGGGGATGTTGCCCAGCGCGATGGCCGTGGTCAGCGCGATCGCGATGCCGCTGGACTCACAGGTGAACACGATCTCGGCCCCGGAATCGGCAAAGGCTTTGGCGAACTCCTGTCCCATGGCCATCGCCAGAGAGGTATCGATGCGGTGGTTCAGGAAGCTGTCCACCTTCACGATCTCGGTCCCGATGCCCTCTCCCAGTTCCTCGATGGCCTTACGAAGACGCTCCATCGGTCGTCCCTCCATATCTTCTCGGATGGTATCATGATCGTACCACTTTCCGCCATCGATCGCAAGAGGCGCGGGCGGGAAAAATGGTCAGCGCAGCTTCCTGCGGATCCAGCTGGTGAGCAGGTCGATGAGGAACACCGTGACCACCACGGTGAGCAGGATGATGCCCACGCGCGGCCAACGGCAGGCCTGGATCGCGAAGATCAGCGTGGCGCCGATGCCGCCGGCACCCACCAGGCCCAGCGTGGAGGCGCTGCGCACGGCGATCTAAAAATGGTTGAGCGCCAGCGAGCAGCACAGCGGCAGGATCTGCGGGATGCGGGCGAAGAACATGGTCTGTACGCCGTTCGCGCCCACCGCGTGGCAGGCCTCGACGGCCGTCTCGTCCATGCGCTCCATCTCCTCGGTGAAGAGCTTGCCCAGCATGCCCACCTGGTGCACACCGATGGCCAGCACGCCCGCGAAGGGGCCTGGGCCCACCACCTTGATGAAGATGATGGCATACACCAGCTCGGGGAAGGAGCGGAGGATGTTCAGCAGCAGCTTGCCCACGCGGGGCACGAAGCTGTTTTTCCAGAGGTTGGCGGAGGCCAGCAGCGTGAAGGGGATGGCCAGCACCGTGCCGATGGTGGTGCCGAAGAAGCCGATGCCCACGGTGACGAGCATCAGGTGGAAGATGTCCTCGCTGGAGCCGTTGTAGAAGTCGCCCCACTCCGGCTGCAGGATCCTGGACATGGTGGCCCAGAAGGAGCCCCAGGAGAAGCGGGTGAGCTTCGACCAGTCGATATCGGCCGCGCACCAGACGAGGAAAGCGAGGACAGCGGCCGTGATGAGCCACTTCTTCGCCGTCGCGTTCAGCTTCATGCTCATCTCAGCCTCCTGCGGATCGCTTCGGAGAGCGCGTCCACCACAGCCACCACCGCGAAGATGAACAGGATGATGATGGACACACGCTCATACTTGAAAAGGCCCAGCGCCTCGTTCAGCTTCACACCGATGCCGCCCGCGCCCACATAGCCCAGCACGGTGGAGGCGCGCACATTGACCTCGAAGGCATAGAAGGTGAAGCTGGCCACGCTGGCGCTGATCTGGGGCCAGATGGCCCAGACCGCCACCTTCAGCCTGTTCGCGCCCACGGCCTGGGCCGACTCGATGGGGCTCATGTCGATGGTCTCGATCGTCTCGAAGATGAGCTGCGAGACCATGCCGAAGGTGAAGATGGCGATGGTCAGCACGCCGGAGGCCTCGCCGATGCCCACCACGGCCACCAGCAGGGAGGCCAGCAGCAGGTTGGGGATCGTGCGGATGATGTTGAGCAGGAAGCGCACGATGTCCGTCACGATCTTGTTGTCCGTGGCCACCGTGGTCGCCAGGAAGGCAAAGGGGATAGCCAGCAGCACGCCCAGTGCCGTGCCGAGGGCCGACATCTTGAGCGTCTTCACCATGGGGTCGACCAGCTTGGGCATATAGCTGAAGGCCGGCTGGGCCAGCTTGTTCAGGAACACGCCTACCTGGCCGATGTTGGAGGTCAGCTGGCCCAGATCGGCCTCGGTGCACAGGAAGCTGCTCACCAGGCAGACGCCCAGGATGAAGAGGATGAACAGATGCTTGTACCATTGGAAATGGACAGTATCCTTCAGCTTCATGCGTTCGGCCTGCCTTCCTTGAGGAAGGAGTCGCCCTTGTACACCATCCGGAGCACATCGTCCGTCAGCTGGGCCGGCGTCCCGTCGAAGACCAGCTTGCCGTCCTGCAGCGCGAGGATCCTGTCGGAGAACTGCTTCGCCAGGTCGATGGAATGGATGTTGACGATGACGGTCTTTCCCATGGTCCGGTTGATGGAGCGCAGCTCGCCCATGATCTACTGCGAGGTGGCGGGGTCCAGGGAGGCCACGGGCTCATCCGCCAGGATGATGTTGGCCTCCTGGAAGAGGGTGCGCGCGATGGAGACGCGCTGCTGCTGCCCGCCGGAGAGGGCGTCGCAGCGGTCGTGCAGCTTGCCGGAAAGGCCCACCTTCTCCAGCACCTCGGAGCAGAGGCGGTAGTCCTCCTTCGAGAAGAGCCCCAGCACGGCCTTGAGGGTGGAATAGTAGCCCAGCTTGCCGGAGAGCACGTTCTTCTGCACGGTGGAGCGCTTGACCAGGTTGAACTGCTGCGAGATGAGGCCGATCGTGCGGCGGATCTTCTTCAGCTGGCGCTTGTCCGCCTTGGTGATCGACTCGCCGTCGATGCGGATCTCGCCGTCGGTGATCTCGTTCAGGCGGTCGATCGAGCGCAGGAGCGTGCTCTTGCCGGCCCCACTCAGACCGATGATGGAGACGAACTCTCCATCACCGATCGTGAGGTCCACATCGATCAGTCCTTTGACACCGTTGCCGTATGTTTTGGATACATGGTCGAATGTGATCATGGCCGTGTCCCCTTACTCGGCAGCCAGCTCGATGTACTGCGCGATGGTGTCATAGTCAGACTCGATGGCTTCCACATAGCCGTTGTGGTTCCAGGTGGACATGATGGCCAGGCCGGCCTCGTCCGCGGCCATGTCCAGGAAGGCCTTCTGCACGGCGGCGGCGGTGGCCTCGGACAGGCGGGTGTTCACGGCCACGGCGTCGTTGGGGATGTCGCCGTCGGACAGCTTGGCCACCTTCAGCTCGGTGTAGAGATCGTAGGCGGTGCCGTCGTCCTTCAGCACGGCATTGGCGAACACATAGCGGGAGCCCTCGAAGGTGAAGCAGGCGTCCACGTCGCCCTTCACGACGGCCAGGATGGCGCTGGGCACGGAGGTGATGTTCACCCAGGTGCAGGACTCGGTGTCGATGCCGGCCATCTTCATCTCGGCCACAGGATAGATGTAGCCGGAGGCGCTGGAGGCGCCCAGGTAGGCGATGGTCTTGCCGGCCAGGTCCTCATAGCCGTTGATGCCGGAATCGGCGCGCACCAGGACCTCGGCCTTGAAGCTGCCCACCTGGGTGCCGGGCAGCAGGACCTCGGTCTCCTGGTCGTAGTCGGTCAGCACGGAGGACAGCACGGCCTTGGCGATGCCCATGTTGCGGGCCTGCACATAGGTGGCGGGAGGCATGATGCCCACGTCCACGGTGCCGGACTCCATGGCCTCAACGATGGCGTTGTAGCTGGTGGCCACGGTGACCTTCACCGGGATGCCCAGCAGGTCGCTCATGTAAGCGGCGAACTCAGAGGTGGTGGCGTCGGCGGTCTCGGTGTTGGTGGGCACGAACTGGATGCGCAGCTCGGATACATCGAGGCCCTCGGCCAGGCAGGAGGCGCAGCACAGCAGCAGCGCCAGGGCGGTGAGCAGAGCGATGAGCTTCTTCATGAAAGATCTTCCTCCTCATACTTGATCCGTTCAGGATCTTGCCTTCCATGATAGCACGGCGGGCGCCCGCTTACAATAAGAAACGCGAAATTTTGACAGACCGCCGCCGCGAACGTTCGCCTTTTGGAAGGACCTGCCGTTGACGATCGCGGCGGGAGGGCGTAATATCAAACTGGATACGAACGAGAGGAGGATGTGCCATGCGCACGCTCTATGTCAGCGACCTGGACGGCACGCTGCTCACGCCGGAGGCGCGGCTCTCGGCGCGGACGACCGAGATCCTGAACGCGCTGATCGGAAAGGGGCTGTGCTTCTCCTATGCCACGGCGCGGTCGATCGCGACCTCGGCAAAGGTGACGGAGGGGCTCCGGGCCTCGCTGCCCGTGGTCACGAAGAACGGCACGTTCCTCGTCGATCCCTCGACACGGCAGATCGTGGACAAGACCATCTTCACGCCGGAGGAGGCGCGGGAGATCCTGGAGGCCTATCATCGCCACGGGCTGCGGCCGCTGGTCTTCACCCTGCTGGACGGGAAGGACGTCTATTCCTACGAGGAAGGACATGTGAGTCCCGGGAACGGTCGGTTCCTGGCGAGTCACGCGGGCGACGGACGGGCCCGGCCGCTCCCGAGCGAGGACGGTCTGCTGGATGGCGAGGTCCACTACTTCGTGAGCATCGGCACGGAGGCTGAGCTCAGGGACGCGGCGGAGGAGCTGGGCCGGAGCTGGCGCTGCATCCTGTCGCGGGATACCTATACGGAGGACATGTGGCTGGAGGTCATGCCGCGGCATGCCACGAAGGCGGAGGGCGTGCAGCGGCTGAAGGCGATCACGGGCTGTGACCGCGTGGTGGCCTTCGGTGACGGCGTGAACGATCTGCCGATGTTCCAGATCGCGGACGCCTGTTACGCGATGGAGGATGCCGATAAGAGACTGAAGTCGGCAGCGACCGCGGTCATCGGGAGCAATACGCGGGACGGCGTGGCGGAGTGGCTGCTGGCCCACGCCGAG
>R28__coassemble_962_pt1 | contig 9572 bp, 13 predicted proteins | sample R28__metabat2_low_PE_026 | metagenome-assembled genome bin R28
CCCTGCGCTCGCGTCGCGCCGCGCACGCGCTCGCCCGCGCGTGTACGCGCGCGCCCGCTTTCGCGTGTAGGTACTGCGCGCGTGATTTTCCTCTCTCGCGGGCGCTGGGAGCCCGCCATTTGGCTAATTTTTTTATTTTTTTTATGAATTTCATTCACCTGGGCAGGTCAGAAAAGGCCCCTCGCGCACGCGCGCGCGGATTATTAGAAGGGGGCAAAATAGGCACCAGGGCGGCGGTTGCCCTGATGCCTGATTCGGGAATGAAATTGACGGTCAGCCCGATTTCACGTCTGAATACAGGAACAGCGCCGGGATATTTCACCCGACGCTGCGCTGTCAATCCTCGTCCTTCTTCCTATGGAAGATGCAGCCGAACACGCCATTTACAAAGACGTATTGCGGTTCGGATTTGGATGCGTTTGGTGGAGCTGGTGGACAAGTTCAACGCCGGTCTGGCCGATGTGAAGGAGAACGGCACCTATGACGCGCTGATCGCCAAGTATTTCAACTGATCGGTGACTGGTCCCATGGCGGGGACGCTCTGTGATGAGCGCCCCCGTTTGCCGGTCTTTCGGAAAAAAAGACAGGAGGCTCCCGCTTTGGTCAAGATCATTCAGCAATATGGGCCGCTGCTGCTCACGGCCATGGGGCAGACGCTGCTGCTGGCGCTGCTGGGCCTGTTCTTTGCCTGCATCCTGGGCATCATCTTCGGCATGCTGAGCGTGATGCAGCACAAGCCCTGCCGCATCGTCGCCGCCATCTTCGTGAACCTGATCCGCGGCGTGCCCATGATCGTGCTGGCATATTTCGTCTATTTCGGGATCCCGTATCTGTGGAACTCGATCCTGAACAGGCCCTTCGGGCTGCGGCTCACGCTGAACGCGCTCACGGCGGGCAGCATCTGCCTGGCACTGAACTGCGGCGCTTATATGGCATAGATCATCCGCGCGGGCATCCAGAGCGTGGACAAGGGACAGATGGAGGCCGCGCGCTCACTGGGCCTCACCTGGGGCCGCTCGATGTACCGCGTGGTGATGCCCCAGGCCATCAAGACCATGATCCCCTCCATCATCAACCAGTTCATCATCACGCTGAAGGATACCTCGATCCTCTCGGTCATCGGCTTCCCCGAGCTGGTCAACACGGCCAAGAACGTGGTGGCCGCGACCTTCATGTCCACCCAGACCTGGGTGGTGGTGGGCGTGATGTACCTCATCGTGATCCTGCTGCTGCAGCGTGTGGCGGCGGTCCTGGAAAAGAGGCTGAAGTATGAAGCAAAGTGAGAAGCTCAAGATCCACGCCGCCCATGTGCAGAAGGACTTCGGCAAGCTGCAGGTGCTGCGCGACATCAGCCTGGATGTGGAGGAGGGCGAGGTGGTCGTCATCATCGGCCCCAGCGGCAGCGGCAAGTCCACCTTCCTGCGCTGCATCAACAAGCTGGAGGAGATGACCGGCGGCCAGATGGTCGTGGACGGGCACGACATCAACGATAAGAAGGTCGACATCAACAAGGTCCGCGAGAACGTGGGCATGGTGTTCCAGCACTTCAACCTGTTCAACAACATGTCGGTCATCCGCAACCTGATGCTGGCCCCGGTGGATCTGAAGAAGGCCACGCCCGAGGAGGCCCGCGGGAAGGCGATGGCGATGCTGGAGCGCGTGGGCCTGGCGGACAAGGCGGACTATTATCCCGGTCAGCTCTCCGGCGGGCAGAAGCAGCGCGTGGCCATCGCGCGGGCGCTGTGCATGGATCCCGATATCATGCTGTTCGATGAGCCGACCTCCGCGCTCGACCCCGAGATGGTGGGTGAGGTGCTGGAGGTCATGAAGGAGCTGGCCCGCGCCGGCATGACCATGGTGGTGGTGACCCATGAGATGGGCTTCGCCCGCGAGGTCGCCGACAGGGTGATCTTCATGGACGGCGGCTACATCCTGGAGGAGGGTACGCCGCAAAAGATCTTCGAGCATCCCGAGCATCCCAGGACGCAGGACTTCCTGAGCAAGGTGCTGTGAAAAGAGCCCCGCCCGCGGTGTGGACCGCGGCGAGGCTTTTTTAGCGGGAACATGTTCTGATGCTCCTTGTGTCGAAGAGCTCACAGATCGGTCAGGAGGAAGGTCATATAGGCGGGGAGCGTCAGGATCCGATCGCTGCGGCCCACATTGTAGTCGCCGAGCTTGATCAGTCCGCCGACATGATATTTTTCCGGATGGCTCAGGATGGTCTTGGCACTCTTGGTATTGCCTGTGGAAGCCTTGATCTGGACCAGCATCGCCTGCCGCTGATAGCGCATGACGAAGTCGATCTCAAGGCCGGAATCCTTGTGATAGTAATACAGCTTACGCCCCATCTTGGAGAACATATCCGCTGCCAGCTCCTCAAAGATCGCGCCCTTGTAGCCGAACAGGTCCCCCTGCAGGATATCGAACTGCGTGCCATCCTCCAGCATGGCCACGAAAAGGCCTGTATCGCGCATGTAGACCTTGAAGGTGTCTCCGATGGCGTGGCCGTCCAACGGGAGCTCCGGCAGCTCCAGCGAATAACAGCGGCAGATGATCCCCGCGTCCTCGATCCATTGCAGACAGCCGGCAAAGCGCGCGGCGGTCGAGCCCTTCCGGATGAGCGAATACTGGAACTTCTTGTTCTCACGGCTGAGCTGGCGGGGGATCGACTCGAAGCATTCGCGGATGAAGGGCTTATCCTTCTCATCCGCGTATTTGAGCATGTCGTCCTTATAGGAGGCGATCAGGTCGCGCTGGATCTGGAGGACCGCGTTGAGCTGACGCGTCCGGATGAACTCGCTCACAGCGGCAGGCATGCCGCCGACGACGGTATATTCCAGAAGGAGCTGACGCATCCGCTGGTGGAGAGGTCCGGGCACGGGCGTCTCGGCCCGCTTGCAGCTCCGGAGCAGATCGACGATCTGGGGCGTGATGCCATTGGCCCACAGGAACTCCTCAAAGTCGAGCGGGTACATCTCCACCACGGTCTCATAGCCGACAGGTACGGAGACGGGATCTTCACGGTAGCCCTTGAGTCCGAGCAGCGAGCCTGTCGCGATCACATCGAAGCGGCCGTCCATCTGAAAGAACTTCAGCGCGGTACGGGCCTGGGGGCAGTGCTGGATCTCATCCAGGATGAGGACGGTCTTCCCGGGGACGAAGGTGGCACGTTCGCCCATCAGCGCGGAGAGCATCATGATGATATGGTCGACATCCAGCGGACCGGAGAACACGGAGCTCAGCATGGGATCGGAAAAGAAGTTGAGATAGACGGTGCGCTCATAGGCCTGTTCGGCAAAGGCGAGCACGGAGCTGGTCTTGCCGCACTGACGGATCCCTTTGATGACCAGAGGCTTCCGGTCAGGGTCCTGCTTCCAATGGGAAAGGGTCTGCTCGATCTTTCGCTTCAGCATGCTCCCGCCTCCTTGCTCTGCCTCTATGATAGCACACGACAAAACTTTTTCAAGGGACTTTTTACGTGACAGATCAACTTTTTCAAGGGACTTTTCGCGCACTTGATCAACTTTTTCAAGGGACTTTTTATACATCCTGACAACTTTTTCAAGGGACTTTTTCGATATGCGGGCATTTTTATATGGCTCCTGACACGAAAAAGCCCGGCACCGAAGTGCCGGACTGTATATCATGAAGGACTGCTGGGCAGGTCGTCGCTCATCCCACGATCTCGATGCCGGTGACGATGTCCTCCAGCACAGCCATCACATAGGGCGAGCCCTTGTCGGCGCGGTGCTGGGGACGGATCTCGTCCTTGGAGAGGGGCGTGGGGGCGCTGGTCTTCTGGGTCAGGAGCAGCTGGGCCGGTTCCTTGCCGCACAGCGCGGCGCCGCACACATACGACCCAGTGGAGCCGTTCTTGTTGAAGGCGATCAGGTGCGCTCCCTTGCCGCCGCGGCGCTGCTTCTCCAGCTCGGCGGAGGGGAGGCGCTTGCCGTAGCCGCGCTCGGTGAAGAGGACGAGCTACGAGGCCTTGTCCATGGCGGCGGCCAGGATCAGCTCGTCGCCCTCCTCCAGGCCCATGCCCTTCACACCGGCGGAGACGCGGCCCTGCACAGGCACGTCCTCCTGTGGGAAGCGGATGCCCGCGCCGCCGCGGGAGAGCAGCAGCACGTCCTTGTCGGCGGGCAGGGGCAGCACAGCGAGCAGCGTGTCGCCGTCCTTCAGGTTCATCACCGAGAAACGGCGGGAGCGCACATCCAGCTCGGCGGCCGCCATGCGCTTGACCGCGCCTCGTTTCGAGACGAGCAGCAGCCCGGGCGCGGCGGCCAGGTCGGCGGTGCGCGTGCAGGTCATCCACACGCAGGTCTCGCCGTCCTCCAGGCCCGCCAGCAGGGCCGAGAGCTGCTGGCCGCGGTCCTTGGGCTTGCACTCGTTCAGCTTGCCCACAGAGAGCGGGAAGCAGCTGCCGCGGTCGGTGAAGATGAACAGCGTCTGGTCGGTGAGGGCCTGGAAGAGGAAGCGCGGGGCCTCCTTGCGGTCCTCGAGCAGGGTGGGGAAGGGCGTCTTGCGCAGGTTCGGCGGATAGACGCGCTTGAGCGCGCCGCCATAGGTGTAAGCGACGGTGGCTTCCTCGGGCACGGGGGCCTCGTCCTCGGGGGTGAGGACGATCTCATCGGCCTTCTCGATGCTGGTGCGGCGGGGATCGGCGTATTGCGCGGCGATCTATTCCAGCTCCTTGCGGATGACGGCCAGCAGCTTCTTCTCGCTCTTGAGGATGCCCTCCAGCCGGTCGATCAGCTTGAGCAGCTCCTCATACTCCTTGCGCAGGGCCAGGATCTATAGGTTGGTGAGGCGCTGCAGGCGCATGTCCAGGATGGCCTGGGCCTGGGGCTCGTCCAGCCCGAAGCGGCTCATCAGGGCCTCGCGGGCCTCCTTGGGCGTCTTGCTGGCGCGGATGAGGCGGATGACCTCATCCAAATTATCCACGGCGATCATCAGGCCCTGCAGGATGTGGGCACGGGCACGGGCCTGGTCCAGCTCGAAGCGGGTGCGGCGGGTGACCACATCCTTCTGGTGCTTGATGAAGTAGCCGATGATGGACTTCAGGCCCATCTGCACGGGCTTGCCGTCGGCGATGGCCACCATGTTCACGCCGAAGGTCACCTGCAGGTCGCTGTATTTGTAGAGGAACGCGAGCACCTTCTGCGGGTCGGCGTCCTTCTTCAGCTCCACGATGGCGCGCATGCCCTCGCGGTCGCTCTCGTCGCGGATGTCATAGATGCAGCCGAGCTGGGCCTTCTTCTCCTCGCTCAGGCGAAGGATCTTCTCCAGCATGGCGGCCTTGTTCACCTCATAGGGGATCTGGGTGATGACGAGCAGCTTGCGGCCGGCGCTGCCGTCCTCGATGTGCACCCGGGCGCGGACCTGCAGCTTGCTGCGGCCGGTCTCATAGCCCTTGCGGATCTCCTCGTTGTCCACCAGCACGCCGCCGGTGGGGAAGTCAGGGCCGGGCATGATCTTGAGCAGCTCGTCCAGCGAGATGTCGGGATCCTGGATCTGCGCGATGACGGCCCGGCAGGCCTCGCCGAAGTTGTGCGGGGGGATGTTCGTGGCCAGGCCGACCGCGATGCCGCTGGCGCCGTTCACCAGCAGGTTGGGGTAGCGGGCCGGGAGCATGTCCGGCTCCTTCAGGCTGTCGTCGAAGTTGAGCCGGAAGGGCACGGTGTCCTTCTCGATGTCGCGCAGCATCTGCAGGGCGAGGGGCGTCATGCGGGCCTCGGTATAACGCATGGCGGCCGCGCCGTCGCCGTCCACCGAGCCGAAGTTGCCGTGGCCGTCGACCAGCGGCGCGCGCATGCTGAAGTCCTGCGCCAGGTGCACCAGCGCGCCATACACGCTGGAATCGCCGTGGGGGTGGTATTTGCCCAGGCAGTCGCCCACGATGCGGGCGCACTTGCGGTGGGGCTTGTCGGGGGTGGTGCCCAGCTCCATCATGGTATAGAGGATACGCCGCTGCACGGGCTTCAGGCCGTCCTCCACGCGGGGAAGGGCGCGCTCCAGGATCACGTGCTCGGCATAGGGGATCATGGAGTTGTGCATCACGTCCTCCATGGTGGTGGGCAGGATGCGGCTGGGATCGTCCTTCAGGATGGGCTTCTCGGGCTCACGCTTCTTGGGCATAAGGCAGGCTCCTTTATCTTCTCGATGGAAAAGCCTCCAAAGGCGGAGCCTCCGGAGGCTGTCCATCCCATGTCAGGGTGCGAGCGAATTGCCGATGGGCAGGTCGTAATCGGTGGTGCGCAGGGTCTTCTGGTCGAGATACCACTCGATGAAGCTCTTCGCCGCCAGCGACGCGTTGCCGCCGGAATAGCCATGCGGGATGAACACCGCGATGGCGATCTACGGGTTCTCGCGGGGCGCGAAGCAGACGAACCAAGCATTGTTCTCCAGGTCGATGCTGGTGGTCTGCGCTGTGCCCGTCTTCGCGTTGATCTCGCTCTGGTACTTCCAGTTCTTGAAATACTTGGCGGCGGTACCGCCGTCATCCACCACGCCCTCCATGCCTTTTCGGATGAGGGGCAGGTATTCGTCCGCGTGTTCCAGATAGTTGACCAGCTGGGGCGTGCGCTGGGACAGGATCTCGCCGTCGGACGAGGTGATCGAGTCCACGATGGATACGTTGTAGACATATCCGTTGTTGGCGATGGCGCAGACGTATCTCGCGACCGCGATGGGCGTCAGGGTGGTGACCGACTGTCCGATGGCCGTCATGATCGTCTGCGAACCGCCCCATTTGATCTCGTTCATGTAGTTGTAGGTATCGCCGATGACGGCCTGGGTATAGACCATGGCCTTGGTCATGCCCAGCTCCTCCATCAGGATGGTGCGGATGTTCGAGACCCAGTCGGTCTGCGCGGTGTTCACGCCCATGTCCATCAGACGCTTGGCGCACACGCTCAGGCGCTCATCATCATAGGTGATGTTGTAGGAGGCGCCGCACTTGCGCAGGTGCTTCTTGATGGCGTTGAAGGCGATGATCGGGATGGAGGTGTCCTGGCTGGCCTCGGACATGTCCTTGGTGGTGTCGTACAGGGTGTTCTGGCAGCCCACCACGCTGCGGACCTCGCCGGGCAGGTCGATGCCCGTCTTGCTGGTGAGGCCGAACAGCGACGCGTAGCGGTACAGCCGGTCCTCGCCCAGGCGGGAGCCCATCTCATAGAAGAAGTAGTTGCAGGAGTTGGACAGGCCCTCCACGATGGTCTGGTTCTGATGCTTGTAGCGGTAGTTCTCGCTGATCCAGCACTTGGGCGCGGTGCTCTCGTCGGAGTTGTACTTCTTGTAGTAGCCCATGTCGGAGAAGCGTTCGGTGGAGGTCAGCTCGCCCTCGGACAGCACGCCGTAGCCGGTGACCATCTTGAAGATGGAGCCTGGCGTGCCGCGGGCGGCGATGCCGTAGTTCAGCAGCAGGCCGCGCTCGTCCTGCAGGATCTCGATGGCCTCCTTGCCGGCGCCCACCAGGGCGTTCAGGTCGTAGGTGGGGTAGTTGGCCATGGCGAGCACGCGGTCCTCCATGTCCAGCACCACCATACAGCCATGCTCGGCCAGCTCCAGGGGATAGGTGGTCCAGTTGCGGGTGGCGATGTCGCTCTTGTTCTCGTTGAGCCAGGAGTCCGAGACCATCAGCTTCTCCTGCACATCGCGGGTGTCGCTCACGTTGGCGGCGATGGCCTTCTCGGCCTGCTGCTGGTAGCTGGCGATGATGGTCAGCTTCACGTTGTTGCCGTCCTACGGGGCGGTGTAGCTCAGCTCGCGCACCACACGGCTCATCTGGTCACGCTCCACCACGCGGGCGCCGGAGCGGGCCGAGGAGTTCTGGGTCAGCCAGTCCTCCATCGAGCTCTCGATGCCGTCACGGCCGATGGTGTCGTTGTAGCTGTAGCCCTTGGCCTTCAGGGTGGTCCACATGCTCTGGGAGGGGATGGCGCCGGTGTAGCCGATGATCTGGGCCGCCAGGGTCGACTTGGGATACACGCGCTTGGTGCCCACGGCGATCTCCATGCCGGAGAGCATCATGCTGCGCGTCTCCACCTCGATGACGGTCTCGTACTTCACGTCCTTGGCGATGACGATGGGCTGGGAGTTGAACACGTTCATCTGCATCTCGCAGAAGACGGCCATCACCTTGCACATCGTCTCCTCATCCACCACCAGGCATTCCACATAGGCGGAGCCTTCGCTCTCCTGGATGGCGGGGATCTCGTCCTCGCTGTTCACCAGGCGGTAGCGCTTCTTGAGGGCGGCTACGCAGTCGGCGGCGGTGGGGTAGGAGGCCTCGGTCAGGTAGTTGTTGGAGCGCCACTGGCTCTCGCGCTTGGCCAGCACGGCCTCGGACACGCCGGAGCCGAAGTTGAACTGCCACTCGCCGGTCTCCTCATTGCGCTCGATGTCGAAGTCGATGGCCATGGAACCGCCGTTGCGCTCCACGATCTCGATCGTGTTGATGATGGAGCTGGAGAAGTCGTGGTAGTTGGTCTTGCTGGTCTGCGCGGGGTCCTTATAGAAGGTCACGTTGTAGATCAGCTCGTCCTCGGCCAGGATGACCGAGTCGGCGTCGGTGATGTTGCCGCGCTTGCCGCGCAGCACGATGGTCTTGGTCCGGCCGTTCTACGCCTTCTGGGCGTATTCCTCACCGTTGATCAGCTGCAGGCGCACCAGGCCGCTGATCAGGTAGGCGAACATGGCCACGATGATGAGCACGCCATAGAAATAGCGGCTCCGGAGCAGGCTCTTCTTCTTGCGGCCCTTCTTCGTTTCGCTCAAGCGGCTCCTCCTTTCCTGGCGGCACGGCTCATGCGATACCTCACGGCCTTCTCATGCTCCAACCTGTTGTAGCGGAGGCCGAGGACATAGCGCAGGGGGAACATCAGCAGCAGGCACAGCAGCACGGTGAGCAGGATATCGAGCAGGCCGCGCTGGATGTGGACCGAGGTGATGTCGGTGCCGCGCAGATAGATATAGGCGATGTTCACGATGTCATAGAAGAGGCAGATGAGGGCACAGCACAGGGGCGTGCGCAGCAGCGGGCTCAGGTCCTCGCCGCGCTTGCCCTGGCTCCGGCGGAACTCCAGCTGGCGGTGGGAGCGGTCGGCAAAGAGCAGACCGGCGAACACCGTGAGGATGGGATACACCAGCAGCGAGATGATGCTGTGCGTGGGCATCATGGCCTGCAGCACGATGCCGTAGCAGCAGGCGCACCAGAAGCCCTTCTGGGTGCCGAAGCCCACGATCATCACGCTGAGCATGACGATGAGCAGCTTGGGCGTCACCCCGCCGATCACGATGTAGGGCATGACGCTCACTTCCAGCAGGTACATCAGGGCGCAGAGCAGCACGCGCAGCAGGTGCCGGCCGGGGAAGGTACGCGCGAAGGCGCGCAGAGGATGTGCCATCTCACTCATCCTCCCAGGTCAGGTCGCCGGGGGAATAGGTGATGAAGGGCGTGGGCGTGGGCGAGGGCGTCGCGGTGGGCGTGGCCGTGGGACCGGTGGCGACCACCTGATATTCGATGTCCGGCTCGCTGCTGTTCGGGGTGGGCGTCGGCTTCGGCGTGGGCG